>Ga0209081_1002702_pt1 | contig 10207 bp, 11 predicted proteins | sample GOMGulsemesocosm_4_FD_184636 | JGI IMG/M metagenome (GOLD analysis project Ga0209081, IMG submission 184636) | Methane-oxidizing microbial communities from mesocosms in the Gulf of Mexico - GOM15B Gulf of Mexico (SPAdes) (version 2) | ecosystem: Environmental > Aquatic > Marine > Cold seeps... | reverse complement strand
TTATATCAACCATATACTATATTATTTTAGGAAAATATATGCCTAGCGAACAAGCCTTAAAGCAACGCAGTAATAACAGCTGTGAATTATGTACATCAACAGAAAATCTTGTTGTTTATCCTGTACCACCAACGAGCGATTTAAGTGCGCAACAATGTGTATATATTTGCTCTGTTTGTCAAAGCCAAATTGATGGTGAAAGTGAATTAGATATGAATCATTGGCGTTGTCTAAATGACAGTATGTGGAACCAAGAGCCAGCTGTACAGGTTATGTCGTATCGCATGTTGCATAAGTTATCAACAGAAAGCTGGGCACAAGATTCACTTGAGATGATTTACTTAGAAGATGAAGTAAGAACGTGGGCTGAACAAGGTATTGCGGCAGCACAAACTAATGGACCGACAAGAGATAGTAATGGTGCCGAGTTGAAAGATGGAGACAATGTTACTTTGATCAAAGATTTGAAAGTAAAAGGCGCTAACTTCACCGCTAAACAAGGCACTATGGTGCGCGGAATTACTTTAACAGATAACCCTGAGCATATTGAAGGGAAGGTAAATGGTACACGAATTGTACTTGTTGCTGATTATTTAAAGAAAGCTTAAGAGAGTTACTTTTATAAGCGTGAATTTATTCACGCTTTTTTGAACAGTAAGTTAATTATTTTAAAGCCAGCAAGCGACATGCGACGTCACTTCGTATGTCGTTATTTTGATTGTTTTTTTACTTCTTATATATGTGCTTTACGATATTCTTCGCAAATATTTTGATCTTCACACTCACCGTATAGGTATAAACTGTGATTTGTTAAAGTGATTTTATTATGTTTGGCAATATCGGCTTGTCTCTGTTCGATAATATCATCTTCAAACTCCACAACTTTACCGCATTTTAAACAGACTAGATGATCATGATGTTTTTTATGAGCAAGTTCAAAAACAGACTTACCACCTTCAAAATGGTGACGAGTGACAATACCCGCATCATCGAATTGATTAAGAACACGATATACAGTTGCTAGTCCAATCTCCTCATGTTGCACAAGTAATATCTTGTAAACATCTTCGGCACTAATATGCTGATTTTTTGGCTGTTGAAGAATGGTTAAAATTTTAATACGCGGTAGGGTGATTTTTAATCCCGCTCTTTTTAGTTCTTCGTTTTGCTCTGCCATGTTATTAAATTCTCTAAAAGGTGATAGGGATAAAAAGTAAAAGTATAGGGTGTTATCAGTTTTGATTAAAGGGTTAGTTTTAGTAAATACGAGTTGTTTTCTATAGAAAGTAAAAAAGCTCAATAAATGAGCTTTTTGTAGCTATTTAAGATTTAAGCAAGTTCAGCTAAACACATTTCATCATTAAGTTGATTAACCCATTTGCTAACTCGTTCGTCAGTTAGCTCTGGTTGTCTGTCTTCATCAAGACATAAACCAATAAAGGTGTTTTCATCAATTAATGCTTTAGATGCTTCAAATTCATAGCCTTCTGTTGGCCAGTTGCCTACTACAATGCCACCTTTACTTTCAACAATGTCACGCAATGGTTCTATTGCATCACAAAAATACTCTGCGTAATCTTCTTGATCGCCTAAACCAAAAATAGCGACCAGTTTATCAGTGAAGTCTACTTCTTCCAGATCGGGTAAAAAGTCATCCCAGTCGCACTGGTTTTCACCATAATACCAAGTTGGAATACCTAAAATAAGTAAATCAAATTCAGCTATTTCTTCTTTAGTACTTTTAGCTATGTCTTTAACATCAATCATTTTTTTGCCCAGTTTTTTCTGGATCATTTTACTTACAGCTTCTGTATTGCCGGTATCACTACCGAAGAATAAACCTACGATTGCCATGGATATTTACCTTATTTACTTCAATTTAGTTATTTAATTTCGCTATTGATTTAATTAGTTAATGACTTTATCAATAACGTTTCTATTAACTCGCTGCGGCTAATGTTTTTAGTTTTAGCCAGTTCTTCTAATTGTTCAAATATACTATGATGAATCTTAAATTCAACACGTTTCAAACCATTGTTTTTATCTCGTTTAACTTGATTGCGCTTATTTATTTTAATTTGCACACTACGCGAATGCGGACTTGTTTTGGGTCGACCGGGACGTTTTTCGTTATTAAATAAATCAATAGTGGTTAAATCTGTTAACTCTTTTGCCATTAACCAACTCCCTGACTTTCCCAGACGAATTGAATAATACCTTTGGCAATAAAACCAAAACAACCTAAAAATAGTACAAAATAGACGACTAATCTACCCATTTTAGGTACGTTATTTTTGTTCATCACATCATGAATGGATAAACCAATAAAACCAAAAATGAAAAGAAAAAATAAGTTAAGGCCTATAGCCTCTATCAACTCTAAATGTTCAGCTAGCATGCAAGTCTATTTATGTATAAGCTTAAAAATTAGCTGCACTATAGCATAATGTGTGTGTAAACTCATTTATTTTCATGGTTGAAATACTCATAAATTTTAGCTTATCTTTTTACAAAAATTATTGATCTTTATCAATTCGTTTGAAAAATATATTAGCTTGCTAAAAAGTTAGTAACAATTTTATTAAATACAACTGTTTTTTCTGCGTGTAACCAGTGTCCTGCATTTTGAATTATTTTTGCTTTAGCATTTGGAAATAGAGTCGCGATGGTATTTTGATGCTTAGCTGTTATATAGTTTGAATTACCACCTTTAATGAATAATGTTTTACCAGTGAACGGTTGTCCATCTTGAGTAAAGTTAGCTTGCATTATTTGCTGGTAGCCTTGCTTAATATTGTTTAAGTTGCACTTGAATTGAAATTGTTTCTGCTCATTTATTACAATATTTCTTAATAAAAATTGTCTTACACCCGTATCTTCAACATAGCTTGCTAATTGATTATCAGCATCTTTACGTTTTTGTACTTTAGTTAAATCGATAGCTTGTAAACCTTCAATAATAGTTAAGTGGTGTGGAGGGTATTCAACAGGCGCAATATCAGCAACAAGTAGTTTGCTTACTCGTTGAGGATTAGAAAGTGCTATTTGCATGGCAATTTTTCCGCCCATGGAATGACCTAGCAAGTGACAATAGTCAATTGATAATTCATCAAGTAAGTTAATTACATCTTGCGCTAGTTCAGTGTAGCTCATACCTTGTTGATGAAATGAATTACCGTGATTTCTTACATCGACACTGGTAACACAATAGTCATTACTTAACCTTTTAGCGACCATATTTAGGTTTTCTAAACTACCAAATAAGCCATGAATTAAAATAATATGCTCACCTTGACCATGTTGTTGGTAATTTAGGAGTTTTACGGAACTGTTATTTGTCATCTGTTTATTTATCTTAAATTCAGGTATTAAAAACTTACTTTATCGCAATTTTCTCTTTGAATCTGTACCCTTAATTAATTTAATTGGTATAATCTCGCGGCAATTAAAAATTATTAGAAGTTAATCATAAATGAAAAATATTGAAATAGACGATGAGTTATATCTTCATATTGTTTCCAATACACAGTCTATCGGTGAAAGTGCTTCAAGTATATTACGTCGTTTACTTAAACTTGATGTGTTAATTCATCAAGATGTCATTGTAAGTTATGTTGCAGGAAGTGAAGCTAAAAGCGAAACTTTATTAAAAGAGCAAGCTGTTGATGACTCTGAAAGCACCAATGACTCTGAAAACAACAATGCAATTGAAAAGCATGATGTGGTTAAAGATATTGAGATCAGTTCTGAAAGTCTATTTAACTTCATTAATAAAGAAGAGCTAGCTATGCAGCGTGGTGCTGTAGGGCGTTTTTTATTGATTTTGGCTGCTTTATACCGTGCTCATCCAAGACAATTTAACGTAGTCACTGATATTTGTGGCCGTGATCGTTTGTATTTTGCACACTCAGAGGCCGAATTGGCAGCGAGTGGCAGTAGTACTAAACCAAAACAAATACCAGATAGCCCATTTTGGGTGATGACTAACTCAAATACGACTCGAAAAAAAATGATGTTAACTAAAGCCGCTACATCGCTTGGCTATAATCAATTAGATGTAGAAAAAATTAGAGAATTACTTTAGCTCTTATAGGTCAGTGTTAGCGTAGCAAAGCTTGATGAATTAGAAAGTAAAAAGAAATTAAGGAGATATATGTCTATCCACCCTCATGCTGGTAAACCAGTTCGCCCTGAAGATAGAATTAATATTGGTCACTTAGTTAGTGATTATTTTTTACAAACACCTGATGTGACGGTTACTTCTCAACAAGTAAGTTTTGGTACGTCAGGGCATCGAGGCACTGCGGCTAAAGTTAGTTTTAATGAACATCATATTATTGCCATTTGCCAAGCTATTGCAGAATATCGTGCTTCACAAAATATTAATGGTCCACTTTTTTTAGGCAAAGATACTCATGCCTTATCTGAACCTGCCTTCGCAAGTGCCATTTCTGTGTTTATTGCCAATGGTGTTAACGTGGTTATTCAAAATGACGCTTTATCTGGGGGCGGATTTACACCAACACCTGTAATTTCTCGTTTAATTATTAGCCATAATAAAGGAGATGATGTTCTTTGTGATAAAAAACTGATCACTGATGGTTTAATTTCGGATGGTTCAATAGCCGATGGTTTAATAATAACACCTTCTCATAACCCCCCAACAGACGGCGGTATTAAATATAATCCGCCACATGGTGGGCCAGCAGAGGGCAAGATAACCAAACAAATAGAACAAAGAGCAAATGCGTTAATTAAAGCGGGTTTAGTAGGTGTTAAACAAACTCCTTTTACTCAAGCGATAAAGTCACCTTTGTTGAGTCAGCAAGATTTCATCGAACATTATGTTAGTCAGCTAGAGCAAGTTATTGATATGCAAGCTATTGCAAAAGCAGGCGTTACCATTGGTGTTGACCCTTTAGGTGGCTCGGGTATTGCTTATTGGCCTGTAATTGCAAAAAAATACGGTATTAAATTAGAAATAGTAAACCCTGTGGTTGATGCTAGTTTTGCTTTTATGCGACTGGATAAAGATGGAAAAATCCGCATGGATTGCTCATCGCCTTATGCCATGGCTGGTCTGATTGCCATGAAAGATGATTTTGATATTAGTGTGGGTAATGACCCTGATTTTGATCGACATGGAATCGTTACGAAATCTGGTGGTTTAATGAATCCTAACCATTATTTAGCCGTAGCAATCAATTATTTATTTACTCATAGAAATTGGCCAGACAGCTGTAAAATAGGTAAAACCTTAGTGTCGAGTTCGCTTATTGATCGTGTAGCGAAAAAGATCAATCGTCCATTATCAGAAGTGCCTGTTGGTTTTAAATGGTTTGTTGATGGTTTATGTGACTCAAGTTATGCTTTTGGCGGTGAAGAAAGTGCGGGTGCTGCATTTCTTGCTCGTGATGGTAGCACTTGGACTACAGACAAAGATGGCTTTATTATGGCACTGCTTGCGGCAGAAATTTTGGCAGTAACAGGTAAAGATCCGCACCAACATTATCTTGAATTGGTTAGTGAATTAGGTCAGCCCTATTATGGTCGAGTTGAAGCGGTTGCTTCATTTGAGCAAAAGAAAGTGCTAACGGCTTTATCAAGTACTGATGTTTCTACAGATATTTTAGCGGGAGAAAAAATAACCCAAATATTGTCTCATGCATCAGGCAATAATGCCGCAATTGGCGGTATAAAAGTTGTAACTGATAATGGTTGGTTTGCTGCTCGCCCTTCAGGGACAGAAGAAATTTATAAAATATATGCAGAAAGCTTTGTTGATGAGCAGCATTTACAAACGATTATTAATGAAGCGCAAACTATTGTGAGTACCGCTTTTAAAGCAGCAGGGCTTTAAAATGTAGCTCGGCCTGAGCGAAGCGAAGCTCGACAATGTAAGCTAGTTCGGTAAATGTTGTGCCTCACTTCGTTCGTGACAACCTACAGTTGGATGGTTTTCTTGTGGGTTTAACGATTTAATCAAGGTTAATCATGTCATACCCTCAGCAGCAGTTATCAGCCGAGCAATTAAAAGTACAATTATTGGCAAATGGTGATTTTTTACATTTAACGCGTAGTCATGAATCGGCTATGCCCGCGTTTGATTTTGAAGTGGTTTGTAAAAGTAGTGCCGCTAAATCTAAAGTATCAATATATGACACGGGTATCATTGTTTTTGAACCGTTAAATCATCTTCCAAGCAAAGATATTATTCTTTCTAGCGGTGTGCATGGCAATGAAACCGCGCCTATTGAAATATGTAATGAATTAATTAAGCAATTAACCTTGGGGGAGTTACACCTTGAACACAGGGTGTTATTTTTATTTGGTAATCCGGCATCAATAAATATTGGTCAACGTTTTGTTGAAGAAAACTTAAACGCTTTATTTTCAAATAAAGAGCAAGGAAAGACATTAATAAATAAAGAACGCCGCCGTGCTTTGTTGTTAGAAAATACGGTTAGATTTTTTTTTGAAAGTAGCTTTATATTAGACTCCTCACAACATTCCTTAAAAAACGTGCGCGAGCGTTTTCATTATGATTTGCATACCGCAATGCGTGGCTCTAAAAATGATAAATTTGCTGTTTACCCGTTTAGACATAATAAGCCCTGGGTAAAAGAGCAACTACAGTTTATGCTCAGTTGTGGCGTGAATACCATTCTGTTTTCAAACTCACCAACAACAACGTTCTGTTATTTTTCATCAAATGAATTTGGCGCACATACTTTTACTATCGAACTGGGTAAAGTGAAGTTTTTTGGTGAAAATGACATGACCAATTTTATTGGAATTAGAACAAATTTAACGGCTTTGATTTCAGGTCAAGATATAGTACTAACAGATTATAAACAATCGGACTTTAGTTTTTTCGAAATAGCTCAAGCGATTAAGAGGCAGTCTGCTGATTTTAAACTTTGCTTTGCTGATAATGTGGAAAACTTTACTGATTTTCCAATTGGCACCGTGATCGCTATGGATGGCGTACAAGAAATTAAAACGCATAAAAAGGGCGAAGCTATTATTTTTCCAAATGCTGATGTAGCTATAGGTCAACGTGCTTTGTTGACTGCTGTGCCTGTAAAAATTAATCCAGAATAATTTTTATTAGTGAATATAGCTTTGCTTTTTAATTTCATGATGTTTTTATTCAAATTTACCTTTATCAAAATTAATTTTTTATGAAGCGACAAGTTGTTGATACTTTCTTTTTATTTTTTTGAATCGAATATATTCCTCATCATTTTTAGGAATACTGATTAATTCTAAAATAATTTTTTTAGCAGATTTTAACTCATTAGTTTTTGAATTGTTCGCTTCATAGGTACTTAGTAAAACCTGTAATAAGTTTAGTTTAATACCATTATGATCAGGGAGCAGTAGCAAAGCTTGTGTTAAAGACTCTATTGCATCATCATAATTTTTAGATTCGTAAAGTTCTTTGCCTATTGTCAGTGCTTTTTGTGCTGTGACAGTATAACCATCATTAAGTTGCTCATTAGAAAGCTCACCAATTTTACCAGGAGATGACTCTTTATTAGTTTGCTGCTGATTTGCAGATATTAATAATTGAGAGGCTTTACCTCTTCTGTTTAGTTTAGTTAATGAATTAGCAATGCTTTTAAGTCCGTCAGGGTCTATATTATGTCGTTCTAAATCTAGTAATTGTAACCCTCGGTCTAGCTTGTTTTTAGCGACCATATAATCGTGTACATTTTCAAGTAAGCAAGCTGATAATAAGTATGATTGAATTTTTATATCAGGTTGATTGAAATTTTTATTCACTTGAGAAAGCATACTAAATGCTTTGTTATTCATTTTCTTTGCTTCTAGTAAAGGTAACTCAGTGGAATAATTTGCGAGTGATTTAGCAAATAATAATGCATTGTGAGGGCTATGATGTATAGAGTTATACGCAAGTGAGTAAACTTGTCCGTATGCATTTGTAGCGTTTTCAAAATGTTCATTTTCAAAACATAAACCTGCATATTTTTTTAAACGCAGTACCGAGCGAGGAGATAGTTTTAAGGCTTCTTTAAGCGTTTCTTCAGCAAATATATTATTAAATTTTTTTGTATAAGTTAATGCTAACCAATCATAGCTAGGCAAATAAAGCGGTTGTAGTTTTATAATGTTTTTAAAAATATTTTCTGCATTTTCTAACTCATTTTCTTCTAGTGCAATTTTCCCTAAACCGATATTAGCCCAAGTGCAGTTTTTTTCATTTTGATATGTTTTATAGATTTCTTTAGCTTTTTCAAATTCTTGTAACTCAAATAACTGTCTTGATTTAATCCCTAAACATTCAGCCCTATAAGGTGTGTTATTGACTAATGCTCTGTTTACGAGGGAGATCACTAAAGTTTTATCATCATTTTCTAATGCTTGATATACAGGAGTCATCGCCTGTTTTTTTCTTGAGCAAGTATTTAAGCGTTTATTTAATTCACTAACAGTATATGGCTTACATAGGTAGCTATCAGGTTTGTGCTCAAGTGCAGCTAACACCATGGCTTGAGATACTTCAGCAGTGATCATTATCACAATACAGTGACGCGATATGACCTCACTGAGTCGCAACTCCTCTAGAAGCTGTTGACCATTTTTTTGTTTTTCACCTAAGTCATAACCTAAAAGTATTACGTCATATTCTTTTTCTAAGCACAAAGGGATGACATCAGTGGCGTAATGAGTTGAATCAACTTGCTTAGTTGTTAATGACATAGCAAATTTTTTCAAGATATCATGAGAGGGCTTTATGTTATCTATTACTAAAAAATACTTATTTGTATAATCAATATTAGTCATAACTCTCCCTACGTTAATTAATCCTATAATGCTTTTAGCTTAAATTAGAGGCATTGTCTAGTTTGTTTTGCATTACCTATGAAAAAAAATCTGATAAACTGGTCAAATTATTTATTTAGTAAAATTAATATGAAATTTTCCAGTATTGCTCTTAATATCCCTTTACAAAACAATTTAAAAGCCCTTGAATATATTGATGCAACTGATATTCAACAGCAAGCTATACCCTTTATTTTAGCCAATAAAGATGTAATGGCTAGGGCTAAAACGGGTACAGGTAAAACGGCTGCTTTTGCCTTACCCATACTTAATAAATTAATGGCAGAGCAGAGTGAAGCTTGCAATACATCTACGTTAGTACTTGCTCCAACTAGAGAGCTTGTGCAACAAATTTATGCCAATTTCACTCAGTATAGCCGTGATACAGATATTCGAATCGTTGCAGTTTTTGGTGGTGTAAGTATTAAACCTCAGATAAGCAGCATTAAACAGGGTGTTAATATTATTATAGCGACACCAGGCCGGTTACTTGATTTATTGTCTAATGATCATTTACATTTGCAAAATATATCAATGCTAGTTTTTGATGAAGCCGATAGGATGTTAGATCTTGGTTTTAAAGCAGAAATTGATCAAATTATGCAGCAAATACCACAAGAAAGGCAAACGCTGTTATTTTCTGCAACGTTTGATGATTCTATCTATAAATTAAGTAAAACATTATTAAACAATCCTCAAGTTATTACCGTTGATGACAAAAATGAAATTGCCACCAATATTGAGCAGTTAATTTATACGGTTGATTCAGATAGAAAACGAGAATTACTTTCGTATTTAATCGGTTCTAAAAATTGGCAGCAAGTGCTTATTTTTACTCGTACTAAACAAACGGCAGACGAGCTTGCCAAAGAAATGTGTAAAGATGGTATTAAGGCTAACTCTCTTCACGGTGATAAATCACAAGGAGCACGAGATAAAGCTCTTGCTGATTTTAAATCAGGCAAAGTTCGCGCTCTAGTTGCTACCGATGTTGCGGCTCGTGGTATAGATATTGTTGATTTAGAGTTTGTCGTTAATTATGAATTACCTTTCGTTGCCGAAGATTATGTGCATCGAATTGGTCGAACAGGGCGAGCGGGTAAAAGTGGTTTGGCACTTTCACTTGTATCACCAAGTGAGGAATGGCTGCTAACGGCTATTGAAAAAGTTATTGATGAGCGTTTATTACAACAGTGGTTACCAGGTTATGAACCAGATTTAACAAAAACGGAAGCACCTAAAAGATCACCTAATAAGCAAAAAGCAAGAAGAGAAGCGCTTCAAAGAAATAAAGGTAAAAATAGACGTAGAAAGTAACGATTAAAGCTAAAAAGCCTGAAATCAATATAATTTCAGG
>Ga0209081_1002701_pt1 | contig 10209 bp, 11 predicted proteins | sample GOMGulsemesocosm_4_FD_184636 | JGI IMG/M metagenome (GOLD analysis project Ga0209081, IMG submission 184636) | Methane-oxidizing microbial communities from mesocosms in the Gulf of Mexico - GOM15B Gulf of Mexico (SPAdes) (version 2) | ecosystem: Environmental > Aquatic > Marine > Cold seeps... | reverse complement strand
GTAGTTGATACGCATTTATATTTAACAATATTTAAAACTGCGATGCGATACTAGGAAACTAATAAACACATAACCTATTGTATTCCCTTGTAATTAACTAGTAAAATAATTAATTCAGCAAGTTTATTTAGTGCTTCTTTTCTTTCTGCAAAGTAATGATATCGATTATATGTTTTTGTCGTTCCTTTCTTTGCGTGATTCATACAAACTTCTCCTACTTCGTCACTTACCTTTAGATATGCCAGAAGGCTCCTGAAGGTTCTACGAAGGTCATGAACCGTAAAATACTGTATTCCTGCTTCCCCAAGATAATTTGGACCTGGTGGCTTTTTACTGACCTTTTTTCCAAATAGGTTTGCAAGTGTATGATTTGTTGTATCGTCACTTATGTATCCCCTAGAACTTCTTTTTCTAGCTGGAAATAAATATTCAGAACCATTACCAATAAGCTTAAGATCTTTTAACATAGGCATAACTAAATCAGGGATAGGAATCACAAGCGAGCTTTTTGTTTTGGTGTCATCTTCATACAAGGTAAACGTTTGGCTATCCATTTTTACATCCTCCCAACGGGCTGAAAACAATTCCATTTTTCTTGTTCCTAAGATTAATAGCAGAATGAAACCAATCTTTGTACTCAACGGAACTTTCGATGGATGTTCATCAAAAACAGAAAATGCCTTTTTAATATCACCCTTACTTAATATTGTCTCTCTAGACACTTCTGCACCACCAGCATCTTCTGTTGCAGAGAATGGTGCAGCGGGATTCTTATTAATTAGCGCAAGTTTTTCTGCCGATTTGAAAATGTTTTTGCATAGAAAAAGAACTTTGTTAGCAACAGTTGGATACCCTTCATGAACGACATTCATAAAAATATCTTCGATGTCCATAGGAGTTACCCTTTCTACAGGTAAATGACCAATGAATGGCTTTATCCGATTATCGTAGTCCCTTTGTAAGATGTAACCCGTTTGAATTTTTTCAGATTTTCTATCAATAAATCGCTGAGCAACATCATTAACTGTTTTAACATTTTGGCGGGTTTTACGATCAGCTTCTAATTTTGGGTCAATTCCATCTTTAATCTGCTGACTTAATCGAATAGATCTAACTAATGCATCGTCATAACACATTAGCCCTTCATTTTTTTCACCATAGACACCGATTTTCATTTGTTTACGTTTATCATTGATCTGATATCGCTTAACAAAAATTGCGGTGCCATTTTTCTTAACTTCTAGGTATAGACCTTCCGATATTGCTTTGAAAATAGGCTTACCTAAATCAACAAGTTCTTTTACTTCTTTTTCATTTGAATATTGCATTTTTATCTCACTTTTGTTTAAAAATTAACAAGTGTAAGTGTAAAAATTTGCTAGAAATAAGTCACCAGTTCGGTCACCAATCGAGTGACCGAACCTGACTTTTTAAGAAGTGTTATGACTAGAGAGGTAGTTGTAACGTATTGAAAATGAAGTATAATGACCCTTTATAAGCTATCTAGAATATTTACTCGATATTTTGGATCTGCTCACGCATTTGCTCAATAAGCACTTTTAGCTCAACTGCACTAGCAGTAATGTCAGTGTTAATTGATTTAGATCCTAAGGTATTTGCTTCGCGATTAAACTCTTGCATCATAAAGTCTAAACGACGGCCTTGTGCGCCACCTTTTTTCAATATTTTATTCGTTTCACTAACATGGCTGTTTAATCTGTCTAGCTCTTCAGCAACATCCATTTTTTGCGCGAGTAATACCAGTTCTTGTTCAACACGAGTAGAGTCTAAGTCAATGTTGGCATCAGTGAATTTATCTGTGATGCGTTTACGTTGCCATTCGATCACTTCTGGCATAAATGCCTGTACTTTTTCTGCTTCAAAGGTAATAGCTTCAAGGCGTTGCTCAATCATGGCTTTAAGATTTTCACCTTCGCTAGCACGAGCGGCAATGAAGTCTTTTAAGGCAACATCAAAGCCTGCAAGTAATTCTGTTTGAATAGCTGAAATATCAGCTTCAGCAGCTTCCATAACACCAGGCCAACGCATTACTTCTAATGGATTTACTTGGCTATTTAGGGTTTGTTCATTAACCCAGTTAGCATGTTGAATAAGTTGTAATGCGAGTTTTTCGTTAATTGACACTTCGCTTTTGGCTGCAGGGTTGGCGTTAAAACGCAAGTTACACTCAACTTTGCCACGGTTTAATTGCTTACGAAAACGTTCACGTAAAAGTGGCTCCATTCCTCGAAATTGTTCAGGCAAGCGAAAATAGGTTTCTAAAAACCTTTGATTAACTGAGCGAATTTCCCAAATGGCGTTGCCCCAGTCGCCTTTTACTTCTACACGAGAAAAAGCAGTCATACTGTAGATCATAGGTTATACCTGAATTTTATTAAAATGAATTATGGTAATTATGCCTGTTTCTCTATCTGCTGCCAATGTGATTTTATCTGCTCAGCTACACGAAAAGCATTGGCATAAATGGTAAAGGTATAAGGCACGCTACCGCCAGTTGGCATAAATGAGCCATCGGTAACATAGAGATTGTCCACTTCATGCGCTTGACAGTTTTTATTAAGTACAGAGGTTTTAGGATCATTACCAAAGCGGCAACCACCAGCCATTAAGTTAGTTGATGGTGAGCCACTCACCGAGGAGGAAATATTTTTTGCCCCTAGCGCACTAAGTAACTTTTCCGCTTTTTTAGATAGGTATTCACCAACGACTAAATCATGTTCATGGTAGCCTATACGCACTTTTGCAACGGGGTCACCCCATTGATCAGTTACTTCATCATCTAGGCTAACAAAACAATCATCCGTGGGTAGCCAATCATTAAACACTTCAAAGCGAAGCGTTTTATAGCTAGTAAATTCATGCTTTAAGGTCTGTTTAAGCTGCTCTCCCCAAATTAATTTTTCATTGTCATCTTCATCATATTGCCATTGATGGCCTCGTGCTCTTGCAATAGGATTTTGATGAAAAAGAAAATCTATCGTACCGCCTTTGGCACTGCCGTTATGGCTGACACCGCTATTTTCAGTGGTAAAACTATCAGCGAAAACGTTATCTTTTATTTGATACCAATCTTGTAAAGCACGATTAATAAAAGGGCCAACCTGTTTAAGTTCAGTGACTTGTTGCTTGGTTAAGTCTTGATAAATAAAATCCCCCTGCCCTGTACCACCGCCACTAAATAATAAGTTTTTTCCTACCTGACCACTGTTATTGGCGAGTCCGTTAGGAAATTTTTCTCCTGTAGATGCCAGTAATAAGCGTGAAGTTTCAACAGCTTGACAAGCAACTACATATATTTTTGCCTGTGCTTGATTTTTACGCCCAACTTGATCGTAATAATGCACGCCAGTAATTTTTCCCTGCTTGTCCGTGGCAATTTTATACACTTTAGCGTTGGGTTTTATAGTGCAATTACCTGTAGCAACTGCATGGTTAAGCAGCGCGGCTCTGCCACTGCCTTTAGCGCCAGATGCACAGCCATAACTACTGCAATAACCTGAATATTCGCAGCTTTTACGCCCCATATCAGGTTGAGACAAAATAGCTCGGGGTACAGGAATAGTGTGATAACCAATTTTATCTGCGGCTTTATCTATCCATGAGGATATAGGTAATTCAGCTATTGGCGGATAGGGGAAATTTGTTGATCGAGGCTCTTGATGAGGGTGGTCAACTACACGGCCCGATACGCCAACTTCTTTTTCTACCATGGCATAATATGGTTCAAGATCATTATAGCTAATAGGCCAGTCGGCAACATTGGCGCCAGAAATGTCACCAAACTCAGATTTTAAACGAAAATCTATCGGTTTTAATCGATGAAAATAACCACTCATAAAGTTAGAAGACCCGCCGACTACATTTCCATTCCACCAACTCCAACCTGACTCACTCGTTGATTCACCTTGCCAAAAGGCTTTTCCGTCTTCATCTTCATACTCTTCTTCAATCACATGCTGTTCATTCTCGAGCTTAGGGTTATAAGCATCATGAATGCTGATGGTTAACTCGTCTTTAAAGAATTCTTTTTCTGTTAACCAAGGGCCTTTTTCTAATACTAATACTTTGGCGCCAGCTTGTGCCATACGGTAGGCGATGGGAGATGCGCCAGCACCGCTGCCTATGATGCATATATCAAATTCCATTATTTATTTTCCTGAGAATTCAAACGGGTTAATTTTATGATGCTAGACCGAGGTGGCAATTCAAAATATCGTTGGCCTTTTTCTGGCAGTGGAAAGCCCGCTTTATGTTCAAGCCATTGCCAACCTATACCTCTTGGATTTCCACCATATGAAGGTGGTGCTAGCATAGCTTGAAAAATATAACCCAAAAGCGTGTTAAGCCAATTACTTCCTGCCCTTGATTGGCTTATTCCTTGTAGTAATTGCTCTTTTTCATCAAAAGTTAACTCTGTAAACGCCTTATTTTTTTCACTGTTTGCATAGCCATTTAACCAACCCACACCTTTAAGGATAAAATCTTTCTCATCCTGCTCTGTTGGTTGAACTGTCATAATTTGATGCAAGTAAGCTGTTGCATTGATATCTTCTGCGCATGGTCCTGTTGCAGATTCAGGTAATAACTGATTTAAAGTCGCATCAAGTGTTAGCCAAGGATCTGTTCTGGTCAACTGCACCAGTGATTTTTGCTGCTTAGCATTTAAACTAAATGAGGGTATCGCGGAGATTGCCCCCATCCCTGCTGCAGATTTTAATAACGCACGACGGGAAAGTTGCTTTTTTTTGATAAAATCAGGTGTCTGATAATTTTGATCGAAAAAAGATTTTATTGATAATAAAGTCATTATTCCTCAGTATCTTGCTGAGTGGTTGGCTTATGGGTTACTTGATTAGTTTCTGCAGACCATTTATTAAGAAAAGTTAACCAATACTCCCTTGAGTAACTATTTCCTGCTAATAATTCAGCGGTATCTTTTGATAGAAGCATTTTACCGTTAGCATTAGAAATATACATATGTGGATATCCCAAAACTGGCGGTAGAGCTTTCATAAATTCTTCATTTTCGTTGCTGTCACTGACATTGATTTTAAGCAACACATAATTAGTGTGTAACGCTTGATAAACATCAGGATTTTCACTTAAAAAAGCATCCATTTTATGACACCAAGTGCACCAATTGCCACCAATCTCAATAAGAACCTGCCGGTTAGTTTCTTTTGCTAAGGCAAGTGCAGCAGTAGCATCTTTGAAAGGGTTTCTCTGATCATCATAAATTGTGCTGTATTTAGGTAAATCAATACCACCTATAGCCATCACGGGGGATATAAATACGGATAATAATACAAATAATAATACTTTCATTTTCTTCCAACTTTAACAATCAAGGGCATTTTCGGATATTGCTGCTATAAGATACTAAATAACCAGACCTAGTTTTAGTTAACTATATTTCAAATTACTTCGCGCTGCATTATAATAGCGCGCATATTTAATCACTTTTTTATTTTAGGAATACATCATGCGTCCAAGCGGCAGAACATTAGGACAAATTCGTCCGGTAACCATCACTCGTCAATTTACAAGTCATGCAGAAGGTTCAGTATTAATTGAATTTGGTGATACAAAAGTTATTTGTACTGCCTCGGTAGAAGAAGGTGTACCGCGTTTTTTAAAAGGCCAAGGTAAAGGTTGGGTTACGGCAGAATATGGCATGTTACCTCGTTCCACTCACACACGTATGCGCCGTGAAGCAGCTTCAGGTAAGCAAAGTGGTCGTACATTAGAAATTTCTCGTTTAATCGCTCGTGCTTTACGTGGTGCCGTTGATTTAAAAGCTTTAGGTGAGAATACTATTTCAGTTGATTGTGACGTTATTCAAGCTGATGGTGGCACTCGTACAGCTTCTATTACTGGTGCTTGCGTTGCACTGGTTGATGCACTTAACTATATGCGCGCAAAAGATATCATTAAAACCAACCCTCTTAAGCACATGATTGCGGCTGTATCTGTGGGTGTTTACAAGGGTGAGCCTGTATCAGATTTAGATTACGCTGAAGATTCAAATGCTGAAACTGATATGAACGTTGTAATGACAGACACAGGTAAGTTAATTGAAGTGCAAGGAACTGCTGAAGAAGAGCCGTTTAGTTTTGAAGAAATGCAAGCCATGTTAGACCTTGCTAAAAACAGTATTAACGAATTATTTGAACTGCAAAAAGCGGCTTTAATTTAAGACATTTAGTAAATTAAAGTAGCGTTTAAATAGCATTTAAGTAGGAAATAATAAGATGAAAGATTATCAACGTGAATTTATTGAATTTGCACTAGAAAAACAAGTATTACGTTTTGGTAAATTTACTTTAAAGTCTGGCCGTACAAGCCCATACTTTTTTAACGCGGGGTTATTTAAAACTGGTGGAGACTTAGCGCGTTTAGGACGTTTTTATGCCGCTGCGTTAGTTGATGCAAATATCGATTTTGATCTAGTGTTTGGTCCGGCTTATAAAGGCATTCCAATAGCAACAACAACAACCGTGGCTTTATTTGATCACCATAACCTAGATGTTCCTTATTGCTTTAACCGTAAAGAAGCAAAAACTCATGGTGAAGGTGGTTCATTAGTGGGGGCTGAGCTTAACGGTAAAGTGATGCTAGTCGATGATGTAATCACGGCTGGTACTGCTATTCGTGAATCAATGGAAATCATCAAAGCTCATGATGCTGAGCTTTCTGGAGTTTTAATCGCACTTGATCGTCAAGAGAAAGGTCAGGGTGAACTATCGGCTATTCAAGAAGTTGAACGCGATTTTGGTACTGATGTTATTTCAATTGTAACTTTAGGAAATGTCGTTACTTTCCTTAAAGAAAAACTTGGAGAGCAACAAGAAGACGAATCTGAGTTAGCTGCTAGTTTAGCCAGTATTAACCAATACCGTCAGGATTACGGAATTTAATCTTTTATTAGCCTTAGCTTAGGAAATCATTTGAATAAATAAAGCCTGCAAAATTGCAGGCTTTATTGTTTCTTCCAGTATAATTAAGCTGTTAGTTCAAATTTAAACGTTGGAGGCTTTTCATACGCTTGCGTTATATTTGCATAAAAGCTTTCAATTCTTAGTGCTCGTTGCACAATGACTTCTGATTGGCTTGGTGCAATTTTGTCTTGGTTCTGAAGTGTCTTATTAATCAGCGCATTAAATGTTTGCGAGTTACTTGGCCTATCACTCTCTACTTCTTCCGTAACAGAGGTTTCTTCACTTAGTTTAGCATTTCTATTCGCTTTATCATTACTACTCGTTGTTCTTTCACTGCGGTCACCGCTTAGCTCAGTCAACAAATCTGATTGTGCCTGAAGGATGGACTGTGCCGCAATATTTGCAACACGTTTATCTTGTATTGAAGGATCAACGGGTGCTAGGGCTGCCGCATGCACTTTCTGCATTTTTGCAATAGTAGCTCTAGGGTCTCCTCTAACGGGTGATAAGTCGACTGACACCTCTCCTTCTACGGCATATCGTTTACCGTCCGGGCCTTTCTCATAAGCAAAGGTTGGTGAACCTGTAAACGATCCTCCCACAGAAGCATGGGCTGCTTCATGAGTGCGAACTTCTTGATCTCTTTGTTTAAGATCGCTAATTACTCGTTCTTGCTCTAACGCCTCTGCGTTAGTTTGTTCTTCTCCATCACCAGAGTTAGTACTATCTTTTGTTTCCTGAGATGAATCCTTTGACTCCTGAGCATCATTGGCATCTTGGCCATTTTGATTTTCGTCATGCTCTGCAATGCTAGTGTTTGCTAATTCTGCTTGCTCACTAATACTAGCAAAATCAATATTTGCATTATTTTGAGCGGGTGTTCGACTTCGTTCTCGATCCGAAGCTACACCCTTTTCTGCGGCTGATTGGCTGGTAGCTGCTGGCTGGGTAATAATTTCTCGTTGCTGATTTTCACGACGCAAGCTTTCCGTATGCGGATTAAGCACAGTAGGAATAGATAAATTTGGCACTTGCGGTGTAATATTCATAACTAAATTAACGCTTAATTAATGTTCGGTAACTTATGCCGTAACATCAAGCAGAGTTCCTAAGCTATCATCAGCCGTTTTAATAACTTCTGTTGCAGCCTTCGCTTGATGTTCAGCAACTTTTAAATCAACTATTGACTGGTTCAAATCAGGTATTTCCTGCTCATTACTCGCAGGAGCTTGGCTTACAGCATCAGCCTCCTGGGTAGCAGTTGTTTCAGCAACAATATCCGCTGCTGCTTGATCCGCTGCTTCTGTAGATCTTTGAAGACCTTGTACACCCGAATTAAATGCTGATTGGATTTCCATCAGACTCTCCTCTCTTAATCGCATCTTACTGGTTAATTATTAACCAAAAACACAAAAAAGTAAAGTTAAACCTGCTTAGTTAAAATTGCTTTCAACCTGTGCCATAAGCCAATTAGAAAGTATTTGCTTGAAATCCTCTAGATGAGAAATAAATGGTGCATGAGAGGCTTGTTTAAAAATATGAAACTCACTATTTCTGGCAATATTACTAACTTTTTCTATAACCGCTTTAGGCACTAAACTGTCAGCATCACCATACATTCTCAAAAAGGGTTGTGTTATATCGTTCAATCGTCTCCTGTAATCACTACTTTCTAAGAGCTTTAATGACTGATCAAGGGTAAATTTATTTGCCATTTTATGCTGAAAAACTAACTGACTAATTTGTTTTATATCCTGACGAATGTGTGGACTACCCATAGCTTGAATCTTTAAAAATCCGCTAATAGTTTTTTTAGTATCAACTTGCAGTTGTTGGTGAAATGCATCAAGAACGCTTGGTTTTATGCCCGGCCATACCTCTTGATTGTCCCCCTCGTTTTTAGCTTCTTCCTTAAGAAAACATGGCGAACTTGCAACAGTGATCAAGCCCAAAACTTTTTCGGGATAACATAACGCCATTTCAGTGGCCACCAAGCCACCTAATGACCAGCCCAAATAAATTGCAGGTTGCTCGATTGTATGAGTAATACACTGGCAAATATTAGCTAACGAATAAGGATGGATCTCTTTGCCTGCATTCAAGCCAAAACCAGGTAAATCAATGGTGATGATATTAAAAACATCGAGAAAACTGTCAGGTAAGCTATCAATAAGTGGCTGCCATACAGCTGAATTTAATCCCCACCCATGAATCAATACTATAGAAATTTTTTGACTTTTCTTTGAATACTGTAAATCTGGAAAGTTGGAAATATTGAGAGTTTCTGCCATGCTCATCTCTTAGGGATTAAAAAAATTACGCTTATTCTACAAAACGGATGATTACAATGGAATGGCAAACAAAAATTCGAACACTGTATAACAAATGTTTACGTTCACTTGGACAATGTGATTTATGTGGTAATAATTTATACGCTACAATCACACCCCAACAAACACTAATTTGTTCATCCTGCTTTGCAGACTTGCCACTTTTCAAACAAGACATTATTCAAGGTGACTTACTCAATTGGCCTTCAGTTCACAAAGCATTACCCAGTATACACTTCGACCATTTGTTTTGTCTTTCACCTTATCTACCACCATTTACTCAGTGGTTACCTCAATTTAAATACCAAGGACGATTTGAGCTTGCTTCATTGTTTGCAAATTTACTTGCGCAACAATGGCAAAAACAGAATCTGTCAAAGCTAACTTCATCTGTTGATCTTATTCTTAGTGTGCCATTACATATTAGCAAGTGGCAAATTCGCGGTTATAACCAAGCCCATTTGCTCGCAAAAAATTTCTCCCAACATTTACAGTTGCCCTATGATGAAAAAGCATTAATTCGCACGAAAAACAACAAAAGCCAAGTTGGGCAAACCGGTTGTCAAAGGCGAAACAATTTGGCAAAAGCTTTCACATTAACGAAGGAATTACCGAGCAATACCGAACACGTTATTCTGGTGGATGATGTATTAACCACGGGTACTACAGCCAATGAAATCAGCAAAATATTAAAGCACGTTGGCATTAAAAAAGTGACAATAACAACTATTTGCTTAACCTTGCCAACTGCTAATAATTAACTTTAGACAATCAAATTATTTTATTGTCGCATTGAACGCTTTAGCAAAAAACAAACTATTAGCCAATATTTTTGCACTACCTAACCAATAACCACGAAAGGCTAAAACATCTGCGCTAGCAATAACACGCCCTTTACCATAATTATGCGCAACAATAGC
>Ga0209081_1002700_pt1 | contig 10211 bp, 10 predicted proteins | sample GOMGulsemesocosm_4_FD_184636 | JGI IMG/M metagenome (GOLD analysis project Ga0209081, IMG submission 184636) | Methane-oxidizing microbial communities from mesocosms in the Gulf of Mexico - GOM15B Gulf of Mexico (SPAdes) (version 2) | ecosystem: Environmental > Aquatic > Marine > Cold seeps... | reverse complement strand
GGATTTTATCCATAATTTTTTGAGAGAATCCAGATAATCCAACAAGTAAAATTAATAAAGAAGAAAGCAAAAAAGCTCCAATTGCTTCATTAAATGAATAATTAGGTAATCCAAGGACCAGTAAAGCAGCTCCGGGTGTTGACCAGGCAGTAATAATGGGTTGTTTAAATTTAACACTTAAATAGATCCCGGTAATTGCACTTCCAATTGATATAGCCCATACCCAAGAACTAACAAGATTACTTGGTAAATTTGCAGCATCAGCTGCTTGAAAGATAATAACAAAAGGCCCCGAATAAGAGACAATAACCGCAATCAATCCAGCAACAACAGCAGAAATTGAAAAATCATTTTTTATATTTTTAAGGCTAACACTAAAACTCATAATAAACTCTTTGTAATTTTTTAAAATTATAATAAAAAAACAAATCTATAGCAATCCAGATATTGCTATATTATTTTTACAAATGACTCAAAATTATATTTATATTTTCACATAAAGACTTGTTTGAAAACAACGATTAAAAGTAAGTTCACCATACTCTTAAGTTTTAAATATATTTAAGCCAAACAATAAAAATCCCAGTATGTAATTTTGGAATAATTTTAAAAACTTGGTATACTTGTATATAAAATAATAATTTATTCATGTTTATTTCTTATCTTAAAATTATTTTGTTGTACGAGGTGTGCCAAATGAAAAGTGTTATAGCACTAGAAGAGCTTATCAAAGAAAATGAAGAACGTATAAACTTACAAAGACGGCTTCTTTCTGATCATGAATCTGGTGTAAATAAACTCTCACGTATGATTAAAGCCTCCACAGAAACAAATTTGGATAAAACCATTGAACTAGTTGCTAAATATAAATCTATGTTAGATGAACTGTCAAAACAAGACAAAGACGAACTTGAAGAAAAACAAAGAATTGAAGAAGCTATAAAGCGAAAAAAGTACTTTGATAATCAAAACATCCGTATTAAAAAAAGTAAAGAAAGAAAGAATGATCAAAAACTCGAAGCAATGATGATTATTGACGAATTACCACCTGCTGTTAATTTTGAAGACAAAGAACTTTTTGATATTGCAATGAAGTCAATAGAACTTAATATTAACAATCATCAAGAGTTAGAAGAGAGACTACGAAACATTAGAAGTTCCTTTCAAGAACTTATAAAAAATGAGCAAGATGAGAATATTAAAGATCTTGCCATGTTAAATTATCAAATTCCTGTAATAGTTTTGCAATTCTCCGTACTGCTTACCAATATCAAAGAAAATTTGGAAAAAGACAAAAAATTATATGAATCTAAGTTAGCCAAAGAAAAAATTGCTGCTAAAAACTCCACACAAAAACGTCCAGATTTTGAATATAAAGACCCTTCAATCTTTGAGTTTAGAGGTTTCCCTAAATTTGAAGACTGGTGGATTCATGAGCTATGGACTAGTCATCAAGCTTATTTTGCCTTGTTTAAATGGAAATCAATTATTGCAGGGCTTTGTAAAACAGGAGAGCAAAAAAGAGCTTGGTCTGTTATTTTTGACAACTGGCTGTGTATAAAAAAAATGATTGATGCAAAGGGAGAATTGGCTTTTGAGTATAACTTTGCATTTGATACTTTGATTATGACCCATGCTGAATTTGAAGAAGAATTGGTCAATGATAATTTAGTGTCAATGGAAGCAATTATTAAACAAATCACAAAAAAAGAGAATTTTCTAAGTTTTGGGCCTTCCCACAACATTGAAACTCTTTACTTGAAATTTAAAAGAGACAAGTCAAAATAATCTTATTCTAGATAAATCTATCATAAATAATCAATAAAATAACTTTTATATTAAGAGGAGGAAAAGTAACAATTCGCAGCACTTACTTTAACCTCATAGGTCAGTTCGCCATTAACCTTTCTATAAAAAAATTATAGTTTTATTTTGTGTCAAAAAAGTGGTAAATCTAAAAAGTTTTCAAATTCATTCTAAAAAATTCGCTCATAGTATTTGCCACAATTTTCTTAAATTTCAACACCTATTTGCCACATTTTTTTCATATAATACTTTTATTATCTAATTTTGAAGGTCTAACATGATAAAAACATCACAAGAGGATTTCCTTGCTTTAAAAGAGGAAAATAACGAGGCACAAGAAGAAGAAATCCAAGCAAAAGATGAATCAGCCAATGATATAAGAGATGACAAAGACAATCGAAAAAAAGACATGGAAAATCATATCTCAGAACATGATGTAGTGTTAGACATGGGAAGTGGAAATCAAGCTCTCACTTTATTTAATGAAAATGAAGAACATCTTATAACAACAGATTTTTTTATTATTGATGAAACCAAAGAATTAGAGTTTCCCGTACTTGTAGAGATGAATACTCAAAGTACTCGCGAAAATGTACAAGGAGTTGAACTATTTGAATTATTAAGTCCCAATAATGATACTATTGATTTTGAATTTATTGAAGTGTTTAATCAAGAACATACTTCCTCAACAACTGACAAAACTCAGGAATTAGATTTGTCTTTAAAATCATATCTAGCAGATGATTATGCCAACCAAGAAACCCTTGTGTATAAACTTGAATTGGATGCTATTTATAAAGAAGATTATGACTTAATCATGGAATTATAAAGCATTATATTTAATTACTCATCCATCGGTAGATTTACTTTAAAATTAGCACCAAAATATTTTTTTCCGTCATATTCGAAGTGAATATTACTGGTTCCAATTGTGCCTTTAAATTCATTCACAACATATTTTCTTGCTATAAACAGCCCTAACCCCGTCCCATTTCGATCTTCTTTTGTTGAAAAATAAGGTTCAAATATTTTTTGTGTAATTTCTTCTGATACCCCACCTCCACTATCTGTTATATTAATCTCGATAACATGTTCTTCATTTTGTTGGACACTAATCAAAATGATTTTTTCAAACTCATCTTGTTTAAATACTGCTTCTTTCGCATTATTAATGGTATTTATCATGACTTGAATGAAATTTTCTTTGTTGGCTTCAAATATTATATTTTCATCACCACTAATAATCAAATGAATGGATTGTTCTTTTAGTGCTGTTATTATTAAATTTGAATAATCATTTAATGTGTCAATTAGATTAAACTTTTCTTTCTCTTTTGAAAAAGAAAAAAAGTCTTTAAACATTTCAATGGTTTTGGACATCTCTTGGGTTAAATCTGAAACATCGTCCAAAGATTGTAACTCTTTATCCAAATCAACCGTACCCAACTCTTTTAACATACGCAATGATCCTACGGTGGTACTAATAACCATCAAAGGCTGTCTCCAGTGATGAGAGATAACTCAGCAATCATACTCATCTTATTGTCTTCTAGTAATAATTTTTCTTTATTGGCTTTCTGAAGTGCTTCAATTTTAATAGTATCAAATAAGCTAAGCATTTCTAAATGTACATTCAATCGTGCATAAAACTCCTCTCTATCATATCCTTTATAAATAAAATCATTCGCACCAGATTTAAAACATTTTGGAGGAACATATTTTTCTTTATTATTGGTGACCACGATAATAGCCATTTGGTTACGATTGTATATCTGTCTTAAAGTTCTTATTAACTTAAGGCCATTTATTTTTGGCAAATCAAATTCAGTAATCACCAAATGAAAGTTTGGAATTTTCTCAATTATTTCCAATGCTGTTTCTCCATCATTGGCAGTGACCACATTTAACTTGTGAGTTCCAAGTAGTTTTTTTAGTTCTTGGGCTTCTTCATCATTAGAATCCGCAACCAAAACATTGATATGTTTGTTTCTCAGAATTTGCTCCACAACCGACAAGGTACGATAAATAGAAAAAGCACCTGTTTTAACAATATAATCTACAATATTTTTTTCTCTATATTTTTTCTCATCATTGATATTTTTTGTAAAAATAATAAGTGGAATATTGAGTTTTAAGATAGGTTCAACTAGACCACCTTCAGGTGTATCGGGAAGTTCAAGATCTAAAATAATGAGTTCAAAGTCGTCTTTGTGTTCTTTTAGTAAAATAAGCGTTTGCCTCGTATCATTTGAAACAATACATTTATGTCCAGTTTTTTCTTTAATTAAATTATGTAAAGTATTTGATAGGATTTTATCTTGTTCTGCGATTAATATTGATTTCATTTATTTTCCAATATCACCTTAAGTATTTTTACTCTGTTTAATCTTACTCTTTTTTTGTGGTAAAAATGTGGTAAATAGATGATTGACAAGCCCTATGAAGTTTGACATATGCACCTGCTTATGATAATATCGATATATAATATTTTTTTGAAAAGGGAAGAAAATGAACGTAAGAATAGATAAAAAACTTCATATGACTTTGCTGAATATCATAGATACTGTTGATCAAAATGAAGAACAATTAAAAGACCTTATTAAAAAATCGATTTTTGAAGATGCAAATATTCCAGACAATGAAAAAGAAAGAGCAGTAAAAATGTATACTTTAGAGTTTTTGGAAATGAGAAAAAACCTACATCTTTCATAAATTTAATTTCTCACACACAAATACATAATATAATTTTTTAAAGGTTAACAATGGAATCAGCATTAAATACAGTTTCTCATCTGATACAACTTTCTGTAGCACCCGTTTTCTTACTAGCAGGAGTTGCTGGATTACTAAATGTTTTCACAGGAAGACTTGCTCGAATTATCGATAAAGTAGAGAGAATCGATGCTTTTGAAGAAAATAAAAAAAAATCAGATGAAAATCACACTCCAACAGCAGAACAAGTAAAACGTAGATCTTTTTTGACTATGAGAATGGAAAATACAAACCTTGCCATACTTTTCTGTACCACCACAGGATTATTAGTAGCATTGGTTATTGTAACTATATTTTTAAGTGAAATGTTGTCCTTTAAAGGGGCTACATTTATTTCTACATTATTTATCTTAGCGATGATTACACTTATTTTATCTTTTTTGGTATTTTTAAGAGAGATATTCTACACAACCTCTTTTATTAGAAGTAAAAAAGCTTTAAAATGATGAGTCTTCTTTTATTTTTTTTTAATTAAAATAAATGGACTTATTGGTTTGGGATTAAATCAGAGAATTTTTTACCCTTCAACGAAGATCAAAAAAAAGCGGTATATCAAAAATAGCTCACCTGACAATATTTTAGGGTTTAATTATCTCTATTAATTTAGCGTTATTTGGGTCAATATCAACCCAACTGCTCGCATTAAATTCAATTTGTAAAACTTCCCCTAAATTGATTCTATGTCTATACGAGACAAAATGATTGGCAAAATTTGTTAATAAAGGATTGTGTCCCACAACAATTAGTGTTTCAACTGTATGAAGGGTAAAAGTAATTTCATCAATGGCTTCACCTAAATATCCTTCATAAAAAGCTTCATTATATAAAATATTTTTATTTAAATGTAATTCACGTGCAAGTATCATTGAGGTGGTTTCGGTTCTTAAAGAGGGACTTGAGACTATTAAATCAGGGTGTACACCCCTTTGGGATAATTTATGTGCAATGCTTTTTGCATCACTCTCACCTTGTGCGGTTAAGGTTAAAAAAAAATCATCAGAAGAGCTTTTAACATCTTTTTCAGGATGTCTCATAATATATAATGTTTTCATATTTATATCCATAATTTAATGTCACAGGTCTAACAGTGTGTATCGATAATAATTTATTATATCAAAAATAATATAGTGATTAATATTAAATCATTAGTAATTTGAGGGTAAATTTCAAGAGTTTTATCATATGTTATACAAATATTGAATAATTATTATACAAAATAAATTTAAAGAAATTTTTATCTATGATATACTAAAAAAAACAAGGTAAAAAATGAAATTAGTTAAAACAAATAACACCAATAAAGATTTTTTGAACCTTACTATATCTTTAGATAAAGATTTAAATCACAGATATGGAGTTCAAGAAAAAGAATATGATGAGCACAATCAACTAGAATTCATTGAAACTGTATTGGTAGGATATATAAAAAATCGAGCCATTGCATGTGGTTGTTTTAAAGGTATCAGTCATCAAACTGTTGAAATAAAAAGAATATATGTAAATGAAAATAACAGAGGAAAAGGATTTTCATATTTATTACTAGGCGAATTAGAAAAATGGGCGAATGAGTTGGGATACTCAAAAGTAAGATTAGAAATGGGTAAGGGACAACCCGAAGCCATGGGATTGTATAATAAATGCAACTATAAAGTCATTGATAATTACGGTCCATATAAAAACTTAGACAATAGTATTTGTATGGAAAAAATTTTTTAAAAAATTAAAAAATAACATTATGTTATTTTTTAATTTTATTATTTACCAATATCAAAATAAATACCAGCGGTACCAATACCCAAATAAGATAAGGTTTCACGCTTTGGTATAAACTATTAGAATCCATATTCATTAAATTCATACTACCCGTATCTTGCCATTGAACAAATTTAAATATTCCTAAGACAATAAGTACCATAAAAAGGACTTTAACATCTCTTTTAACAAGTACAAGTACTTCTTCTTTACTACCGTTCTCTTTGTACTTAGCATACCAAGAGTATGCAACAAATACAATGTATATCGTAAGTAGATATGCCATGTTTATACACCTTCACAAAAAATATAATTTATAAATCACATTCTTTAAATTTTCAAAATTGTATCAAAAAAAATCTTATTCTTCATCACACCAATTTCACACCAAAAAATTATATAACTACATATAAATAAAAGGATATTAAGTGAATAAAACAATAATTATAGATTATACACAAAATGCACTACTTGATTTTATTCAAATAGCATATAAAGAACACTATGAAATAATAAAAACAACTGTTAAAGAAGAACATCAAGTTGTATTTGTTTATATTCGAACCATGAAAATTCTCTCCTGGGAATATGAAGATTTTACTGGCAATAAATATATTAACATGAGTTCATGTAAAAATATATACTCATTTATACAATAAAAAACATCTACTATATAAAAGAATTATTGAGTGTTTCTTTTAAAAATGTTAAAAATAAAAGACTATTATCAATTTATTTTTGATACTATATAAATACACTAATTATGTGACAATCACATCTATTATATGTAATAAATAAAACAACTGTTAGAAACAATAAAAGGACTTCTCCAATGTTTAAAAACCTAAACATCAAAACAAAACTTATCTTTACTACGATCTTTGGACTCACTATTATCTCTGCTGTTTTAGGTTTTGTTTCAGTTGAAAAAGCAAAAGAGTCACTCATCAAAAAAAGTTATGATACCTTAACTTCCGCACGAGATAATAAAGCTCAGCAAATAAAAAACTTTTTTGAACAAAAAATTACTGATATTAATGTCTTAGCTCAAAGTTCCAATGTAGAAGAGCTTGCTTATGACTTGGGAAATGTATTTGAAGATTTGGATGTTGAAGAGCAAGCCACTTTCGAAGTTGATGCGATTATAGTAAAAGAAGCCACCGCACCCCATGAGCGTTTTTTTCAAAATTTCATGAAACAATATGGCTATTACGACGTATTTTTAATCTCAGCTCAAACAGGTCATGTACTATACACTGCAGCAAAAGAATCAGATTATGGAGCAAATTTAAAATATGGTGAACTTAAAGCAAGTGGACTCGCACAAGTATGGAATAAAACATTGGAAACGAAACGACCAACTTTTGTAGATATGGCACCTTATAAACCAAGTAATAATTTGCCCGCAATGTTTTTAGGAACTCCCGTTCTAGAAGAAGGTGAGATCAAAGCAATTCTTGTTTTTCAAATCAGTGACAAAAGTTTTAATGAAATTATGCAATTTAGAAAAGGTTATGGTAAATCACAAGAAGATTATTTAGTTGGTAGTGATTATTTAATGAGAAGTAATAGTTACCTTGACCCAAAAGGTCATTCTCTACAAGCTTCTTTTAAAAACCCAAAAAAAGGTATGGCAAAAACAAAAGCATCTATTAGTGCATTAAAAGGTCAAGTTAACACAGAGATGGTTATTGATTATAATGGAAATCCAGTACTATCTGCATACAATCATATCAAAATCGGTCAAGATTTCACATGGGCGATTCTTTCAGAAATTGATGAAGCAGAAGTATTAATAGTCCCCAATGCACTAAGAATTCAGATTATTATTATTGCCCTTATTTTATTGGTAGTATTATCTTTAATAACTTATTTTATAATCAACAAAGGTATTATTGCACCACTAAATAACTTCCAAGAAGGTTTACTCAATTTCTTTAAATATCTAAATAGAGAAAATAAAGATGTACAAGTATTAGATGATAACAGTAACGATGAAATAGGGAAAATGGCAAAAGTTGTTAATGAAAATATCAATAAAACAAAGATGGGTATTGAAGAAGACAGGCAAGTAATTAACGACACAATTTCTGTTTTAGCTGAGTTTGAGCAAGGGGACTTATCTCAAAGAGTAAATGTAAATACTTCCAATCCAGCCCTTCAAGAATTGACAACTCTGTTAAATAAAATGGGTTCTAACTTAGAAAACAATATTGAACATATTTTAGATGTTTTAGAAAAATACTCTAACTATAACTATCATGATAAAGTTGATACGAAAGGAATTAAAGAGCATATTTTAAAACTCGCTCGTGGAATTAATGCTTTAGGTGACGCCACAACTCAAATGTTGGTTGAAAACAAAACCAATGGCTTAACTTTAGATAACAGCAGTGATGTTTTACTTGTAAATGTTGATATTTTAAATAAAAACTCAAATGAGTCAGCAGCTGCACTGGAGCAAACAGCAGCAGCTCTTGAAGAAGTTACCAGTAATATTTCACAAAACGCACAAAATATTGTCTTAATGGCAAAATATGCCAAAGAATTAGAGACTTCTGCAAAAGATGGACAAAAACTTGCAAATGAAACAACCACCTCCATGACACAAATTGATGAACAAGTTAATGCAATTAATGATGCCATTTCAGTCATCGATCAAATTGCTTTTCAAACAAATATTCTATCTCTTAATGCAGCTGTTGAAGCAGCAACTGCAGGTGAGGCAGGAAAAGGCTTTGCCGTTGTTGCGGCAGAAGTAAGGAACCTAGCTTCAAGAAGTGCACAAGCTGCAAATGAAATTAAGTCTCTAGTGGAAAATGCAACCAATAAAGCCAATGATGGAAAATCAATAGCTCAAAATATGATCAAAGGGTATACAGGTTTAAATGAAAACATTACAAAAACTCTTGATTTAATTTCAAATGTTGAAGTTGCAAGTGGAGAACAAAGAGCAGGAATTGAGCAAATAAATGATGCAATCAACTCCCTTGATCGTCAAACACAAGAAAATGCTGCAATTTCTACCAAAACACATGAAGTTGCGCTTCAAACAGATACCATTTCAAAACTTGTGGTTCAAAGTGCAAATGAAAAAGAATTTCCAGGTAAAGAGGATGTAAAAGCTAAAGAATTTGATGATAATACTCAAAGTCAAAGAAAGGTCTCAGTACCTACTCATACACCAGTAACTTCGAAAGTAAATACCTATTCAAAACCCATGGAAAGTAAAACACAAAGAAGTCCAGTAAAACAGGTGCAAACGGTTACTTCAAGCAGTGATGTGCAAGATGAATGGGAAAGTTTTTAAACTTTCCCATTTATACTCAAGCGATTCTATATAATCTTCAGTTTCACTATGTGAGACAACTTTTAACTAAAAAAAATATAAATTATAAATTAAAATTAAATCCTATAAACTCTCTCAAAATAAAAAGGAGCGTTTATGTCAAAAAAGATTTTAATCATTGCAGGAGATTTTGTTGAGGACTATGAAATAATGGTTCCATTTCAATGTTTACTTATGTTAGGTCACAGTGTTGATGTTATTTGTCCAGATAAAAAAGCAGGAGATCAAATAAAAACTGCTATTCATGATTTTGAAGGTGATCAAACATATACAGAAAAACCAGGTCATAACTTTACACTCAATGCCTCATTTGATGAAATAGATGAGTCCAGTTATGATGCACTTGTTATTCCAGGAGGAAGAGCACCCGAATATATTCGCTTAAATCAAAGAGTAATTAGTATTGTAAAAGATTTTAATGATAAAAATAAACCTATTGCTTCAGTTTGTCATGGAGTTCAAGTATTGGTTGCAGCTAATATTGTAAAAGGTAAAACCTTATCTTGTTATCCAACTTGTGCCCCTGATTTAG
>Ga0209081_1002697_pt1 | contig 10216 bp, 8 predicted proteins | sample GOMGulsemesocosm_4_FD_184636 | JGI IMG/M metagenome (GOLD analysis project Ga0209081, IMG submission 184636) | Methane-oxidizing microbial communities from mesocosms in the Gulf of Mexico - GOM15B Gulf of Mexico (SPAdes) (version 2) | ecosystem: Environmental > Aquatic > Marine > Cold seeps... | reverse complement strand
ACAAGGGCTACACCCAGCCATCACCGATTCAGGAGCAGGCGATTCCTGTTGTCCTGCAGGGCGGCGACCTGATGGCTTCGGCGCAAACCGGTACCGGCAAGACCGCCGCGTTTACCCTGCCTATTTTGCACCGCCTACTGGATATGCCTCGCGCTTCCAACAACCAAGCGCGCGTTTTAATCCTCACCCCGACCCGCGAGCTGGCCGCGCAAATTCTCGACAATGTGCAGGCCTACAGCCAACACACCAAGCTGCGCTCCACGGTGGTATTCGGCGGCGTAAAGATTAACCCGCAGATGCAAAAGCTGCGTGGCGGCGTTGAAGTCCTGGTGGCCACACCAGGGCGTCTACTCGATCTGTTCAATCAACGCGCGGTGCGCTTTGACGAGCTGGAAATGCTGGTATTGGACGAAGCCGACCGCATGCTCGACATGGGTTTTATTCACGACATCAAACGCATTCTAAAAGTGCTGCCAGCCAAGCGCCAGAATTTACTCTTCTCGGCAACCTTCTCTGGCGAGATTCGCGAGCTGGCCCGCGGCCTGTTGCACAATCCAACCGAAGTCAGTGTCGCCCGTGAAAATACCACGGCCGAAACCATTGCCCACAAGCTGCATCCAGTGGATAAAACCCGTAAAACAGCGCTGTTGAGCCACCTGACACGCAGCAATGGTTGGGATCAGGCGCTGGTCTTTAGCCGCACCAAACACGGTGCCAATAAACTGGTTAAATTGCTTGATCGCGATGGAATTAAAGCCGCCGCGATTCACGGCAACAAGAGTCAGAATCAGCGCACCAAAGCACTGGCTGACTTCAAAAACGGCGACATCACCCTGTTGATTGCCACCGACATTGCGGCGCGCGGTATCGACATTGACCAGTTGCCACAGGTGGTTAACTTCGACCTGCCGAACGTTCCCGAGGATTACGTGCACCGCATCGGGCGTACGGGTCGCGCGGGCAGCAGCGGTCAGGCCATCTCACTGGTCAGTGAAGATGAAATGAAGCAACTGCAGGATATTGAGCGCGTTATCCAGCGCCACATTGAGCGTGAAGAAGTCGAAGGTTTTAAACCTGAGCGCGCACTGCCAGCCTCGCGTGAAATTCGTGCGATTAAAGCCAGGCGCCCGAAGAAACCTCAGCCAGGTCGCAGCGATGGCCCGAGCAGCGCTCCGCGCCGCAAGCGTACCGGCCGAACCAACAGCAGCAGTGCCACAAGCCCTGCTGGTGGCAATCGCTCTGCTGGGAATTCTGGCAACCGCGGTGGTCTGGGCAGCAAACCACGCAGCAATGGTGGCAGTAATAGTGGTAACAGCAGTGGCAACCGCTCGAGCGAAGTGTCGGGCAACCGTTAAACGCTGACCGCTTTAGGTGTCCACTCGCATGGTCGAGCGCCGTGTATAGGCAATAAAAAGGGCTTCTTCGGAAGCCTTTTTTATTGCCTAAAAATCAGGCTTTGTCATCCGCTATCGGCGTTCGAGTCGGACGTAAGACTTCACTGGTGCGCTGGAAGAATTTCAGCAGCTGTGGGCCGCGTTTGAGGGCAAAGCCGGTGGCCAGTATGTCGATCATCACCAGATGGTCGATACGTGAGGTCATGGGGGTATAGAGTTCGGTGTTTTCTGTTGAGTCGACTGCCAACACCAGGTCACAGACATCGGCCAAGGGCGAGCCGGGGTTGGTGATGCCAATAATAGTGGCTCCGGCGTTCTGCGCGATCTTGGCGACCTCAATCATAGACACCGTTCGGCCGGTGTAGGAGATACACACGGCCACGTCTTGATGGGTGAGCCCCGCGGCCGTCATGCGCTGGTTCATGTGATCGATATGGGCGATGGCTGGCGTGTCAAAACGCAAAAACTTGTGTTGCGCATCGAGCGCCACAGAGCCAGATGCCCCCGCGCCATAAAACAGGATTGAGCGCGCATGGGCCAGTAGATCGACGGCCCGTTCGGCGGTTTGCTCGCCAAATACCGCTTGCGAGGCCGTTAGGCTGGCGTGGGTGGACTCAAAAATCTTCTCGGCCACCAGCTTCATCGAATCGTCGGCATTCACGCTGCGGGTCATCTTTGAGCTGTGGTTATTCTTTTGCTGGGCCAGTTCTTGGGCCAGTTTCACCTTGAAGTCCGGAAAACCCTTGCAGTCGAGCGTGCGGCAGAAGCGATTGACCGTGGGTTCGCTGACGTCAGCGGCGATTGCCAGGCTGGCAATGGAGCTGTTGATGGCTAGGTCTGAATCGGCCAATACCACCTCGGCAATCTTACGCGCGGATTTACTGAGTCGGTAACTGGGGTCTGAAAGCTTGTCGAGAATGGCCATATATCAATTTCGTCTGTTTAGTCTGACGTATTTATATCAAAAAAAGACCAAAAACACTAAGCAAGCCTTGTACAGATCAATAATTATGTAATAAACTTTCATTAATGGCGCTTGTGGTGGTTTTGTGAACGTTAGGGATCTCATAAGTGAAAGTTAATTACATTAAATGAAATGGGTGTGAGCTGTGTCAGTAGTCGAATTGGGTAAACCGAGCATTGAGAGTTTGGTCAAAGGGGTCAGCGTTTTACCAGTATTGACCGTGAACTCTTGCGAAGAGGCCATTGGTGTTAGCCAGGCGCTGCTTGAAGGCGGCCTGGGCGCGGTTGAAATTACCCTGCGTACCCCCGTTGCTATTGAAGCCCTCGCAGCGGTTAAGCGTGAGCTGCCAGAATTGATTGTGGCCGCAGGCACCGTCACCAATGCTGAAGAGCTGGCGGCGGTGATCGATGCTGGTGTCGACTTTGGTGTCAGCCCTGCGACCACCCCGCGCTTATTTGATGCTATTGACGAAGCCGGTCTGCCGTTCCTGCCCGGTGTGGCGACGCCGTCGGAAGCGCTCTTTGCACTGGAGCGTGGTCTGAACCATCTAAAGCTGTTCCCCGCGCAATCGGTCGGAGGTCTCGGTCTGTTGAAATCTCTGTCTGGCCCACTCAGCGCCGCGCGTTTCTGCCCAACAGGCGGCCTCAACGCCGGCAATTTCACTGACTTCTTGCAGTTGCCCAACGTCTTCTGTGTTGGTGGTTCTTGGATGGTCACCGGTGACGACCTGGCCCAGCAGAACTGGCCAGCGATTCGCGCCGCTGCGGCCACCTGTGTACAGAAACCTTAATTAAAAAATCGATGGCGGCTGGGTCGCCACATTCACTCTGGAGAGAGCCATGACAATTCGAGTAGCCATTAACGGGTATGGTCGCATCGGTCGCAATATTTTACGCGCCCTGTATGAATCAGACTTCCGCAACGAAATTCAGGTTGTTGCCATCAACGATCTGGGCAAGGCGTCACTGAATGTGCACCTGACTAAATATGACTCGGTACATGGCCGCTTCCCCGGCAGCGTAGAATTAAAAGACGATAAGATGCTGGTCTGTGGCGACGAAATTCAAATCTGCAGCGAACGCAACCCAGCAGACCTGCCCTGGAAAGCGCTCAATGTTGACGTGGTCTATGAGTGCACGGGCCTGTTTGTCACCCGCGAAAAGTCAGCGGCGCACCTGAGCGCAGGTGCCAAGAAAGTTATTATTTCTGCGCCGGCTGCCGGCGTCGATCAGACGGTTGTTTATGGCGTAAACCAACACACCTTGACCGCCGAGAGTGAAATCATCTCCAACGCCTCTTGCACCACAAATTGCTTGGCGCCGGTGGCCAAAGCATTGAACGACGTATTGGGTATAGACCAGGGCTCCATGACCACGGTGCACGCCTACACCAACGACCAGAGCCTGAATGATGGCTACCACTCTGACATCTACCGCGCTCGCTCGGCCACCCAGTCTATGATCCCCACCAAAACCGGTGCGGCTCAGGCGGTGGGTTTGGTACTGCCTGAACTCGATGGCAAGCTCGATGGCATGGCCGTGCGAGTGCCGACCATTAATGTCTCGCTGGTTGACTTCACCTTTGTCTCGCACCGTGAAACCACCACCAAAGAGGTCAACGAAATTATCCGCAAGGCTTCTCAAGGCAGTATGCAAGGGGTGTTGGACTATAATGATGAGCCACTGGTGTCGGTCGACTTTAACCACGCTTTGGCCTCGTCTAATTTTGATGCCACTCAAACCCGTGTCAACGGGCGCCTGGTGAAAGTAATGTCTTGGTATGACAATGAGTGGGGTTTCTCAAACCGCATGCTGGATAATACCCTGGCCCTTATGAACGCCCGCAATGAGCCCAATAGCAAGGCGGTTGCCTTTGGAGCCGTAGCTGAAGACCTAGGAGAGATTGCGTGATACGCCGTACAAAAATTGTTGCCACCCTGGGGCCTGCAACCGACGCACCGGGTGTGTTGGAAAAACTGATTCACGCGGGCGTCAACGTCGTGCGTATGAATTTCTCCCACGGCTCCGCTGAAGATCATATGCTGCGCGCCGAACAGGTGCGCGAGCTGGCCGAAAAAAATCATCGCACCGTGGCGATCCTCGGCGACCTGCAGGGCCCGAAGATTCGCATCGCCCGCTTTGCCGAGGGCCCCATCCACCTGAATGTGGGTGACGACTTCGTACTGGACGCCTCCATCGCGGCAGAGGCCGGAAACCAGCAGCAGGTGGGTTTGGATTATCAGTCGCTGCCGCAGGAAGTCAGCCCCGGTGATTGGCTGCTGCTCGACGACGGTCGCGTGGCTTTAGAGGTATTGGCGATCAACGGCAGTCGCATCGAAACCAAGGTGGTGATTGCCGGTAAGTTGTCGAACAACAAGGGTATTAACCGCCAGGGTGGTGGGTTGGCCGCAGCGGCCCTGACCGAAAAAGATTTCCGCGATATTAAGCTGGCCGCAAAAATTGGCGTGGATTACCTGGCTGTGTCTTTTGTGCGCTCGGCGGATGATTTGCACCAGGCCCGCGCTCTGTTGAGTGAGGCCGGTGGCGACGCCGGTTTGGTGGCCAAGGTTGAGCGAGCTGAAGCGGTGGAACCGGCCATCTTGGACGGCATCATCGAGGCCTCGGATGCGGTGATGGTCGCCCGTGGCGATCTGGGTGTTGAGATTGGTGACGCGGCTCTGATCGCTGTGCAGAAGGATATGATTCTGCGCGCCCAGGGTTTGAACACGCCGGTGATCACCGCCACCCAAATGATGGAGTCGATGATCAGCAGTCCGCTGCCGACGCGCGCTGAGGTGATGGACGTGGCCAACGCCGTGCTCGACGGCACCGATGCGGTCATGCTCAGCGCCGAAACCGCCGCAGGGGATTTCCCCGTGGAGGCGGTGGAGGCCATGAACCGCGTCATAGTTGGCGCGGAGCTGCAGCCGAAGATGAAAACTTCCTCGCACCGGCTGCACGAAAACTTTGCCAGCGTTGATGAGTCAATTGCCATGTCAGTGATGTACACAGCCAACCACCTGGCCGGTGTGAAGGCCATCATCAGCTTTACCGAAACCGGCAAGACACCCTTGACCATGTCGCGCATCAGCTCGAACATTCCGGTGTTTGCGCTTACCCGCGACCAGCGCACAGAAAACCGTGTGGCCCTGTACCGCGGCGTGGTACCAACCACCTTTGATACCTCGGGCATCCAGCCTGAAGACATGAACCACAGCGTGGTGCAAGAATTGCTACGCCGTGAGGCGGTGAGTGAAGACGATCTGGTGATCATATCCAAGGGTGATTTTGTCAATGTCCATGGCGGCACCAACACCATGAAAATTGTAAAAGTGGGCGATGAAATTCGCTAGGCCGTTAGTAAGCCGCAGATGAAGCTGAAAGTTTTGTAAGTTTGTTCAATCAATGAGTTGGCGCTGTCTAGCAGCGCCAATATTATGCACAGTATTTTCCGTAGCACTGATTGCCGGCTCTTTTTCATGGGAGGGTCGAATTTTTTCCCTTGTTCTTTCACCGCCTTTTCTCAAAATAATCCTCTGTCCTCTGTCCTCTGTCCTCTGTCCTCTGTCCTCTGTCCTCTGTCCTCTGTCCTCTGTCCTCTGTCCTCTGTCCTCTGTCCTCTCATTTAAACGCCACTGCCCGCTAAACTTAAAGTTCACGGAGAAATTGAGTTAAAGTACCCTCTAGAATCACGAGATCCGCCTAACCGCTCTGGATACCGCCCGCTTATGACAAAAGCCATTCACCGCCGCCCACCCGTTGCCGCCGAGCAGCTCACCGAGCTTTTCTCGAACACCAACGTCTCGACGCGCCTGCAGCAGATCTACGCCAGCCGTCAGCTGCGCTCGGCCAGTGAATTGGAGCGCTCATTGGCGGGCCTGTTGCGCCCTCAGCAGCTCAAGGGGCTGGATACAGCGGTGGCCTTGCTGGTTAGCGCCATGACCGAGCGCCAGCGTATTTTGATCGTCGGCGATTTCGATTGCGATGGCGCCACCAGCAGCGCTCTGGCAGTGTTGGCGCTGCGGGCCATGGGCGTGGCGGATGTCAGTTATCTGGTGCCCAACCGCTTTGAATTTGGTTATGGGTTAACCCCCGAAATTGTTGAGGTGGCCAAGGGGTTTACACCCGACCTTATCGTCACGGTTGATAACGGCATCTCCAGTGTCGAGGGCGTGGCAGCCGCTAAGGCCGCAGGCATTAAAGTGCTGGTCACAGACCACCACCTGCCGGGCAGTGAGCTGCCCGCCGCCGACGCCATCGTCAACCCCAATCAACATGGCTGTGAATTCCCCAGTAAAAACCTCGCCGGTGTCGGGGTGATCTTTTACCTGATGAGCGCGCTGCGCAGTGCTTTACGCGAGCGCGGCTGGTTCAGCGAGCAGGGCGCTGAGGGTCAAACAAGGGCCGAGCCCAACATGGCCACTTATTTGGATCTGGTGGCGCTGGGTACCGTGGCCGATGTTGTGCCCCTCGATGCCAATAATCGCATCCTGGTGCAGCAGGGCCTGCAGCGCATTCGTGCAGGCCAGGCACGCCCCGGAATTTTGGCGATGCTCGAGGTGGCCGGGCGTCAACCCCAGCGTCTGGTGGCTTCAGATTTGGGTTTTAGCATTGGCCCGCGCCTAAATGCTGCCGGCCGCCTCGATGACATCTCGTTGGGCATTGAATGCCTGCTCACCGACGCCCCGGAAACGGCTCGCAAGATTGCCTCTGAGCTGGACGACCTCAACAAAGACCGCCGCGCCATTGAGGGCGGCATGCAACAGGAGGCCCTCAAGGATTTGCAGCGCCTGGAGCTGAGTGAGGACGACCACATGCCCTGGGGCCTGTGCCTGTTTAACCCTGACTGGCATCAGGGCGTCATTGGCATTCTCGCCTCGCGCATCAAAGACAAATACCACCGCCCAGTGATCGCTTTTGCCCGGGCCGATAAAACCGTTGACGGTGAAACAGAAATTAAAGGCTCGGCGAGGTCTGTTCCCGGCCTGCACATTCGCGACGCGCTGGACCTGGTCGCCAAGCAAAACCCCGGTCTGCTGAGCAAGTTTGGCGGCCACGCCATGGCGGCGGGCATGAGTTTTAAAGAGTCCGATTTCGAGCGCTTCCAACAGGCCTTTGATCGCGTGGTGCGCGAGACCATGCCGCCAGAGGCGCTGCAGGCGCAAGTGCTGAGCGACGGCGAGCTGCTTGCCCACGAGTTCACCCTGCCGCTGGCCCATGAATTGCGCGAGGCGGGCCCCTGGGGGCAGATGTTCCCCGAGCCCTTGTTCGATGGTGAGTTTTATCTGGTGCAGCAGCGTATCGTCGGTGAGAAACACCTCAAGCTCACCTTGGCGGTCGACGAGGCGCGCCAGCAGCTGGTGGACGCCATCGCCTTCAACGTGGATGTCTCTATCTGGCCGAATAATGCCTGTGAAAAGGTGCGCTTGGCCTACAAGCTGGACGTCAACGAATTTCGCGGCCGCCAAAGCCTGCAGTTGATGGTGGATTTTATCGAGGCTATTTAACCTATTTATTGGCTTGGGGCACGTCATTCCGTGTGTTTGGTGCTAAAATGCCGCCCAAGCTCTTGGCAAACTAACCGTTGTTTTTCAGCGATGGTGTCGGCCCTGTGAGCAAGCCATTATTAAACGCCCAGCACTGGGCACAAAAATCAGAGGATTCCCGTGACGGATACTAAAGTGACTACCGCCAAACCCCGCAGCAAGCGCCTGCGCAAGAAATTATACGTTGATGAGTTCGCGGTAACCGGTTTTGGTTTCCAGGGCCGTTTCACCGCCGACAGCGATGAGCAATTGGACCCATTCTTTGATGGCCTGATTGAGCTGCTGAACGCGCGCGACATGATGATTGTTGGTGGCACCAACGAAGACTTCTTCGAAGCCTACCTGTCCTCAAACGAGCGCTACAGCTCGGTAACAGAAGACGATCGCAAGGCCGTCATCGAGTGGCTCGATGGTCAGAAGCGCATTACAGAAGTGACCGTTGCTGAATTGTCAGACGCTTACTACGGCGAGTGACTAGCCGTTTAGTGCGTTATTGAAAAAAGCCCCAAACCATCTGTGTGGTTTGGGGCTTTTTTTTGTTTGTTGATTGGGTGGTTCTTTGGGTATTTGGGTTGGGCTTTGGTGGTTCTGGTTTCGAGGCCTTACAAGGGTGTAGGGTCTGTGAAAAGTGCAGAAGCAATTTTTAGCCCAGCTGGTCGAGCCACATGGGTGTGGTGAATAGCCCTCAGGGGTCCTAGTGCGGAAACACAGCAGCGGTTTCCTGCAGCTTAGAAGGGGGGCTTGGTGCCACTATCGTCCGTATAAAAGGCCGAAACTGGAGCGGGCAGTGGAGGTCCAGCCAGATTACTGGCGATGCTGAATACTCTTGTTAGGATATTTCCAACCTGCCGGCGTTAATTTATTCGTAGTGTGTATAGATTTTATTGTTGTTTTCACCAACGGCAATAACATCGAATCTTGCTGTTTCGGCTCTTGTCTCCATGCCTGGGACATTTACCCCGGCGGGCATTCCTGGCACTGCGAGCCCTTTAATATTAGGTTTTTCAGTTAGTAGTTTCTTTATATCACGGGCTGGGACATGCCCTTCAATGAAGTATCCATTGATGACCCCGGTATGACATGATTGCAGCGCATGTGAAATACCAAGCTGGGATTTTATGGTATTCATGTTCTCTTGGTTTTCGGAGGTAACTTTGAACCCATTTTGTTCAAGGTGAGAAATCCATTTTTCACAGCAGCCGCAGTAAGGCGACTTGTAGACCTTCATAGAATACTCCTCTGCAATAGCAGGAGATATCGTACATACGATGAGCAACCAGAATAATATTATGTGTCGATTTTTCATATCTACCTCTCTATCAATTTTAACGCCCGCAGCACGAGCGAGGAGCGCTGAGTCCAGCCCACTTGCAGGCGACTGTGCCTGCGCTGGTTATAAGGCATTGGACACCTCTCGGAGGAGAGTCGGTGCGAATATGAGAAGTGTTGGTACGAATGACATCACGATCTTTTTTAAAGAAAAACACCTGTAATTAAGGAGGGATAGGGTTACTAAGCCTAACCATACTGGAGATGAGTACAAAATCACAAAGGCCTCGCCAACTAGCAGCTCATGCCTTAACGGATTATCTGACTCAATCAGATGCCTGACGCTCCAGTAATAGACTCCGACCACTACTGGTATAGATAGCAAGATAAGGACAATGTATGAGCGTCTGATGAAATTCATAGAGAGTTATAACGGTTAAATTTACACGTCAATGGCTAGATAACACTTTTCGGTTCTTGTCTTGTGAAAGCAAGGTTGTCGCTTCACTAACGTATTGTTTTGAATAAATTAAACAGAAAACTTCGGAAGGAGATTGTTCGTTGAAAGCCATTCCGTGCTTTTCAGGTTTAATCCTTTGGCTTGTAATCTTAATACGCGGCTAATAAAAATCAAAGGGTTAGAAGGTTTTTCCTTGTTCAAACTTTCTTTGAGGCTCGCGGCGCGCCCTTCCCTCTGATTTTGGGAATTCTCTGTTCAGGCCCTTATCAAAGGGTTTCGGCGAACCCTTATCGTGATTTTGAAAACCCTTGTTCAATGGACCCACTGATCTAGGGTATCCCCAAATCAGTCTGATTCTATTCGACGCCACCACTTACACTCCTCAGCTCTCATCAAGCATATTCGCCACGCGATAAATGCTGCTGACATTCACAAGCCAGCGAGGGCGCACAGCTTTCGGCACAGTTTCGCGACACACCTTTTAGAGTCAGGTTACGATCTGCGCACGATTCAGGAATTACTGGGCCATACGGATATCACCACCACTGAGATTTATACCCAGGTGGTTAATAGGGGCGGTAAGG
>Ga0209081_1002696_pt1 | contig 10216 bp, 9 predicted proteins | sample GOMGulsemesocosm_4_FD_184636 | JGI IMG/M metagenome (GOLD analysis project Ga0209081, IMG submission 184636) | Methane-oxidizing microbial communities from mesocosms in the Gulf of Mexico - GOM15B Gulf of Mexico (SPAdes) (version 2) | ecosystem: Environmental > Aquatic > Marine > Cold seeps... | reverse complement strand
CGCCAATTAATCATTTGGCCTACGTAACATTTTTTGAACCTCACCAAGGTGCATCTCTTCCAGTGCAATCATACGCCGCGCATACTCTTCCAACATAACATGCTTAGCGTTAACTAAGTCCAATAATTGATTATATGCAGCTAAAGCAAGCATCTCATGCTCCAACGATTCATTTAAGATATCGCCTATGTTGTGCTGCTGTGTTTCTAATAGCGGCCCTATACCCAATGAAGGGTGCCCATTTAAATGTGTAATCAACTCCCCAGCCTCAGTTGCATGGTTCAACGACTCAGTTGCCTGATCTCGCATCCAAGACACAATGGGAATGCGGTTAAAGCCAAAAACCATTAATGAATAATGTGTATAACGAACGACACCTGCTAATTCGGTTTCTAAAATTTTATTAAGTACACTTATAACTTCATTGGTATCAAATGCATAATTTGACATGGTAACCTCCTAAATATGAATAATTACATTTTGACTATAACTGTTTTTTCTTAATTTGGAAATAAATTTTCACTTTAGAAATCAATAAAATAGTTCACAACCGCCCACTATTTCGTAGCCGCCTATTTACTTGCCAATGATAGAGCTTGGCTAATATTGGGCGGATAATTGGCAAAGCTATCAGCCATGATAAAGGCATCAATATAGGCACTTGTCTCATTAGTACAATATAAGCATCTAACTCAGAAAGAATCTGTTCATTCTCATCTTTAACATGTAACTCCGTTAATGCCTTATAGGGGTTAATTCCTAACTCAGATAATTTCTTATCTTGCCCTGTAATATCTAACCAACATACCTTTTTTCCTATTTTCCCTGCCAATTTTTCATACATTTTTCTATCTTTTATGCACTTGGGGCAAGAACCATCATAATAAACGCAAATTTTACCTTTATATTTATTCATATTATTACTCCTAATTTATACTGCTCAAGTTATGCACACAAAGCAACACTAGAGCTTATATAGCTTGCAGAACTTCATTAAACCACTGATTTAAAGTAAGAATCATTACTTAATAAAAATAAACACATAAAAGTTCAATATTGTAAAGCATAGTGTTAAACTAATTTTTAGTTAACGTTTAAAGGACAAACGAATCTCAGCACCATAAATTAAAAAAACATACACTTTGTAACGCAAAAGAATTAAATCAAACTCATAACGGTTTATTCATATAGCCAAACAAAGGGAGGTGAATAATTATTACACAATCAATATTTACAGGTGGCCTAAGAACAGCCTAGGCTAAATCATATAATAATGGGGAGTTAATTATGAACACATTTACCTTATTAAAAGCACTTTTAATTTCTTCAGTAACCATTTTATCTATAGGACATATGCCTGTATTGGCAGCAGAAAATGTCGATGTAGCTAAGCATGAAATGATGACCAAACATCATAATAATGCGGCAATGCACCATGAGATGGCCATTGAATCCCATAAAATAGCTGCTAAAGAAAACAAGGCAGCTGCTAAACATCATCAGCTTGCAGCAAAATCATTCTCTAAAGGCAATAAGCAAGAAGGGAAAGATCACGCGGCAATGGCAAAGAAATCGTGGAACGCTGCTCATAAAGCCTCAAATGAGGCGGCAGAACATTCTAGAATGGCTGGTGATTCTACAAGAAAGTGAGGTTTATTTTTATTACAAGCTATGAGTTACATGGAGGTAACTCACCTCTAAGCATATCTAATCAGTTAATAATACCTTTCTAGGGAAGTTCAGAATGGAAATCACATTAAATCATACGATTGTTGCTGCAAAAAACAACACTGAATCAGCCCAATTTTATGCAAAAATATTCGGTTTTAAGTTCATTAAAGAGTGGGGACACTTTGCGGTAGTTAAGGTAAATTCCAGTTTAACCTTAGACTTTGATACACAAAAAGATTTTTCCAAAAGTCATTACGCCTTCAAAGTCAGTGAACAGCAGTTTGATGATATATTTAACCGTATAAAAGCTGATAATATTAATTTTGGTAGTGGCCCTCGGTCAAATAATGATGGAAAAATAAACCACCGTTATGCCGGCCGCGGTGTTTATTTTAAGGACCCCAGTGGACATCTACTAGAAATAATAACCACAGATTATATAATTTAATACCCCTCCTAGAAAAGCTTAAAAATAGCCCATAATAAATTTTATAAAAATTTCTTATCACACCACGGTGGATACCTAACTGCCTTATTTAAAGCCTCTGCAATTTGACACCTCTACATTTATTTAGGCTATAATCGACTGAATTGAAAATAGCCCGCGCACCTAATAATACTGTTTAAACCCACCCTAGTTTGATGCTACTTAAATTTATTTGCTTAACGTCTACTTAATAACTCACTCTTTAACTTTTATACCATCCATGTCTTCTTATACAATCATTTTAGATAACCCTTTATTACTCAGTATTTTTGCCGGTATTTTAGGGTTACTCGTTGGTAGTTTTCTGAATGTGCTTATTTATCGCTTGCCGATTATGATGAAGCGCAGTTGGACACAAGAGTGCCAAGAATTTTTAGAATTACCCATCACTGAACCCTCACCTAAAGTCTTTAATTTATGCTTACCCGCATCACACTGCACACAATGCGATACAGGCATTAAAAGCTATCAAAACATTCCTGTACTCAGCTATTTATTCTTAAAAGGAAAATGCGCTAATTGCCAAGCTAAAATTTCTATTCGCTACCCTTTTGTTGAAGCCTTAACCGGTATCGCTTCCGCAATGGTTGCCTTCCAATTAGGTGGAGAAATTGAAACGCTGTTTGCTTTATTTCTGACTTGGACGCTGATCGCACTTAGCGGCATAGATATCGATCATCAATTATTACCTGACAATATTACTTTACCTGTCCTTTGGCTAGGTATTTTACTTAGTTTATTCAATGTTTTTACCGATCCAGTTTCTAGCATAATTGGAGCAATGGCGGGATATTTGTCTTTATGGAGTATTTATCAGCTATTTAAACTGCTGACAGGCAAAGAAGGCATGGGCTTTGGTGATTTTAAACTACTAGCTTTATTCGGCGCATGGTTCGGCTGGCAATATTTAATGATTATTGTGCTGATATCGTCTCTCGTTGGCGCAATTATTGGCATATCTATGATGATTATTTTAGGACGCGATAAAAATATCCCTATTCCCTTCGGCCCTTACTTGGCGATTGCGGGTTGGATTGCTTTACTCTGGGGGGAGACTATTAATACTATTTATTTGACTAGTATCGGCTTATAAAATCATGTTTAAGGTAGGCTTAACTGGCGGTATAGGCTGCGGAAAATCAACCATTGCTAAATTATTTGCACAACACGCCGTTGCTATTATTGATGCCGATGAAATCGCTCACGCTTTAGTTTCTCCTAAGTCAGTCGCTTTAGATCAAATTTCTAACACTTTTGGAGAAGATTGCTTACTAGCTAGTGGCGCTTTAGATCGCGCTAAGTTACGCGATATTATTTTTAATAATTCACAGAAAAAATTACAGTTAGAGCATATCATGCACCCGCTTATTTTTGCAGAAATTGAGCGACAAATATCAGCATTATCTGGCCCTTACTGCATTATTGCTATCCCCTTATTATTAGAGACACATAAGCAATCCAGCGTTGATCATATTTTAGTCGTCGACTGCTCTGAAACAGAACAAATAAAAAGAGTACAATTACGAGACGGCCTTAGCACAAACCAAATTAAAACGGTTATTCAAAGTCAGGTAAGCAGAGAACAGCGCCTAGCCGAAGCCGATAGTATTATTTATAATACACAAGATAACAAGCAACTAGTTCATGAAGTCAACAACTTACATCAGCAGTTTATAAAGGAAGCAGTGTGAATCTAAATTATATAGACTACGAATTCCCTCTTAATGAGCGTATGCGTGTTTTTATGCGTTTAGAACAACTTTTTTTACAACTTGACCACTGTATTTCTGGCGATAATATTTGGGATAAGCGCGCAACGATTAGTACCTTAGTTGATATCTTACAAATTTTTAGTCGCCACGACTTAAAGGCAGAAACGTTAAAAGAATTAGAACGTCATGCAAATCGCCTTAATCAGCTATCAAATAACCAAGAGGTTGATACGCATCGTCTACAACAGATTTTAGATGACCTCAGCAGTACCAGCCAGTCACTTTATGCAAGAAATGGTAAAGTGGATATTTCTAGCATGCAAAGTACCTTGTTTCAGGCCATTAGCCAACGTAATAGCATTCCCGCTGGCGACTGCTCATTTGATATTCCTGCTTATCATTTCTGGCTGCAACAATCGAATGAAATGCAACAACACAGTATCAACATTTGGGTTGATCAATTTGCGCATATTCGTAAAGCTATCGAGCTCACATTAAACTTTCTTAGATTAAGTGGTTCATCCACTGATTTGATCGCTAAACAAGGTTTTTATCAGGCTACCTTAGAAACAGCACAGCCCTACCAGCTCGCTATTTTGCAAATGGATAGCACTATTCCTTATTATGCTGAAATCAGCGGCGGCAAGCACCGTATTACCGCACGCTTTATGAATTTAGAAATGGGTATGGAGCGGCCTAAACAAGCAACTCAGGATATTCCTTTTAAATTACGTTATTGTATTTTTTAGATTTATCACTTTCTCAGCAAAAAAGATCGATTATTAGTGTTTATATGGACTCAACTTTAATTCTTGAGCAAGCGGTTGTTTCCTTAAAGGGAATTGGCGGGCAAACCGTCACACGTTTAGAAAAACTCGATATTTATCAAGTGCGTGATTTGCTCTTCCATTTGCCGCTACGCTATGAAGACCGTACTCGTATCCAAAACATTAATCAGTTGCGTGTTGGTAATACTGCGCTCATTTGCGCAGAAGTGCAGTCTTGTTTTATTAGTAACCACGGACGACGCATCTTAAACTGCCAAGTAAACGATACCAGTGGCATCCTTAATTTACGTTTTTTCCATTTCTCCGCCAAACAGCATAATAGCCTAAGCACGGGCACCTTAATTAGTTGTTTCGGTGAAGTAAAAGAAGGCTATTCAGGCTTTGAAATGATTCACCCTGAATATAAAATCATCCAATCACCGGAAGATTGCATTACTCAGGATTCACTCACTGCGATTTACCCCCTCACGGAAGGCTTACGGCAGTCCACCGTGCGTAAGGCACTAGCGCAAGCGTTAAATCTTTATCATACCGCTTCAAATGAATTACCTGATTTGTTACCGCCTGAGATATTACAACGATATAACTTCCCTAGTTTAGCCGCTGCTTTAAATACTTTACACACACCCGCTGCAGGCATTTCCACCGATACTTTATTAGCAAATAATCCTGCATTAAAGCGACTCGCCTTTGAAGAGTTAATCGCACATCAGCTTAGCCAAGTACAACGTAAATTATCGGACAAACAATGGAAAGCACCGCAATTAATAGCGAATGCAGACCACCATCAGCAATTTATCAGCTCACTTAGTTTTAGCTTAACGCAGGCACAACAACGTGTTATTAATGAAATTAGCGCTGATTGCGCGCTCAGCAGCCCTATGTTGCGTCTAGTACAAGGCGATGTCGGATCAGGAAAAACGGTCGTGTCTGCCTATGCTGCTTTATTAGCACTCAGTAACCAATACCAAGTTGCCATTATGGCGCCCACAGAACTACTTGCTGAACAACATTTACATAATTTTAGCCATTGGTTTAAAAGCTTTGATATAAAAATCGCTTATCTAACAGGTCAACTCAAAGGGAAAAAACGCGAGCAAACCCTCATTGATATTGCAGAAGGTACCGCAGGCCTTATTATTGGTACCCACGCACTATTTCAAGATGCAGTAAGTTTTTCACGTTTAGGGCTGATTATTATTGATGAACAACACCGCTTTGGGGTTAATCAACGCATGGCTTTACGTGATAAAGGCCAGCATAAAAATAGTAAACCCCATCAGCTTATTATGACCGCCACGCCCATTCCTCGCACTTTAGCGATGTTAAATTATGCGGACTTAGATATTTCAGTTATCGATGAATTACCACCAGGACGAATCCCCATTATCACGCGCGTTCTACCTTCTGATAGGCGCGATGAAATTATTGGAAAAATTAATAACTGGGTAGCACAAGGACATCAAGCTTATTGGGTTTGTACGCTTATTGAAGAGTCTGAAGTCTTGCAATGTGAAGCAGCTGAAGAGTCAGCTAACTATTTAGCCTCTGTGCTCACTAATATCCGTATTGGCTTAGTACATGGGCGTATGAAAGCAATAGATAAAGAAAAAATAATGCTGGCTTTTAAACGACATGAATTGGATTTATTAGTGGCGACAACCGTAATTGAAGTTGGTGTAGATGTTCCCAACTCTAGCTTAATGATTATTGAAAACCCTGAACGCCTAGGGCTTTCTCAGCTGCATCAATTACGTGGCCGCGTTGGACGAGGTACAGAGGACAGTTATTGCTTATTAATGTATAAAGCCCCGCTGTCCCAAAACTCCCGAGAGCGCTTAAATATTCTTCGTGAAACGAATGATGGTTTTGTTATCGCGGAAAAAGATTTAGAATTGCGTGGGCCAGGTGAAATGATGGGAACAAGACAAACCGGACAAATGCAATTTAAGATTGCCGATTTGGAAAGAGATACCAACTTATTAGAACACGTATCAGAAGCGGCTAAACTGATACAATCACAGTACCCACATAACAGCCAAGCGCTTATTAAACGTTGGTTAGGTAGCACAACAAAATATGCAGAGGTTTAATACATCCTTGAATAATAAAAGTAGTTTATACCCACTCGACCCAACTTGGTTTTGCAAACGCCTACATAGTCGGCTTAATATTCCTGCGAGTGCCGCTTCATGGATTAATGAACCAGGTTCAATTACGCAGCGCCTTAGGCAGCAGTATGGCGAAAGTGTGCGTGTTCAAGTTTTACACCAACATTGGCAACGTGCTTTTATTTCTGAAAGCCGACTACTTAACATTCCCCCTGCAAAATATATTTTAAATCGTGAAGTTTTACTTTATGCTGGGGATACACCTTTGGTACTAGCAAGAACTATTATCCCCAAATCAACATTACAAAGCGCCCAACAAAACCTATCTCATTTAGGAACCCGGCCGCTAGGCGAGGTTATATTTTCATACCCTAAGCTAAAACGGCTAGCATTAGAGGTTGCTGAAATTAAACAATCGCATTGGACAAGTACGATTCAGAAAAAAGCCAATATTCAACAAGATTTATGGGGGAGGCGTACCGTTTACTCCCTGCACCAACACCCTTTATTAGTGAATGAGTTTTTTTTAACTGATATCCTTTAATTTACTTTACTGACAGAAATACGACAACATACACTATTTTATGAACTCACAAGATACTGCAGAAAAAGAAGTCACACGATTTTTACCGAAAAAAATAAAAATTGCATTCATTGCAGTCACCTCATCTTTAATACTTTATGCACTACTGGGCTTTTTAGTATTACCGGCTGTTTTAAAAGACCAAGTACCTAAAATAGTGAAAGAGGAAACTCAGCGTAATATAACGATTGCTGAGATACAATTTAACCCCTTCTCTTTAGAGCTTACGCTGACTGATTTACAACTAAATAACTTAGATAATTCTCATTTCATTCGTTTTAATAAGTTTTATATTAATATTGCCGTTGTACGCTCACTGTATAAGCTTTCCTTACAAATAGATGAGGTTTTATTAGACTCACCAAAAATTGATATTGCGCGCAACAAAGATGGAACTTTCAATTTTAGTGACTTAACACAAGCTACCGAAGCTGAACCCGAAACAACAGTAGAAGAAGACCAAGAGCTTTTCCCAATCAGTATTGCTAAAATTTCACTTAATGAAGGCGGAGTCAGCTGGCAAGATAAGGCTAAATCTGATGAGCATAAAGCTAATATTCACCCTCTTAATCTGAAGATCAAGGATTTCACCACTCAAATCAATAAAGATTCACAACTTCACATTGCTTTAACCGCGTCTACAGGTGGTCAACTTATCTGGCAAGGTAAAGTTAAACTAAACCCTCTTGAATCTGAAGGGCATATAGAACTCAATCACATTAACTTACATAACGTATGGAAAGTGCTTTTAGAAGACGAAGTTAATTTCGCCCTATCAGAAGGGCTCGCTAACTTTAAAGCAGATTATCGTTTCAGTAAGAATAATAATGATACTACCCAGCTTTTGCTTAACAATGGCGAGATAGGTGTTACAAGTTTTAAAATAGCCAAAGAGCTTAATCAAGATGCAGTGATTAAGCTTAGTGATTTTAAATTATCAGGAATCTCTTTAGATCTATTGAAACAAACTGTTAAAGTCCAACAACTGGCTTCTAATGATGCTAATTTCAAAGCATGGTTAAATGCTGATGGCACTATTAATTACCAAGCTTTATTTGCAGCTAAAAATACAGAGCCTACGGCAGAAGAGAGCATAAGTTCAGAAAATAAAACAACCAGTAAACCATGGGATATTTTAGTTGAAGAAGTGAATTTCAATAACTATTCGCTTAACTTTACGGATAAAAGCGTTTCACCTGCGGCACAAATTAATTTAAGTAATATTAATTTACATTCATCTCAACTCTCCAATCAAAAACAAGCCAAACTGCCTTTTGATTTAGCGCTTAACTTCAATAAATCGGGAAAAATACAATTAGATGGGCATGCCGTCATTGAGCCATTATCGAGCAACGTCAACTTAGCAATAAATGATATTGCACTGAAAGAATTCCAGCCTTATGTTAATCAATTCGCACGTTTAAATATAATCTCTGGGCTATTTAACCTTAAAGCAAATATTGCGGTACAACAAGATGCGAATAAGCCTATCGCAGTGTTATTTAAAGGCGATAGTCATATCAATAATTTAGTCACCCGCGATAAAAAGTCTAATAATGATTTCTTAAAATGGAAATCATTAAATATTAATCATATCAATGCGGATACAGCAGCTAATTCGTACAGCATTGATACCATCAAACTAAACCAACTGTATTCACGTGTTTTAATTCGCAAAGATACAAGCATTAATGTTAATGATATCCTTATTCAACCTAAAACGGAAAAAACAAAAACTACGCAAGAAACAGCTAAAGTAGAAAAGCCTGTAAAGTATAAAGTAAACAAAGTTATCATTGCTAACAGTAGTACTGACTTTTCAGATCTCTCTCTGATTCTGCCATTTTCTGCGCATATTACTCAACTTAAAGGCACTGTAAAAGGAATCTCATCAAAAAAGAATGCTGAATTTAATATTAACCTAGACGGCAAAGTAGCTAATCTATCACCTGTTATCATTAAAGGTTTAGTCACACCTAGCCTTGGCAATTCAAACGTTGAGCTCAACTTTAATAGCATGCCACTCCCCTTAGTAACCCCTTATATGGCCGAGTTTGCAGGACGTAAGATTGAAAAAGGCAATATGACACTCGGCTTGAAATATGATATTAAAGATAAAAAACTCAATGCCTCCAATAATCTTTTAATCGAAAAATTAGTATTAGGTGAAGAAGTTGAAAACCCTGATGCAGTTTCATTACCCTTAGGTTTAGCGATTGCGTTATTAGAAGACAGCGATGGTAATATTACACTTGATGTCCCTATTACGGGAGATTTAGACAACCCTGAGTTTAGCGTATCCGCTATCGTTTTTGATGCCTTTGTGAATGTGCTGACTAAAATCATTTCATCTCCCTTTAATGCAATTGCTTCACTAATGGGCACTGATGATGATATGAGCCAAATTAGCTTTACTGCAGGCGATTCGCAATTAGATGATGAGCAGCATGCTAAACTAGATAACTTAGTAACGGCGCTTTCAAGTCGCCCTATGCTTAAGCTAGAAATTAAAGGGACTGCATTTTCTAAACAAGATTGGCCGCCCTTACAAGAAGAAGCTTTAAGATTACAATTAACTGAATTAAAAGCAGCTGAATTAAATAAGAACAGCGATAAAAAAGTCTTAGTAGAGCACGTTACGCTGTCTGATGAAGAATACAAAGAACAACTCGCAACCCTCTTTATTCAAAAATTTCCCAATTTAGGAGAACGCTCACTTTTCGGTACACCTAAATTAATAGAACCACAACAAGGGGATTTTTATGTAGTTGCTAAAGATAAGCTATCTAAGCTTATTCCGCCCAATTCCACGCGACTGCATAAATTAGCTAAAACACGTGCTCAAAGTATTGCAAAGTATTTAA
>Ga0209081_1002695_pt1 | contig 10221 bp, 5 predicted proteins | sample GOMGulsemesocosm_4_FD_184636 | JGI IMG/M metagenome (GOLD analysis project Ga0209081, IMG submission 184636) | Methane-oxidizing microbial communities from mesocosms in the Gulf of Mexico - GOM15B Gulf of Mexico (SPAdes) (version 2) | ecosystem: Environmental > Aquatic > Marine > Cold seeps... | reverse complement strand
ATGGCATTGCTGTCTATGCTCTATGCTACGCCCACAGAACATATAAATGAAGAAGAAATAGTTAGTACTTTAGAAAAAAATTACGGTATTAGAGCAGGTAAGCGCGCTAGAGCTTGGGTCAAACTGATGAAGCAGCCAGCGACAATGAATGAAATAGACAAACTAAAGAAGGTTAATAGATTTTTTAACCTGTTCCATTTTGTTGATGATATACAGCTCTGGGGGGTAAAAAATTATTGGGCAACTCCTCTAGAGTTTATTGGTGTGAATGGCGGTGACTGTGAAGATTATTCTATAGCAAAGTATTTTACGTTGCTGGAATTAGGTATTCCGGATGAAAAGATGAGAATTACTATGGTTAAAGCGGTTAACCTAAATCAATATCATATGGTATTGGCCTATTACGATACCCCTAGTTCTATTCCATTAATTTTAGATAATATCGACGGCTTAATAAAACCCGCAACAAAGCGAAACGATCTTATACCTGTATATAGTTTTAATGGTAGTCAGTTATGGCTAAATAAAGAAAAAGGACGTGGCGTAATGAGCGGAAAATCTTCACGCCTTAAACGTTGGCGAGATCTACGTCAGCGTATAAATACTGCAACCCTTAAACAACCCAAGTTAAAGCTGGAGTTTTAAAACAATGACCTTATTTAGACAAATAAACTCATTATTATTTGGACTGTTTCTATTAGTAATGACGAGTTTGGTTTACTTTCAGTTTAGCCAAGCAAAAGATTTTATGAGTCAACAAATGGAATCTGACCTTAACAATACCATTACCTCATTGGGTTTAATGTTACAACCACATATAGAAACTGGGGATATAGTTTCAGCCGAAACCTTAGTGAACGTTATTTTTGAAGGTGGGTTTTATCGAAAAGTCACTTTAACATGGTTGGTAGACGGCAAAGAGCAAACATGGGAAAACCCTATAGTTATTCAGGGGGTTCCTCAATGGTTGGTCGATATGGAGTTATTTGAAGTTCAAACAAAACAAAGCATAATCACCTCAGGATGGATGCAACTGGCAACACTTGAAGTAGAAGGACACCCAGCCCTAGGTTATCAGGAGTTGTGGCGGATAATGAATGACACTGTCATGATATTATCTTTATTGTTTATTGTTTCTATTTTTGTACTTAGATTCAGGCTCAACCGCATTTTACAGCCGTTAAATGGATTAGCAAGTCAAGCGAGAGAAATAGCACAACGTAAATTTGGCGATGATATTGACCTACCAGAAACCACTGAATTAAAAGATCTCGTTGTAGCAATTAACTCCATGTCAGGGCAATTGAAACAAGTTTTTTCAACGTTAGACCAAGAGGTCAGCGAACTTAAAGAAGATAAATTCATTGATCAAGTTTCTCATTTGCCTAACCGCCAATATTTATCTGCACAAATGAATAACTGGCTCAACGAGCCAGGTTACGGTGGTCTTATTTTAGCTAAATTTGATTGGTTGGAAGAGGTTTATAGTAAATATGGCTATCAAGGCCGCGACGAAATAATAAAAGCCCTATCTAATAGAATGAAAGCTGAATTACCTGAAATAGCAGAAGGAATTATTGCCCGAATTGCCAACACTGAATTTGCATTTTTGATCACAAAAGCTGAACATCACCAGATTGAGAAATACCTGCACACACTGATCAGGTTAATCAATCAAGAAATCACTAAAGCTGGTTGTATGCCAAACAGCCAGTTTTACTTAGGTGTGAGTCAACGTATTGAAAATATGCAACCTTCTGATTTAATGTCACAAACTGATAATGCATTACAGCAAGCTCATAAAGAAAACAAAATTAGTCATTGGATAGATGCAGATCAAACGCAAAAATATAGCAGAGAACAATGGCGTAATAAATTAGAAGATTCCATTAACAACAATCATTTTGTATTTCTATGGCAAAAAATATGCAGCATGACCACAAAAGACATTATTCAACGTGAAATTTATTGTCGATTAAATATTGATGGCCAGACAGTGAGTGCAGCAGAGTTTATGCCATTTGTTGAATTGCTGTCATTGGGTAGCCAACTTGATAAATGTTTGTTGGAGACCATTGAAAAACAAAAAATTTTAGCACTAACACAACAACCCGTGGCAATAAATCTTACACACGATAGTTTACTCGATGCTGATTTTGCATTATGGCTTGGCAAGTTCCTGCAAAGATCATCCCATGTAAGTAAGATCCTTTTTGAAATACCTGAGGCTGCTCTGATAAATGCTTTTGACCAGTGTAATAATATTGCTCAAATAATAAAATCAGCAGGTGCAAAAATAGGAATAGATCACTGTGGTCGCCAAATTGGATCACTTGATTATTTGCAAAAATTACAACCACATTACATCAAATTGGATCAATCATTTGCATTTTATGAGAGATTAAATCAAAACAATGAATTATGCCGTGCTTTGATGAGTGTAGCCAAAGGGTTGAACATTGAGGTGATCATCACTGGAATTGAAGACCAAGAGCAACTTGAACACTTTATACCGTTAAGAGCCGATGGCTATCAAGGTTATATCTCTGCACCTGAAGACATTTCGTTGTTAGAAGCATAATACTGATGTTATTAAAAGGTAGTAGATTCTTAAATTTTCAGCAGTCTTCACCCGTTCGTGCTGAGCGTGAGCTACGAGTAGTAGAAGTAAACTACTCTATCAAAGGATTCCTTCGACAGGCTTCCTTCGACTCTTCGGCAAGCTCAGAGCTCAGGAGAAACGGAGTAGTGAGGGACAGACGGAGTATCGCGGCACAGACGGAGTTGTACAGAATAGTTTCAATTCGTATTGTGCGAATATAGCCGTTATGTATTGACGGCTCGTATTCCATCACCAAACAAGCGAATACAGTTTTTATTTCTATAGCTAGCAAAAACCATTATTCCTTGCTTATGAATATCGATGAGTTCCTGCTCTGATAATAAAAATTCACCACAGGCTTGTAATATGTTTTCATCGTCTTGTGCATACACAAAAGCAGGTAACTCTGTTATGTTTGGATCCAATGTGCCTTGTCCATTCTTTTGATTATGATATTGTCTGATCAGCAGTCTCGCACAGGAAAAGGCTGAATTTCCCCACAATAATTTATCGTGTTGATGGACTTGGGTAAATTCTTCAAAGGCAAAAACATCCACCTCATCATGCTTTTTACCATAAGGAATACGCAGTAATACTTGTGGATAACTTAAGGCTACATGACTTGCCTGTGGGGTTTGTTTAAATTGTTGCCATAGTGAATCTGACTCTACGTTAATAAGACTATCATCTGCCGAACTAACCAATTGACACGTTAATGTTTCAGCGATACTTGCGAGATAATTTAGTATGGTGATGTCTTTATCTTTTGCAGAAAACTGATAGTTACCAATAAGCACATCATAACACTCAACATCCGTATTTTTTATATGCTGACTCAGTGTTGAGACAAAACCAGTATCACCAGCTACAGCGCTATTTAGCGCATCTCTATCCGTATTAACAAGATAGAAAAATTGGTTAGCTTCATCATATTCCTCATTAAATATTACATCTCTGATCGAGCGCCAAGCTGACTCTAACGCTTGGAATTCTTTTGAATGTAATAGTGATCTCATCAATTCCTCTATCGCGGTATCAATGAACATCATCAAATTTTTATGTTCAGGCTTGGTATCTTTAATAATATGAGGGCTCAGTAAATCACCTAAGAAGCGATCTAAATTGCCTAAACTTTGAGCATTCGACGTAATTGGTAGAGTTGCAGTTGTTGACTGTTTTTGGCCTAAAAGGCGTTCAAACATATCGTCATTACCTTCAATGCTCTCGTCTTCCTCTTTTTTACCGTGATTATTACTATGAGCGACTGTGGTTATATCCTCAGTAATCGCTTGAGGCATAGTTTCAGAGCCTAATTGATAGGTCTTCATGATTTCATCAGCAGCACTCTCTGCAGTTGCTGAATTATTTAATTCACGCTTTAACCGACGGATATTTTTAAAAATATCATTTTCAAATAAAGAATCTGGATGAAAGTCCTCAAGCTCATTAAAAGTGACTTGATGTCCTGATGGCAAACTCACCGACGGTGATAACTTGGTCATAACATCATCAAAATTATCTATGTCTATTTTCACGATTTTATTAGTCGACCCATTTTTAGATTTTATTTTAGTACCAATAAAATCACTCAAAAAATAAACTCTCATTGGTGTATCATTTTCAAGAGCTTGAGCAGGGTTGGTGTTAAATCCATATTCGAAATTTAGTCGACCTGGCATCGTGTTCTCCAAATAAATTTAGTTAAATTAAACATATACAAACATAACAACAATATAAATTCAGGTAATAATTGTGCACAGTTTCCTCACGCTACTCGCGATTAATGCCATGAACAGTTATGGCATAGGATAATCGCTATATGTACCTGCTTATATTGCTAATCAACGGTTTTAGGTTTCGGCGGAACTGATGCATTTATAGAAGTATCAATAATGCTTCCTACTTGTGGCCCCATACCCAATGCTGCTACTTTTAAGTCAACATCAATAAGAATTGTTTCGAGATAAATAAGGAAAGCGAGAAATTTTTCACAATTTCTAAAATAGTAATTTAAACCATAAACAAATTCATGGGCTTCGTCACATGACGAGAATATAGGCTGGTTAGTTGGCTGCGCTAGTTTGTTAAAAGTAGGTTGAAGTGTAGCCTTTATTTCAGTTAATTTATTAACATAAGAGGCTACTTTAGTCGCCACTCGGTATCCTCGTTTAGTGATGTCTGTTGATTTAAGTAAATCTTCAAACTCAGCTATAGCTTCATTACGCGCGCCATTGCCTTCTTGTGTTAACTCAAAGGCTTGACCTGTTCTTTTGAGAACAGAATGACGAGTTAACCTGTTCTTAACAGTTAAAGCAAATTCTGAAAAAACAACGCCTGCAGCGCCATAACCTCCTTTGGTTGCAGCAAACCCCGCTATTTCACCAGCACTTCGTGCAGCCGCATCTGTTGCCATGTAGGCTGTTTTTGTAACGGCTTGGTATGCTGCAGTTGCTTCTGTTGAGCCTTGGGCTAAACGCATGCCCCATACATTAATTTCATCATTCGCAGTCTTTTCCATTTTACGGTTATTATCATCCGCATTTGCCTGGATCATCTGAAGGTTAGCCAATAATGCATTGCTATTTGATATATGTGAACTTCTACCTGTCATTTGGCGTAATAACCCATCGCCTGGCCCACCTTTAACTTCAAATGAAGCTTGAGTTCTTTGACCATTACTTGAAGATTTAGCCATCCTTTCAAATTCTTTTAAACGTGACTTAACTTGCTTATCTGACATGCCATAACAGTTTTTACAGTGTTGGTGTTGACCAGTAAAGTCTACTTGTTTAAGTACATGAATATACGCTAGCTCACACATATCAACCACACCATCACGCTCTTTGATGGCGACTTCATCGATTAAAGTACGGGTATAATTAAACAATATTTGCGAATAAAAGCGTAGTTCATACAGTCGATCGCTAAGCTCGTGATCCGTTGCTGCTTTACCCGTAGCACTAAACATAGTTTGTTCGGTTTTATAAATTCGACGCCCAAGACGAGTATTTTTCATAGCTGAACGCATTGATGTTAAAGAGTGTCTAGCTCCTGTAGCTACGCCACTAACCCCGCCTTCCAACTGTGTCGCTCTGCGATGTACACGGGTCCATTTTTTTAATACTTTAGAAATTCCAGGTACCAACATAGCAGGATCATCAATGGATGAAACACCTGTCATGTCTTCTGAAATACCGCCTTTGAATTTTTTACTTTTGCCTTGATACCACATTTCGGTACCACCTTTGGCCAGTACATAGGTAAGTACAATTGAAACGGCGGGTGCAATACCGAAGGTTACGGCAGAGGCAGCAATACCCGCGGCTAAGGCAACTGAACCGGCAACAGCGGCGGCAGTTGAAATCATAAAGGAACCACCAGCAACGGTGGCAATTCTTGCTAAAGGTCCGTCGGCTTTATAATTTTTAAAGGCAACACTTGTTTTGTTGGAATATGCTTTTTTCTTAGCATCTTTAATTAAATTCGTTGCTCTTTTTTTGTAATCTTGGTCAAATTTCACAAAATGATCCTTTTTAAAACCGTTGTTCTTCTAATATTAGGTTTATATAACAGCACGTATAGCCTTACTCAACAACTTTCAATAAGTTGTAAATAAAAGAGGTTACACAAAATCTGTTACAGGCTCGATTAATCTATTGCAAGCTCCAAATAATCCATTACTTCGTCCCTACTCTTCTGAACCATACCTTCCATTTTATTTAAATCAGTTTCTAACTCTGTCAATGCACCTATTAGCGCTTTTACCAAATGAACTTCTTTATCAATATAGTACTCTGTTTCTGCAATTTTTCTTAAAGCCAAATGTGCCTTCTCCATTTGTTTATCTGCATCTGGAGACATTCCTTGACCTAATTGACCTGATTCGGTTTTACTATATGACATATCAGGAGCAGCTTTCATCAATTCTTTAACTGCTGGTGATACACTTCTTGCCGCATCTTTCATCTTTACTAAATTTCTATCTATTACTTGAAAAGCATTAGAGCCCAATTTTTTGACATCTTCTTTAATTTTTTTTCTCATTTGCTCTTGTGCATTAATTGGTTTGTTCTTAAGTTTTGGCTTGATTTCAGCGCTGTACAACTCCTTTCCTTTAGACAATGTGAAGTCTGCAAACATGCCAATTGTTGCACCAAGCCCTGGTGCCAATCCAGCAAAATCTAAAGTACCGAGTATGATCTTTTTGGGTGCATTTCGAGCCGCTTTTCGTAACCCCTTATTTTGACCAAAAATCTTACTTTTATTCCCATATTTAATTCCGCGCCAGATTGACCCTTTACTTCGTTTAGATGTCTCTACAACTACATCATCCCACATTTTATTTATATCTTCTTTTTGCATTTTTAATTCATCCCTTATTATTATTAAAATAAAGGGGGTCAGAATAAAGTTAAATCATTCCCCCGTGTATTCCCTTTCTAAATTAAAATCCACAAACATCATGAGCGCTTTTTCAAGCCCTGCTTAATGACTCAACTCATAAGTGAACTCACCATCTTTTGCATTTACTTCGACTTTACTTATTGGTGAACCTTCCAACATATGAGTCAAAAATTTATTACTAATTTCAGGTAACAAGGTATTGGTGAGAATTGAATCTATCATTCGACCACCACTTTCTAATTCAGTACAGCGACTGACCACTAAATCAACCACTGCATCGTTATAAACAAACTCGATGCCTTGGCCTGTTTCAACACGGTCTTTAATTCTATTCAATTGCAAGCGTGTGATTGATTTGATCATATCGTCTGATAATGGGTAGTATGGAATCGTGACAATTCGACCTAATAATGCTGCAGGGAAAACGCCTAATTGCGGCTCACGTAAGGCTTTAGCAATACCGTCTGGCTCTGGCATTAACTCGGGGTCTTTACACATATTCATGATTAAATCACTACCCACGTTAGAGGTAAGTAGAATAAGGGTATTTTTAAAGTCGATCATGCGTCCTTCACCGTCTTCCATCACGCCCTTATCGAATACTTGAAAGAATATTTCATGCACATCGGAGTGCGCTTTCTCAACTTCATCGAGTAATACGACTGAGTAAGGTTTACGACGCACTGCTTCTGTTAAAATGCCGCCTTCACCATAACCAACATAACCTGGAGGAGCACCTTTAAGTGTAGATACCGTATGAGCTTCTTGGAACTCACTCATGTTAATGGTAATGACGTTTTGTTCGCCTCCGTATAATGCTTCTGCTAACGCTAGTGCCGTTTCAGTTTTACCTGTACCCGATGGTCCACATAACATAAACACACCGATAGGTTTATTAGGATTATCTAAACCAGCACGCGAAGTTTGAATGCGTTTAGCGATCATCTCCATACCATGGTCTTGACCTATTACGCGTTTCTTCATGATGTCGGCTAAGTTCAATACTGTATTGATTTCATCATTAACCATTTTACCAACCGGTACGCCAGTCCAGTCAGCAACAACTGATGCTACGGCTTGTTCGTCACAAGCGGGTAATATCAATGGAGACTCACCTTGCAGTTCGGTTAATTTAGTATGGTGTGTGTCTAGCTCAGTTTTTGCTTCGGTAATTGCTTCGGAGTTATCAATGGTTTCAATGTCGTCATCTAAGGCTGAGGCTTTTTGTTCCGTCAGTAAATCGCGTAATTTACGTCTTGCAGCTAATACGGAATCAACCACTTCTTTTTCTTGTTGCCATTTTTCATTTAGCTCTTGTTCTTTATCTTTTTCAAATGTTAAACACTCAACAATATCATCCATACGTTTTTGGTTTACTACACCTATCGCGGCTTCTTTATCAAGTACGTTTTGTTCTACTGTTAAGTTTTCAATGCGCTGTTTGCAATCTTCGAGTTCTGCAGGTGTTGCAAATTGGCTTACGGCAACACGCGCTGCTGCAGTATCTAACAAACTCACTGCTTTATCAGGTAATTGACGTGCTGGAATATAACGATGTGATAGTTTAACGGCTGCTTCTATGGCTTTGTCTAACATTTCAACGTGGTGATGTTTTTCTAACATACCGGCAATGTTACGTAACATTAATATCGCTTTTTCTTCACTTGGCTCTTCAACTTTTACCACTTGGAAACGGCGGGTCAGCGCAGGATCTTTTTCAATATGTTTTTTATATTCTGCCCACGTTGTCGCGCCGATAGTACGTAGTTCACCACGAGCAAGCGCAGGTTTTAATAAGTTGGCAGCATCGCCTGTACCAGCAGCACCACCTGCGCCGACTAAAGTGTGGGTTTCATCAATAAACATTATGATTGGTGTTGGTGAGGCTTTTACTTCTTCAATAACTTGTTTCAAACGGTTTTCAAATTCGCCTTTCATGCTTGCACCGGCTTGTAATAAGCCAATGTCTAAACAAAGTAGTTTTACGTCTTTCAATGCTGGCGGCACATCACCCTTGTTAATACGGTGTGCAAAGCCTTCTACTACTGCAGTTTTACCTACACCGGCTTCGCCCGTTAATATAGGGTTGTTTTGACGGCGCCGCATTAAAATATCAATTAACTGTCGAATCTCTTCATCACGGCCAATAATAGGGTCCAATTCACCTTTGGCAGCTTGCTCAGTTAAGTTGGTCGTAAACTGATTTAACGCTTCTTGTTTGCCCATGGTTGCTGGTGACATAGCATCACTAGCAGTACCGGGCTCTCCACCACCAATTGCTGAGCCGTCAGTCGCTTGTGTATTATCTTCACAAGAACCTGAAACTATCTCTACAAATTCGTCACCAAATTGCTCCACTTTAATTTTGGCAAACTCTCCCGACATGTTTAATAAGCTATTTTTTAACTCGCGTGTTTTTAACATGCCTAAAATAATGTAGCCCGTTCGTACCGTTGAATCACCGTAAACTAAACTGCCATATACCCAAGCACGTTCAATTGAGTCTTCAATTTTACTAGACAAATCGGATATAGAACTTGCTCCGCGTGGTAAAGCATCCAGAGCATTGGTCATGTCTTTTGCTAAAATTGAAGGGTTTATTTCAAAATGCTGAATGATTCTGTGTAAATCAGAGTCTTGCAGTTGCACTATTTGTTGAAACCAATGCACTAATTCTACGTAAGGATTACCACGAAGCTTACAAAATACGGTGGCACTTTCTATCGCTTTATAAGCGATAGGGTCTAACTTTCCAAATAGGTTAACGCGACTTATCTCAGCCATAATATTCTCTCTTATTAAGTTGTTTTTAACATGCTTTTTTATAGACTAAAATGGGTTCAGACTGCGTTAAGTGGCCAGACTTATCTTGACTCCATGAATTTATTCCAAGCTTTGTCGAGCCTAATCGACATGCTTTTGTTTGATGTGCTTTTAACATTATATTGATTGAAAATTCGTACTCTTGGCCAACTGCTTTTTGGGTTAGTTCAACAATCGTTTTTAAACCATGTTTATTATTGAGTAAACTAATATATTGCGAGTAGTCTAGCGGACCGATATTAATGGAAAAATTAAAGCTACGCTGGTAGGTTCGTGCTCCAATTAAACTACTAACACCTAAACTAATGTTATTTTTCCCTAACTGTGTTTGTTCATTTGGTTGTAAATCGTACCAACGCCCTTGAAATTCGTCGATGTTCACTTCGAGATGT
>Ga0209081_1002694_pt1 | contig 10222 bp, 7 predicted proteins | sample GOMGulsemesocosm_4_FD_184636 | JGI IMG/M metagenome (GOLD analysis project Ga0209081, IMG submission 184636) | Methane-oxidizing microbial communities from mesocosms in the Gulf of Mexico - GOM15B Gulf of Mexico (SPAdes) (version 2) | ecosystem: Environmental > Aquatic > Marine > Cold seeps... | reverse complement strand
AAGCTTTTCCTGTTGTTTGGCGTGGCCGAGGATCACGACAGCAACCCGATCAAGATGGGGTTGGGCAAGCTGAAGGCGCGCGGTGCCAGGGTGATAGGGATCAATCCAATCCGCACCGGCTATAACGCTATTGCCGATGAATGGGTCGGGATCACGCCGGGCACTGACGGATTGTTCATTCTGGCACTGGTGCATGTGCTGATGAAGGCGGGCAAGATCGACCTGGACTACCTGTCGCGATACACCAACGCACCGGTGCTGGTGAATGCAACTGAGGGACCACAGAAGGATCTGTTCCTGCGGGACAGCAATGACAAACCGCTGGTGATCGACCGCAACACGGGTCAATTGACCGCCTTTGACAAGCCCGGCGTGCGTCCGGATCTCAGCGCCACACATGTGGTGGATGGCGTCACCCATCGCCCCGTGTTCCACCTGATGGCCGAGCGGTATCTGGCGGATGACTATGCCCCCGAAGCAGTGGCCGATCGCTGCGGCATCACCGCCACCCGCATCCGCGCCATTGCCGGTGAAATCGCCCGTGTCGCCTTTGACGAGGCAATCGAGCTGGACCATGAGTGGACCGATTTTCGCGGCGAGACGCACAACAAGATGCTGGGCCGCCCGGTCTCCTTTCACGCCATGCGCGGTGTCTCGGCCCATGCCAACGGATTTCAAACCTGCCGGGCGCTGCATGTGTTGCAGATCCTGCTCGGCACCGTCGAAGTGCCGGGCGGGTTTCGCTTCAAACCGCCCTACCCCAAACCCGTCGAGGCGCACCCCACCCCACATTGCAAATCACAGGCCGATTGCCCGCTGGATGGTCCCCACCTGGGATTTGTCCGCGGCCCCGAGCATCTGGCACTCAAGGACGACGGCACCCCGGCCCGGATCGATAAGGCCTTCACCTGGGAAAACCCGATGTCCAGCCACGGGCTGATGCATATGGTGATCTCTAACGCCCATGCCGGCGATCCCTACAAGATCGACACTCTGTTCCTGTATATGGCCAATATGGCGTGGAATTCATCCATGAACACCGGCGGCGTGATAGAGATGCTGACCGACAAGGATGCCGCTGGCGACTACAAAATCCCGCGCATCATCTACAGCGATGCTTATAGCTCGGAAATGGTCGCCTATGCCGACCTGATCCTGCCAGACACAACCTACCTAGAGCGCCATGATTGTATCTCGCTGCTGGATCGCCCCATCTCCGAGGCCGATGCTGCCGCCGATGCGATCCGCTGGCCGGTGATTGACCCCGACCGTGATGTCCGTGGCTTCCAGACGGTGCTGGTGCAACTCGCCAATAAAATGGGCCTGCCCGGCTTCACCAACGCGGACGGCAGTGCCAAGTATCGCGACTATGCCGACTACATCGTCAATCACCAGCGCAAGCCAGGCATCGGCCCATTGGCCGGCTGGCGCGGCAAGGACGGATCAGACATAGGACGCGGCGAGGTCAACCCCAGGCAACTGGACACATACATCGAGAACGGCGGCTTCTTTGTCAGCCATATCCCCGAGGGGGCCAATTACTACAAACCCTGGAACATGGCCTATCAGGACTGGGCGGTGGGCATGGGCATCTATGACAGCCCGCAACCCTATCTGTTCCAGCTCTATGTGGAACCAATGCGCAAGTTCCAACTCGCCGCCGAGGGTCACGGCCCCCGCCAGCCCCCCGACCACCTGCGCCAGCAAATCAAGCACAGCATGGACCCACTGCCGATCTGGTACGAACCAGATCAGACCGGCAACGAAGACTTCACCATCAACGCGCTGACCCAACGGCCGATGGCGATGTATCACTCCTGGGGCAGTCAAAACGCCTGGCTGCGCCAATTGCACGGGCATAACCCGCTCTATGTGCCAACAAAACTGATGCGCCTAAACGGGTTGATGGATGGCGACTGGGCCAAGCTATCCTCGCCTCATGGAGAAATTACCGTGCCGGTGATGGAAATGGCCGCGCTGAACGACAATACCGTCTGGACCTGGAACGCCATCGGCAAACGCAAGGGCACCTGGGCACTGGACAAAAATGCCCCCGAGGCCACCAAGGGTTTCCTGCTCAACCACCTGATCCACGAATTACTGCCAGCCAAAGGTGACGGTCTGCGATGGGCTAACTCGGATCCAATCACCGGCCAGGCCGCCTGGTTCGATCTGAAAGTAAAGATTGAGAAAACAAATGCACCACGGGATTTTGCCGAGAGCCTCCCCATATTTGACGCGATCAAATCGCCTGTTGGCACCGGCCCCATAGAACTGAAATGGAAGGTCGCAAAATGACCCGCATGCTTCATCTGGCCAAAAATATCCCGGGGTCTGGGGCAGCGCCCCAGCACGGTCGCTTCATTGCGCGCCAATACCTGCCGATATGACCCAGCTCCCCACCACAACCAATCGCAAGATGGGCCTGGTCATTGATCTGGACACCTGTGTTGGCTGCCATGCCTGCGTGATTTCCTGCAAAGGCTGGAACACCGAAAATTATGGCGCGCCGCTCAGTGATCAGGACCCTTACGGCAGCGATCCCTCGGGCACCTTCCTGAACCGGGTACACTCATTCGAAGTGCAGCCTGAACAGGGAACAGCACAGCTCACCCACTTCCCCAAATCCTGCCTGCACTGTGAAGACGCCCCCTGCGTCACCGTTTGCCCCACCGGAGCCAGCTACAAACGCGTCGAGGACGGCATCGTACTGGTCAACGAGAGCGACTGTATAGGCTGCGGTCTCTGCGCCTGGGCCTGCCCATATGGCGCACGCGAATTGGATCTGGCAGCGGGCGTGATGAAGAAATGCACGCTCTGCGTCGACCGGATCTATAACGAAACCCTCCCCGAGGAAGACCGGGTGCCATCCTGCGTACGCAGCTGCCCCTCAGGCGCGCGGCATTTTGGTGACCTGGGTGACGCCAATAGCGATGTCTCAAAACTGGTGGCTGATCGCGGTGGCTTTGATCTGATGCCAGAAATGGGCACCAAACCGGTCAACAAATACCTGCCACCAAGACCCAAGGACCAGATCGAGGGCGAAATCGACATTCTGGCTCCGCTGTTGGCCCCAGTGGCTGATACACCCGGCGGTTTCCTTGGCTGGCTTGACACGGCGCTCGGCAAGCTGCCCGGAGGATCCAGCTGATGCATCCCGCACCCTCTGTTATTTTGTTCACCACCCTGTCGGGCCTCGGATTTGGATTGCTGTTCTTTCTCGGCCTTGGCCTGCCGGATGTCACCGGTATGGTTGCCTTTGTGTTCTTTGCCATTGCCTTTGCTTTGGCAGTGGGCGGGTTGCTGGCCTCGACCTTTCACCTAGGTCATCCTGAACGGGCGATAAAGGCATTCAGTCAGTGGAAAACCAGCTGGCTCAGCCGCGAGGGCTGCTGTGCTGTGGCCGCCCTTCTGGTAATGGGGCTTTATGCCATTGGCGCGGTCTTTTTCGATCAGAGCTGGCGGGCTCTCGGACTGCTGGGCGCATTACTCAGCCTTGCCACGGTGTTTACCACCTCGATGATTTATGCCCAACTCAAGACCATTCCTCGCTGGAACATGGCGCTGGTGCCGGTATTGTTTCTGACCCTGTCACTGGCGGGCGGCGCGCTACTCGCCGGGCAGGTGAATATGGCCACCGGACTGCTGGTGCTGGCTGGGCTGGTGCAACTAGCCTATTGGGTCCAGGGAGACAAAGCGCTGGCCAAATCGGGCACCACACTGGCAACGGCCACGGGTCTAGGGGGCGGCGGCACTATACGTGCCTTTGAGCCGCCACACACCGGTTCCAATTACCTGCTACGCGAGTTTGTGCATGTGGTCGGGCGAAAACACAGTCAAAAATTGCGGGTGATTGGTTTTACTCTGGCTTTTGTGCTGCCGGTGATCCTGTTGTTATTGCCCTTTGGTCATCTCCTGGCGCTGATAGCGGTGCTCTCGCATCTGACTGGGGTGATCAGCACCCGTTGGTTGTTCTTTGCCGAAGCGGAACATGTGGTTGGGCTGTACTACGGCAAACGCTAAGGGGATGGCAGAAGGGGGCCAGCCCCCTCTTGGCCTTACGGCCAATTCCCCCCCGGGATATTTTTGGCCAGATGAAGAGCGGGACCCTGAAACAAGACAGGGCGGCGCTCCTTTCGGAGGCCGCCCCAATTTAGTTTTGCAAACCCTTGATCAGAGCAAGCCGGCCTGGGCCATGGCGGCGTCGATGGCGGCCTTGGTGCTGTCTTCCAGTGTCGTCAGGGGCGAGCGGACATCCTCGTGGCACAGGCCCAATTTTGACAGACCGTATTTGGCGCCGACAAGGCCGGGTTCAATAAAGATCGCCTCATGTAGGGGCATTAGCTTGTCCTGATACTCGAGCGCCAATGCATAATCACCGGCCAGCGTGGCGGCCTGAAAAGCGGCGCAGAGTTTCGGCGCGACGTTGGCCGTTACCGAGATGCAGCCAACACCGCCATGGGCATTGAAGCCCAGCGCGCTGGCGTCTTCGGCTGAAAGCTGAATGAAGTCGGCACCGCAACTTGCGCGCTGTTGACTGACCCGCGCCATATCTCCGGTGGCATCCTTGACACCGATGATGCGCGGCAAGCGCGACAGTGCGCCCATCGTTGCCGGCGTCATGTCCACCACCGAGCGGCCGGGAATATTGTAAATTACAATTGGCAGGTCTGCGCAATCATGTGCGGCAGTGAAATGCGCCACCAATCCGCGTTGGGTCGGCTTGTTGTAATAGGGCGTCACCACCAGTGCCGCATCGGCCCCGACGCTTTTGGCGAATTTGACAAAGCGAATCATCTCAACCGTGTTGTTCGACCCTGCGCCGGCAATCACCGGTACCCGGCCTGCAGCCGCCTTGACCACTTCTGCGATGACCGCTTCGTGCTCGTCATGTGACAAGGTCGGGCTTTCACCAGTGGTTCCAACCGGAACCAAACCAGTTGATCCCTCGCTGATTTGCCATTCCACTAGGTGTTTCAGTGCATCCAGGTCCAACTCGCCGTTGTTAAACGGGGTGACGAGGGCTGGCATTGAGCCTTTGAACATGGACACGCTCCCTTAGCTGTGTTTTTGAGGCGGGCAAAGGCCCGCCGACGTTGTAGATCTGCCGATAAAGTGGTTTGAACCCGGCAATTCACATATTATCGTCAATGGCTCTAGCCTTGGTTCATTAGGAAATGCAAGCGATGACACGCATTCTAACCTTTCTGGCTCTGATTTCTATCCTCTGGGTCCATTCGGTTGCGGCCCAGCAAGGAAAACAGTTGGGCGGGGCGCTGGATTTGATGCGCTCGGAGAAATGGGATGAGGCCGCGCGCAAGGCCGCAAGGTCAAGTGCCGTGGCAGCGGATGTGATTGAGTGGCATCGGCTGCGCGCGGGCATGGGCTCGGCCAATGATATACTGGGATTTCTGTCGCGCCGTGCCGATTGGCCGGGGCTGGCCTATCTGCGCCGCAGGGGCGAGACGGCAATGGCAACGGCCGGAAGCGGCGTTGTCCTTGAGTTTTACGCCTCTGAGGCGCCACAGACTGCTGAGGGTGTGTTAAGCTTGGCAAAGGCGCTTATCGCCACCGGAAAACGCGGCGATGCCGAAGCGAATCTTGTCGTTGCCTGGCGCACCAAGCCGATGGGGTCCGGCTTGCAAGCCGCCTATCTGAAGGAGTTCTCCAAGCTGCTAAAGCCGCATCACGCGGCGCGGCTGGATCGCTTGTTGTGGGACAATCATCTGGTCAGTTCAAAACGGATGTTGTCGCTGGTGCCCGAAGGTGACCGCAGGTTGGCCGAGGCGCGAATTGCACTGCAAGAACGTACGCCCGGAGTGGATGCCAAGATCGAGGCTATACCGGCCCGTCTGCGCGACGCGCCGGGACTGGCGCATGATCGGTTTAAGTGGCGCGACCGCAAAAGACGCCGCGAAGATGCCATCCAGCTGATGCTGGAACGCAGCGCCAGTGCTGCCAGCCTGGGAGAGCCGGATCAATGGGCGCGGCGACGGCGCGACCTGGCCCGCCAGGACATGCGCGACGGCAATCACGAACGGGCCTATCAACTGGCCGCGCACCATTTCACCACTCCCGAGGCGGGGTATAATTATTCAGATCTTGAATGGCTGGCCGGTTACATCGCCCTGCGTAAGTTGAAAGACCCCTCCACTGCTGTGCGGCATTTCCAGCAGTTTCTCGCTTCAATTGAAACGCCCATTTCCAAAGGTCGCGGAGGTTATTGGCTGGGCCGTGCCTATGCCGCGATGGGGGACGTCGACAAAGCGCAAGAAGCTTATGCTCTGGGAGCAGAGTACCAAACCTCCTTTTATGGATTGCTGGCCGCCGAACAGATTGGCCGCCCCTTTGATCCCGCACTCAAGACCCCGCCCGCACTGGCATCCTGGAAACAGGCCGATTTTGCCCAGTCATCGGTGACCAAGGCAGCGCTAATGATGATTGATGCTGAGGAGCTGGAACTGGCCGAGCGGTTTCTGACCCATCTGGTCGAGGGACTAGACCCGGTTCAGGCGCGCCAGTTGGGGATGATGATGGTCGATATGGACCACCCGCACCTGGCGGTGATGATTTCAAAACGCGCCGCGCGACAGGGGTTAGAGCTACAGGGGGCCTATTTCCCACTGCATCCGGTATCGCGAAAGAAATTGCCGATGGCCAAGGAAATGGTGCTGGCGATTGCCCGGCGCGAAAGCGAGTTTGACCATCTGGTGATCAGCGGTGCCGGTGCGCGCGGACTGATGCAAGTGATGCCTGCCACCGCCAAACTGGTGGCTAAAAATCTGGGCATTCTGGCCAAGCACGCCACCTCTCGGCTGACTGTCGAATGGGACTATAACGCCAAGCTTGGGGCCAATTATCTGGCCGGGCTGGCCAGTCAGTTCGACGGCAATGTGGTGATGATGGCCGCTGGTTATAACGCAGGTCCGCGCCGACCGATCACCTGGATGGAGCGTTACGGTGATCCGCGTGACGGCCGCCCCGATATCATCGACTGGATCGAGCATATCCCGTTCAACGAAACCCGCAACTATGTGATGCGGGTCACTGAAAGCCTGCCGGTCTATCGCGCCCGGCTGGGCAAGACGCCGCTGCCCATTCCGTTCTCGCGCGAATTGGCGGGCTCAACCCTGCGCGCGTTCGCGCCATAGGGTGAACAGCCCGGCGGCAATGATGATGCCCGCACCGATGGCCACATTGCTGCGCAGGGTCTCGGCAAAGACCGACAGGCCCAGGATCGCCACCCAGACCAGATGGAAATAGGCAAAGGGCTGCACTGCGCTGACCTCGGCCATCTCATAGCATTTGATCAGCAACCAATGACCGCTGACCCCCAGCACGCAGAGCAGCGCCATCCACAGCCAGTCACTGCCCACCATCGGCTGCCAGTACCAGATGCCAACAGCAGTCATCAGCGCCGCACCGGCGATCCCGGTCCAGAAAAAGCTGGTGGCGGTGCTGTCACGCCGCGCCACATAGCGGGTCAGCAAGCCGTAGACGGCAAACATCAGCGCCGCCACAAAGGGGATTACGGCGGCCGGCTTGAATACGCCCATTCCCGGCTGCAAAATGACCAATACCCCGATCAGCCCCAACCCAATCGCTATCCAGCGGCGCCAGCCGACGCTCTCGCCCAGCACCGGACCGCTGAGCGCCGCCACCAACAGAGGATAGCTGATAAACACGGCCTGACTTTCGATCAGACCCAGCAGGGTAAAGCCGTAAACAGCAACACAGATTTCCGCCGCCAGCAGCGCACCGCGCAGGACTTGCAATCCCAGTTGATCAGTGCGGGCGGTGGCACGGATACCGCCCGGAGCGCGGGCTGCCAGAAACACCACAAAGGCAGCGAAAAACCAGTAGCGTACCATGACCACCATATAGGTGTTATAGGTGCCCGCCAGATGCCGCGAAATACCGTCCTGCGTGGCAAACACCATGGTGGTGGCAATCATCAACAAGATGCCCAGTGGCACATTGTTGGTTTGCATCCGCGACGTGCTGACCTGCGTCATGCCATCTGTGCCCTTGTCATATGTCGCTTGCGGCCAAAACCGGGCACACGCGTGGCCTCAAACCCTGCATCTTGCAGCCCACGCCGGACAAATCCTGCGGCTGTATAGGTCGCAGCACTGCCGCCCGGTTTGGTGTGGCGCGCCACCTGATGCATCAGATCTGGTTGCCACAGCTCGGGATTTTTGGCCGGTGAAAACCCATCCAGAAACCAGGCATCGGCCTGTTCCGTCCACTCGGGCAGCGAACTGCGGGCGTCGCCGATCACTACATTCAACTGCAATGTGCCCAGATCACAGCGCCCTCCCCCCTGCCAGTGGGCCAAAAACCGACTGGCCCAGGGCGACAGCGCCGGGAATGCGGTCAGCGCCTTGGCCATGTCGGCAGGCGACATCGGAAAGGCCTCAAAGCTGGTGAAACGCAGCGGAGTCTCCATCCCCGCCTGCTCCCACGCGGCCCAGGCCGACAGCATGTTTAACCCGGTGCCAAATCCCAGCTCGGCGATGTGAAATCCGGGGGCAAAGCGGCTTGGCAGGTCATTGCCTGCCAGAAACACATGCTTCGTTTCCGCCAACCCATCCTGTGTCGAGAAATAGGGGTCATCGAATTGATCAGACACCGGCACCGTCTCGTCGCGCCAACTGAGCTGTGCCTGCTGGTCTGCCATGTGATAATCCCCTAGATGATAGTCTGGAACGGCGCGACACTGGCGAAAGGAATAGCAAATGGCAATGGCTGACATAACGGTGCGCGGCGCTGGGGCTTTTGGCCTGACGATCGCCTGGGTCTGCGCCCGGCGTGGCGCGCGGGTGCAGGTGGTAGATCCCTATGGCGCGGGTGCAGGATCCAGCGGCGGCTTGGTCGGGGCACTGGCACCACATGTGCCCGAAAACTGGAACCACAAGAAAGCATTCCAGCTGGATAGTCTGTTGATGGCCGAAGGGTTCTGGGCCGAGGTCGAGGCCGCAGGCGGCGTATCTTCCGGCTATGGCCGCACTGGACGCCTGCAACCGATCCATGATGACAAGGCATTGGTACATGCGCACAGACGTGCAGAAACCGCCCGCGACTTGTGGCGAGGCGAGGCCGAATGGACAGTCTGCAAGGTATCCGATCTGGGCACATGGACCCCGCCCAGCGCCACTGGATATGTCATCCACGACACTCTGGCTGCCAGAATGTCCCCCCGACGCGCGGGTGCCAGTCTGATTGCCGGGCTTGCGGTGATGGGGGTAGACGTGGTGGCTGAGGCACCGGATCAGGGTCAGGTGATCCATGCCAAAGGCATTGCCGGTCTGCACGAACTAAACGCCGAGTTGGGCAAAACCGTTGGCAGCGGTGTCAAAGGCCAATCCGCAGTGCTGCGCTTTGATGCCGGCGAGGTGCCGCAGATTTTTGCCGACAATCTGTATATGATCCCACATGCCGACGGAACATTGGCGATTGGCTCGACCAGCGAACGCGCCTTCGATGCGCCGAACGAGACGGACGAGTTGCTTGAAGATATTATTGATCGCATCCGCACCCTGATGCCGGTGCTGCATGGGGCTAAAGTGATCGAGCGTTGGGCAGGCGTGCGTCCGCGCTCTAAAACCCGGGCGCCAATGTTGGGGGCCTATCCCGGACGGCCCGGACATTTCATCGCCAATGGTGGTTTCAAAATCGGTTTTGGTATGGCCCCCAAGGTGGCACATGTGATGGCGGATCTATTGCTGGATGGGGTCGATATGATCCCCGACGGGTTTCGGGTTGAGGACAATCTGTGACTCACACCCTTGGCCTAGCGGCGCGGTTTTTTGTGTTAAACCCCCACCGCCCAGCACGACCGACGCCTCAGCTCTCAATCTCAGAACGGAGGTTTTGCATCAGGGTCACCAAGGTGGTCAAATGCTGGTCGCTGATCAGGTGACCAGCCGGATCAAACTGACGACCTGACTCTCCCAGATGCAGGACCGGCTCAACCAGTACACGCGGTCGGAATGACACCAGAAAGGCGCGCAAAATCAGCTGCGCCCGCTCGCCCCCCGTCTGGCCCGATGCCGCAGACATCACTGCCACCGGCTTGTCCGCAAAAGGACGGCCATCGGTGCGGCTCACCCAGTCGAGCGCGTTCTTCAGCACCCCCGAAGGGCCCTTGTTGTATTCCGGGGTCGAAATCAGCACCGCGTCAGCCGCTGAAATCTGATCAGCCAGTATCTGCACCGAGGCC
>Ga0209081_1002691_pt1 | contig 10225 bp, 6 predicted proteins | sample GOMGulsemesocosm_4_FD_184636 | JGI IMG/M metagenome (GOLD analysis project Ga0209081, IMG submission 184636) | Methane-oxidizing microbial communities from mesocosms in the Gulf of Mexico - GOM15B Gulf of Mexico (SPAdes) (version 2) | ecosystem: Environmental > Aquatic > Marine > Cold seeps... | reverse complement strand
ATAAGTCCATACTCTGCAGGTCCACCGATCGGATTGTGTTTAGCGAGCAACGAGAATCGTGTCTGGTTTGACTGAGCAAGAAGTCGTTATGGGCGGTCGATATCGAGGTGTATATGGAAGACGAGCGACAAATAGCGGGGATTTGTTGGTTTCAGCCTGAGCAGTGGGATCGACTAATCGATATTTCCGAAGATCGAGACGAACTTGATGACTCTTATTCAGATTGGAGAAAAAATGCCTGTTCAGCTATTCAAGAAATTGAGTCAACTGGCATCATAGCAAAAAAGGTGAACATAAATTTAGAGGAGTTGCTGCTTTGGTGCAACGTAAAATCAGTACCTGTAAACGGTGAGTCAAGGGCAGAGTATGCAGCGCACCTGTTATGCCAGAAAGGTATTTAGATCCAATAAAGTAATGACTTCCATTTGACTACTTTCTCTAAGTTTGAATTTGTGGCGATGCCAGAAGAAGCGAATAATGGGTGGGAAATCACCTTGGCGTTTCAGAGTGTCTACTTTTTCATATTCAGGCCTTGCTGGTGGTATCGAGTCACAGCGGCTCATGGCACCGAACAGACGATCCTCAAACCGTTAGGATTGTGTTCTCCAAAAAGACACGTTCTGTTTACGGGAGACCTCTCCCTGTCTTATGTCAGTTGTGCTCTCCGTACTTTCACGGCATAGCCCGCTGTCAATTTCCTGAGTTCTTCTGTTTGTATTGTTACCTGCTGGCCGACTATTCGGCGATAGTCGTGGTAATGAGAAAACTGTCCCGATAGTCCATACCCTTGGCCCGTAAGATCATGGTGAAACCCGAGAATGCTGCGCACAATGCTAGGCTGGTATAACACAGCAGGCAGAGGGTGGCTCGGTGATGGTAGGCAAGGTTCGGAATCTCATAAAGATAGGGTTGTTAATGGCGCTGATGACCATGGGAGCAACCCCTTGGGTTGCTCATGCTGTATCGATAGTGGTGGTCGACGAGGCGCAGCAGCCACTGGCGACGGTGATGATCAGCCGCCTGCCGCTCAGTAAGCCGGTCTTGCCGCTGGATGATCATGGCTACCCCAAGCCCAGCCTTGTGCATCAGTCGACGAGCGAGCTGACACGCTTCACTGGGGCCGATGGCATGGCAAATTTTGATATGGATGCGGGCGCTGCGGTGCGCTACCGCCTGCGCAAACCGGGATTCTCCGATCAGTGGTTGGCGGGGGATACGGATTTCAGTGCCCCGATTGTGCTACAAGCGATCACCTCTCCACAGCAGCTAGCCGAGCAGAAGGCGTCTAATCTTTGGTTGTCGCAGTTGGACTTTAATGGCGACCAAGACTTCAAAAAACACTTTCAGTTGAACTGTGGTTTTTGCCATCAGCAGGCATCTGAGTTCATGCGCAGCGAGCGCAGTCCGGAGCAGTGGCGGGGCATCATAGACCGTATGAACGGTTATGGGGCTCGCATTGCCGACGATGATCGCCAGCCTCTGGCCGAATATTTGTCTGAGGGCTATCGAAAGCTGCGCGCCAATGCCGAGTCTTTGCCCGATGCACCGGCTTGGGAAGCGACTCTGGTGAACGCTGAGATTACCGAGTGGCCGATTGGCGATGCCTTCTCGCAGATGCACGACTTTATTATTCACCCCAATGGTTTTATCTATGTGGGCGATAACCTACAGGATCGAATTTATGAGGTGGACCCGAAAACCGGTGATTTCTCGGTCTATGTCGTGCCTAAAGAAGAGGGCGCCACACTGGGCGGCTTTATGGGCAACCGCTTTAAAACCTACCCCAAGCTGGCCAATTATCTAGGTGTGCACTCGTTTGCCATCTCGCCAAGCGATGGCAATATTTTCATTACCCCGTCCATGTACCGAGGTCTGCTGGAATTTAATCCAGTGACCAAGGCGTTCACCACCCACGAGATGGACGATGGTTTTTACCCCCACACCATTCGCGCCGATGAGCACGATCGCATTTGGTTCACCCTGGCGGTCTCTTCGCAGGTGGCGATGCTGGATAGAAAAACCGGTGAATTTACCTATTACGATATTCCGGCCCGCAGCATCAAGGAGTGGGCGATACTTAAAGCACTGCCGTTGATCTTCTCCTTCTCTGCAGAAAATAGACCGACGCCGAGTGTCGACCGTGAATCAACCGGCGTACCAATGCCCTACGGCATTGATATAGCTCCGGACGGCCGCGTTTGGTTTGCACGGCTGTATGGCAATGATATTGGTTACATAGCCCCTGAGACTGGCGACATCACCATGATTGATATTCCGTTTAACGGTCCGCGTCGGCTGCGCATCGACGCACAGGGCAAGGTGTGGATGGTCGCGTTTCAGGATTCGGAGCTGGTGAAGTACGATCCAGTGACAGAAGTATTCAGCCGCTTTGAAACACCGATGATTAATGAACTGCCCTACGCGCTGAACGTCGATCGCGAGCGCGAGACCGTGTGGGTGAATGGCAACCAGTCGGATTCCATCTTTAGCTTTGATATTAAAACCGAGCAGTGGAAGGTCTACCCTCTGCCGCGCAAGCGCAGTTTTACTCGCGATATCGAAATTGCCGAAGATGGCTCTGTCTATACCACCAACTCCCACTTCCCCAGCTGGCAGATTGAAGACGCCCAGCCGACCTTGATTCGCATTAAGACGGTTGAGCCTTAATTATGTTGTGTATAAAGGCGATGAATCGTGTGGGCGTTGTGGGGTTGATGTTGACCGCCGCCATCTGTGGTGTTGGGCCGGGGGTTGATGCCAGTGTGGCGACGGACGCACCGGCACAATCGGCAGGTTGGCCGTACTACCGTGGTGATATTGGCGGCCAGGGGTTTTCCAGTGCCGCGCAAATCACCGCCGAGAATGTCAATCAATTGGAGCAGGCGTGGAGCTTCAGCACCGGTGAAGCGGCGCTGGGTGAGGAATCCTTAAACAACACAGCCTTTCAAGCCACGCCGATCCTGTTGCCGGCCAGTGCCGGTGGCCATCTGGTGTTGTGCACGCCCTATAACGATGTCATTGCTCTAGACCCAGAGACAGGGGCGCAGCGCTGGCGCCATGCGGCGAATACCGACAGAAGTGGACGTCGCCCGGGTAAGTGCCGAGGCGTGAGCGCTTGGCAAGCCGCTGCTGACCGTGAGCTGGCGAGTTGTGAATCACGCATCATTACCGCAACCCATGATCGCCGCCTGCTGGCGGTGGACAGTTTGACGGGCAAGGCCTGTGACGATTTTGGTGATCAAGGTGAGGTGAAGTTATACACACAGGCCGAAGGCTTTGTGCCGGGTGATATCGCCTCGTCGTCGCCACCCTTGATCGCCAACGGGGTGATTGTGGTGGGCTCGGGGGTGGTGGATTTCCAGCGGGCGCAAACGCCCAAGGGCACGGTGCAGGGTTTTGATGTGGTCACCGGTGAAAAACGCTGGCAGTTCGACATGATCCCCGACCACGCTACCGATCAAGATGATCCCAATGTGCCACAGGCGGTGTTGGATTCATGGCCAAGCAATGCCCGCGAGGTGAGCGGCGCAGCCAACGCCTGGGCGCCGCTGTCGGCCGACCCGGACAATGACCTGGTGTTTATTCCGACCGGTACGCCGTCACCCGATTTTTATGGCGGCCTGCGCCCAGGCAACAACCTCAACGCCAACTCGGTGATCGCGCTGCGCATCAGTACCGGCGAGGTGGTCTGGCGTTATCAGTTGGTGCACCACGACCTCTGGGATTACGACACGCCCGCCATGCCGTTGGTGACGGAAATAGAAAAAGACGGTGAGACGATTCCGGTGGTGATTCAGGTCACCAAGCAGGGCTACATTTTTGTCCTGCATCGCTTCACTGGTGAACCGGTTTTTGAGGTGAATGAAGTACCGGTGCCGCAGCAGGGCGTGGCGGGGGAGTGGTTGTCGCCAACCCAGCCGCAACCGACGTTTTTTGAACCACTGCTCAATACCACCGTATCGACCGACGACGCCTGGGGGCTGACGCCTTTCGATAAGGCTGCCTGTAAAAAAGCCATCGGGGCTTTGCACAACGAAGGCTTGTTTACGCCCCTGCAGGAAGATCAATTCACCGTATTAATGCCCGGCAGCTTGGGCGGTGCAAACTGGGGTGGGGCGGTACTCTGGGCCCAGGAAAACCTGCTCTACGTCAACGTCAATACGGCGCTGTTTGCCGCGCGCCTAGTTAAAACCAAAGAGACAAAAGTCAGTGGCCATCTGCCACAGTCGGGCAAAACCATGCAGATATCCATGCAAGGCACACCCTATACCATTGAAAACAAAACCGTTTTATCGCCGCTGGGTGTGCCTTGCGTTAAGCCACCCTGGGGCAAGTTGATGGCGATTGATCTAAACACGGGCAAGGCGCGTTGGTCATCGCCACTGGGTTCAGTGCACGAGATGTCACCGGTGACCCTGCCGTTCCATTTGAACTGGGGTACGCCCAATCTGGGCGGCGCGATTGTGACCGCCGGTGGCGTGGTGTTTGTTGGCGCCACCATGGATCGACAGTTTCGCGCCTACGACGCCAAAACCGGCGCGCAGCTGTGGTCGCATAACCTGCCCGCCGATGGTGCGGCCTCGCCCATGACCTACACCTACAAAGGCAAGCAGTATGTTGTCATCAGCGCGGGCGGCCATCACATGTTCGCCCGTCCTATGAGCGATCAGGTGGTGGCATTTTCCTTGAGTGATTAACTAGCAGTGTCGACAAATCAACGCCGTAAAATAGAAAAAGTATCATAAATAGTCACAAACATGTGACGGGAGAAAGACTGTGTATAAGTGGATGATGGCCGCACTGAGCCTGAGTGTCAGCCTCGCAAGCTGGGGCTTGGATGAGCTGCCCAATACGGAGCAAGAAGAACCGGGCGCAGCACTGTTTGATACCCATTGTGCGGTCTGCCACAACGACCCCAACAGCAAAGCGCCACGCATTGAGGCGCTGGCGGCCATGTCGTTTGATGACATTATGTTGTCGCTTGAATTTGGTCGTATGCAACCACAGGCTGCGGGCATCAATAAAATAGACAAGGCGGCGATCGCCCGGTTTTTATCCGCCGACAGCAAGGTCGACGAAAGCTGGATAGCGGCGGCTCAGTGTGATGATACGTCCATTAATCTGGCGGAAGTTATCAGTCCAAACTGGGGGTTGGGCAAACACAACCAGCGCTACCTCAGCGATGAGGTGGCGGGCATTAACCTTGAAAACGTGGGGCGCCTAAAGCTCAAGTGGGCCTTTGCCTACCCTCAGGTTACGGCGGCGCGCTCGCAACCCGTGTTAACGGCCGATACTTTATTTGTTGGTGCAAAAAGCGGCGATCTATTTGCTCTAGATCGTCACACAGGTTGTATCAAATGGCGATTTAAAGCCGACAGCAGTGTGCGCTCAGCGGTGATTATGGGCGAGCGAGGTGGTAAGCCGACATTGTTTTTCGGCGATACGCTCAGCTCTGCCTACGCCGTCGAGGCAGCGTCCGGTAAATTGCTTTGGAAGAAGTCCCTATCGCTGTTTCCAACATCGGTGATCACCGGTTCTCCAGCCTATCACGACGGTACGATTTACATGCCCATTTCATCCTATGAAATTGCGGCGGCGGGCATGCCCAATTACCCCTGTTGTCATTCCCATGGCGCGGTGGTGGCATTGAATGTGAACAGTGGTGAGGAGCGCTGGACGTGGCATGCCATGGGCAAGGCAACATCTCAGGGTAAAAATGCCGCCGGAGGTATGCGCTTTGGGCCATCGGGGGCTTCTGTGTGGACGACACCGACCGTCGATGCATCGCGCGGTGTATTGTACATAGGCACGGCTGAAAATATGTCGCACCCAGCGACCGATACCAGTGACGCCATCATCGCGTTGAATTTAAACGACGGACAGATGCGCTGGAAATATCAGGCGCTTAAAAATGATGTGTGGAATGCGGCGTGTTTGAACGGCGGGCCCAACTGCCCAGAAAACGCCGGACAAGACTTTGATTTTGGTGCGTCAGTCATCATGACTCAAAACAGCGAGGGCAAAGACGTGCTCTTGGCGGGGCAGAAGTCGGGCGCAGTTTACGCGCTGGATCCGGACGGCCACAGTAAGGGGCAGGGGAAGGTCATCTGGACCAACTTTGAAACGCGCAACACGGTTTACAGTCCAAACCCTGGTGTGCACTGGGGTATGGCGGTATCGGGGCAAACACTGTTTGTGCCCATCGCCGATTCTGACCGGCCGTTTCCTAACTACGAGGCGCGGCCGGGGGTCTATGCGCTCGATGTGACAACCGGTAAAGCAATATGGGGTAATCAAGTCACCCGCAGCTGTGAGTATAAACAGCCCTTGTCTGGCAGCTTTGGTCTAGAGGCCATGCGCAAAAAAGAGGGTGGCGCTGAGGATGAGAATGAATCGTCAAAATGCTCATTTCACTTCAGTATTTCGGCCGCTGTGACGGTAACCGATGAGTTGTTAATGGCCGGAGGCCTCGACGGTATTTTGCGTGCGTACAATAGCCGCACCGGCCAGCTGGTGTGGCAAACCGCAACGGCTAAGGCTTTTGAAACGGTTAACGGTGTTGCCGGTCATGGCGGTGCTATTGATGTAGATGGCCCCGTGATGGGAGATGGTATGCTCTTTATCCACTCTGGTTACAGTATGTTTGGCCAGCTGCCGGGCAATGTTTTATTGGCGTTTGAAGTTGAACAGCCTTAATTATCATTAATGTATGTGTGCTCTATGAATTGTAAAAATAAGTTCGTCGCTCAATCTTTTTCTCTCGTGCCGCAATGCGGGATCAATTTCAGCGTATTTTTTTCCGCTTTATTGTTGTGCGGTTCGGGCAGCAGTTTTGCCGCGACCGTTGATGCAGTGCCCACGGCTGAAATGAATCAGGCCGACGGGTTGGAGGAGATGGTGGTGACCGCGCGTCGCGCGTCAGAAAGCTCTCTGCGCTTGATAGGGCAGGTGGCGAAGCTCAGTGAGCAAACCCTCTCTGAAGTAGGGCACACACACCTGCAGGAAATTGCCGTGCGTATGCCGGGTGTGTGGTTAAGCCGCGGCAATGGCCAAGAAATGTTGGCGTCGGTGCGCTCGCCGGTTTATACCGGTGCGGGCAGTTGTGGCGAAGTGTTGGTGGCCGAAGACGGTTTGGCAACCAGGCCCGCTGGCCTTTGCAATGTGAACCAGTTGTTTGAGGTTAATACCGAGCAGGCCTCCGGTTTGGAAATTTTGCGTGGTCCGGGCAGTGTGTTTTATGGGGCCAATGCGGTACATGGTGTCATCAACAGTTTATCGCCAACTTTTCAGAGTAACTACGTCGCGCTGGAGCATGGTCCGCATCAATATTGGCGCAGCAAGGTGGGCGTGGGCGGTGAAGCTGGTAATCAGCGCGTATGGGTGGCCGTCAATGGCGTCAGCGACGGCGGTTCTAAAACACATTCGGGTTTTGATCAGCAAAAAATAAGTGTGAAACACCAACTGAATGCGAGCTTGTTGGATGAAGCCGGCGTGGCGGCGGGTGTAGAAGTTGAAACCTTGTTGTCGCTGGTGAATTTAAACCAAGAGACGGCGGGGTATATCAAAGGCTTTGAGGCTTATGAGCAGGCTGCTTGGGAATCCAACAGTAACCCGGAGGCCTACCGCGATGCACAGGCTCTGCGCTTGTCCTCCCGTATTGCCGGTGAGCTCTCGGCGAACCGTCGCTGGCAGGTCACACCCTATGTTCGCAAGAGTGAGATGCAATTCTTGCAGCACTATCTACCCGGCCAGCCAGAAGAGCGCAATGAGCAAGCGAGTGTGGGTGTACAAGCCTCAATAGAGCAGCGCTTAAGCGAGCAGGCGGTTGTCTGGTTGGGCGCCGATGCCGAATGGGCGGATATGGCGGTTGAGGAGTTTCAGCAAGGCAATTTTATTTCAAACACCAATGCACGCTACCAAGGGCTGCATTACGATTACCGTGTGAAGAGTCAGCAGTTGGCTCTGTATGGCAATTTGGCTTGGCAGTTCAGCGATGCCTTGCAGGCTGAATTCGGGCTTCGCTGGGAGGGGTTGAGTTATGACTACGACAATCGCATGGTCGGAGGCAGCAGCAAGGCTGATGGCAGTGGTTGTGGTGCTGGGGGGGCAGGTGATTGCCGCTATTTTCGTCCGGATGATCGTCGCGATAATTTTTCCAATGTCAGTGGTCACCTAGGGTTAAACCTGACTCTGCAGGATGACTTGGCCGTTTATGGTCGTGTTGCCAGAGCCTATCGCGCACCGCAAATTAATGAGCGTTATCGTTTGTTGGCGGGACAGTCGGTGAGTGAATTCGGTGATAAGGCCATTGATAGTCTTGAGCTGGGTATCCGCTCGCGCGGTGAGCGCTTGCAGGTTGATCTGAGCAGTTATTGGATGCAAAAGCGTAATGTGATTTTAAAGGCTTCTAATAATGCCACGGTGGGCGATGCTAAAACCGAGCATAAGGGCGTGGAATTACAGGCCGCTTATCAGCTTGGAGAAGCTTGGCGATTAACGGGCGCTTTAAGTTGGGCCGAACACCGTGTATTGCAGGCCAGTGATTTTAGCTCGGGTGATAACGCCTCGGGTTTGTTAATGGATACAGCGCCGCAGTGGGTGGGCAGTATGCAACTGCGCTACCAGCCTAGCCAGAAGGCTTATGCGGAACTCGAAGCCGTTTATATGGATGACTATTACCTGGATGCCGCGAACGAGCACGAATACGCAGGGCATACTATCTACAACGCGCTGCTGGGTCTGCGTTTGGCTGATCAGTGGCAGGGGCGTTTACGGGTTCAAAATCTAACCGATGAGCGCTTTGCCGAGCGTGCAGATTACGCCTTTGGCAGTTACCGGTATTTCACCGGCGAGAGCCGAGGGGTATTCGCCGAGCTGCAAAAAACCTTCTAGTGGTCGACTGAGTTATTGGCAGGCGTCGCGCAATTGCCCGGGTGTTTGTCCGTGCCACTTTTTGAAGGCGCGATAAAATGCGCTGGGTTCGGTAAACCCTAACAGGTAGGCAATGTCGGTGATGGTTAGTTCAGGTTGTTTTAGATAATCGAGCGCCAGCCGATGCCGAGTGTTATCGAGTACCTGTTGATAACTTGTGCCCTCGCTGCTGAGCCTGCGCTGTAATGTGCGTTGGCTCACGCCTAACTGCTCGGCGATACGAGCCTTGTCTGGCTCTTGCCCCATTAAGGTTGAAATCAACAGCGTGGCCACCTGATCGGTGGTCTCGTGATGGGCGCTAATAGCTGTGATTTGTTTTATAACGCTGTCTGCCCGCGTCTTCATTAAATTCAATAGTTCGAGGCTGGCGTGGGGTATTTTGATCGTCTCAAGACTGCGTTTAAACGTTAAACGGTTATGCTTTGCCGAAAAACTCAGCGGTGCTGCAAAGAAACTTGTGAATGCGCTGTCATCCTTGGGCGCCGCTAGCCTTAACTCGATACACTGTGGGTGGAAAGCGTCACCAATCAACCAGCGCCCGAGCATTAAATTCGCCGCGAGTACCGCGCAGCTGCGCACGGCTGACAGAGGGTGGTCGGCGTTAACTGCGACATACTCGACGTGGATCTGTTCGTTGTCACGCTGCACTTCAAGGCGCCCACCTTCGCCGGCAACGGCTAGGTAGTGTGCGGTAGCGTCCAGGGCGTCACCGATGGTGTCGCTGTTCATGGCGATGTAGCCGGTGATGCTAAAACTGGCTGGTTGGCTTTGGGCGGCAAAAACTAAGGGCAGGGTCTCATCACTGGCGTCTAGCGCCAGCTGCCAAAACCTCTCTTGCTGAGAAAATGGCAGGCGGTTTTCCGGCTGGGCCAGAATGCTTTTCTCTATGCCGGCTTTTTCTAACAAGGTGTTCGTGTCCGCGACGCCCAGTTGTTGCAGCGCGCGCACGAGAGTGAGGGTGATGCTGGCACTGACTTGGGGTTCAGGGGTCGTCATGCATTAGCGCCAGTGTTTTTCCCAGGCGTTCATGACGCGGCGTGGGTACCAGTATTTTCCGTAGCTGCCGTTGTAGCGCGCCAGTGCATCCATCAGTCGGCCGTCGGTCTTGTTCAGGTAGTGTTTGAGTATGGTGCAGCCGTATTTGAGGTTGGTGTCTATATCCGTGAGGTTGTCTTCAGGATGGCCAATTTCATGTTTCCAGAAGGGCATTATTTGCATCATACCCTGTGCGCCGACACGCGATATGGCAAATTGATTAAAGTGGCTTTCGACTTCAATGAGCGCCAGCACAATT
>Ga0209081_1002688_pt1 | contig 10229 bp, 10 predicted proteins | sample GOMGulsemesocosm_4_FD_184636 | JGI IMG/M metagenome (GOLD analysis project Ga0209081, IMG submission 184636) | Methane-oxidizing microbial communities from mesocosms in the Gulf of Mexico - GOM15B Gulf of Mexico (SPAdes) (version 2) | ecosystem: Environmental > Aquatic > Marine > Cold seeps... | reverse complement strand
GCACCAGGTCACTACCAATACCCACTATCATCCTCGCCCCACCCTTATTCGCCCCTGGCCCCGTTCGAGCCACCTGTTGGGACACGCGCCTGGCGAAATAGTTGCCGACTCAACAGTGGGCGCTCACCGAGCTGAGCTTGCAGTGCCCTGCGCAGGAGACGCTTCGCACAGCGCCTGACCTTGACTGATTGAAAATCATCCTCAGCCATCGCCAACAAACACTCCCCCTCAAAACTACTTTCTTTACCCTGCACTGAAAAAGCATCAACACGAATAAAGCCCTGATCAGATCTAAAGTGATAAGTTTCACCAGCGACAATAGGCCGGTTTTCAGCGAGCTCTGTGGTCATATCAAAGCCGTAACCAATCTCTTCCAGCAACAGCAACTCAAAGCGCCGCAATAGAGGCTCTGGATCCGTATTCGACCCCAGTTGTGCAATAAGATCATTGTAGCGATCAAATAAATTTTCGTGGGGCACATACTCCGGCAACAAGCGAACCAGTAACTCATTCAGGTATAAACCGATATAGAGCTTCTCGCCGTGTAAGGCGGCACTATTCCCCGAGGCCTCCACCGAGGTCAGGTTTTTTAAATCACCCTTGCCTCGCCAGGATAATGACAGGGGTGTAAAAGCCTGTAGTTGTTGGCCGCCCAATTTTCGCTTGCCGCGGGCACCTTTCGCCACGGCGCGCAGACGACCGTAGTCGCGGGAAAACAGGTCGACTAGTTGGCTGCTTTCGCGATAATCTCGGGTGTGCAGTACGTAAGTTTTTTCGTTTTCGGTATTCATGGTCATTTTAACCCGGCGACAAAAGCCCGTCCCTACTGGACGAAATCCATCGAGTCACTGGTCAATTCAACAATTGCCGAAAACTTAATCTTGGTAACCTAGGCTGCGCAACGCTCGCTCATCATCCGACCAGCCACTGCGTACTTTTACCCACAGGGTCAACATTACTTTGCTATCGAACAAACGCTCCATATCAATACGAGCTGCCTGGCCGATGCTTTTCAGGCGTTTTCCTTTTTCACCAATTATTATTTTCTTTTGTCCTTCTCGCTCCACCAGAATTAGGGCGTTAATATGGCGAATACGACCCTTCATTTCAAAAGCTTCAATTTCAACGGTAATTTGATAGGGTAATTCAGCCCCGAGTTGGCGAGTGATTTTTTCGCGCACCAGCTCGGCAGCTAAAAAGCGCTCGGAGCGATCGGTGATTTGATCTTCAGGAAAGAGAAAGCCACTTTGCGGTATATGCTGGCTTATTTGCGCTTCTAATACATCCAGGTTTTTTTTCTGTAATGCAGAAACAGGAATGATTTCTGCCTTGGGCATTAATTTTTGCAAGTGTTCAATATGCGGCAAAAGCTCGCCGGTGTCTTCTATTCGGTCAACTTTATTAATCGCGACAATAATCGGTGAATTCGAATCGGCAAGTTTCTCGGCGACAGCTTTGTCAGCCTCTGTCCACAACAGTCGGTCGAGAACAAAGACAATCACATCGACATCACGTATAGCCGTTTGTGCTGCCTTGTTCATATAGCGGTTAATTGCTTTATCCTGATCGCTATGAATGCCCGGAGTATCAACAAAAATAAGCTGACAATCGTCTGAGGTTTTTATACCCAGTACATTGTGGCGGGTGGTTTGCGGCTTACGCGAGGTAATACTTAACTTTAAACCGAGTAAATGATTAAGTAAGGTCGACTTGCCAACATTCGGGCGGCCAACAATAGCCACATAGCCACACTGCTGTTCTATCTGCTCTTCTACCATTAAATCATCGCCCCTTACCGGCCTTATTACTTCCAACTTGCAGATCATTCAGTGCCACTGTTGCCGCGGCCTGTTCTGCCTTGCGACGACTACTGGCCTCACCTCGGTAATCAGCCGATACCCCTTCAAGATAACATTGCACCTCAAAGTGCTGGGCATGACCTTCGCCACTAACAGTTAGTAACTTGTATTCGGGTAGTCCTGCACCCCTGCCCTGTAAATATTCCTGCAAGCGAGATTTCGGATCTTTGTGTTCATCGCCCAGTGACAAGTTTTGTAACAACGGATCAAACCAGGCGACAAGACAGGCTTTACAGGTATCAAAGCCAGCATCAAGTAAAATGGCGCCGATCACCGCTTCATAGGCCCCAGCCAGTATGGAGTCACGCCGAAAGCCGCCACTCTTTAGCTCACCAGAACCCAGTCGCAATTGATCACCAAGATCGATTGCCCGCGCCATTTTGGCCAGTGCTTCGCCCTTTACTAAAACGGATCTCAAGCGGCTTAAATCCCCTTCACTCGCGCCAGGAAAGTGACGATAGAGCATCTCACTAACAACCATACCCAACACAGCATCACCGAGAAATTCAAGGCGCTCGTTATTAAGCGCGCCAAAACTGCGGTGGGTTAAGGCTTGCTCGAGTAAAGCGGGGTCAGAAAAGCTATGACCTAGACGATTAACAAAGCGTCGCTGGGAAATATTCACCAATGAATAACGTCGACGAAGAAGCTAGCGTACAGAGGTGTCATAAGTGTTTTTAAATACAACAACAACATCAACATTGGCGAGGAAATGGACACGTCGCTCATAATCGAGACTAACCGTAGTAGCAGTTTTCTTGCGCTCTATCACAGTGTCTTTTGCATAGACATCTCGAATAGCATTGATTGTAAAAGAGGCTTGTAACTTCCTACGTATTTTTGCATCACTCATCTTGTGAATGGGCTCATCAGCTAATGACTGTAAAGCGGCATCAACAAAGGAGTTGTCGAGATAGAGCGGGCCAATGCGTGTTGCAATAGTAAGAAAAAAACCAATAACAGCCAATAAGACCAAGATACCCAGTGCCGACAACCCCTGCTGTTTATGCTGCTTCATTATTCTCTCCACCTGCTTTAACGTATTTCGCCAACTGTATCAAAACTGGGAATGCTTAGCACTTTCTCCCAATGCATCCAGACGGCAAAGGCCTTACCTACTACATTCTTTTCAGGTACTGATCCCCAAACTCTACTATCACTGCTGTTGTCGCGATTGTCGCCGACCATAAAGTAATGCCCTTCTGGTACAACAGTGCTGAAATTGCGACCTAACCTTCCCGGTGTTTTGTGCTTGCGAATGAGGTGATCAACACCCAGTAAGTCTTCCATCATCACCTGTGCATTACTGGCTGATTTTGACTCAGCAAGGCTTTTCTCAACGAAGTGTGGCGCTGCTGTGTCGAGTGTTGACTGGGGCATCTTTTCGCCATTTACATACAGGACGTTGTTGATCACGCGAATTTCGTCACCGGCCAAACCAACCACCCGCTTAATAAAATAACGCTTATCATTGGGTGGGAAAAACACCATCACATCACCGCGTTCGGGTTCTCCGAGCGAGACTACTTTGGTTCCACTCACCGGTAGGCGAAGACCGTAGGCAAATTTATTAACGAGAATGAAGTCGCCGATTTTAAGGGTGGGTATCATCGAGCCGGAGGGAATCTGAAAGGGCTCAACCACAAAAGAACGCAATACCAAAACCACCAGTAGTACGGGGAAAAAAGGTGCTGTAGATTCGATGAACCAGTGTGCAGTATCTTTATCAGCACGCTGCTTTGAGAAGAAAAAACGATCTGCCAGCCACATAAGACCGGCAACAGCAGTGAGTACAACGAGAATAAGTGGAAAGTCGAAATCCATTATTAATTATCCGTCTTTAATACTGCGAGGAAAGCTTCCTGAGGGATCTCCACAGAGCCCACCTGCTTCATACGTTTTTTACCGGCCTTCTGTTTGGCCAGCAGTTTTTTCTTGCGCGAGACATCCCCACCGTAACATTTAGCCGTCACGTTTTTACGTAATGCTTTGACGGAAGTACGGGCAATAATATGACCGCCTAGCGCTGCTTGAATGGCCACATCAAACATCTGTCGAGGCACTAACTCTTTCATTTTTTCGGTAATCAAACGACCTTTCTGCTGAGCGTTATCACGATGGACAATCAAGGCCAGGGCATCGACTTTATCACCGTTAATTAAAATATCGAGGCGTACCAAAGGAGCAACCTGAAAGCGCTTGAAGTTGTAATCCAGAGAGGCAAAACCACGACTCACCGATTTAAGTCGATCAAAAAAGTCCATCACCACATCGGCCATGGGCATTTCATAGGTGAGTGACACCTGGTCGCCCGTAAACTGCATATCTTTCTGTATACCGCGCTTTTCCACACAGAGGGAGATTACATTGCCGACATATTCCTTGGGCACCAGAATATTGGCTTCACACAGGGGCTCGCGCATTTCATCAATATTACCAGGATCGGGAAGATTCGAGGGATTAGAGATATAAAGCAGCTCACCATTAGTGTGTAGCACCTCGTAGACAACCGTCGGCGCGGTGCTGATTAAATCGAGGTCGTATTCTCGCTCCAGGCGCTCCTGAATAATTTCCATATGCAACATGCCGAGGAAACCACAGCGAAAGCCGAAACCCAAAGCATCTGAGCTTTCAGGCTCGTAGAAAAGCGAGGCATCGTTAAGGGTCAGTTTCGCCAATGCTTCGCGGAAATCTTCAAAGTCTTCCGAGTTAATCGGAAACATGCCCGCATAAACCTGGGGATTAACCTTCTGAAAACCCGGCAGTGAATCAACCTCTGGGCTACTGGCGTGGGTAATGGTGTCACCGACTGGCGCGCCATGAATATCCTTAATACCTGCCACCACAAAGCCAACTTCGCCAGCACGCAGCACATCAGTTTCTGTGCGCTTGGGTGTAAAAATACCAATGCTATCGGCAATATGCGCCTTGCCAATGCTTTTGGTGATGACCTTGTCGCGACGGCGCAAGGTGCCCTGTTTGACCCGAACCAGGGAGACAACACCGAGATAAGTGTCAAACCAGGAATCGATAATCAGGGCCTGCAAAGGGGCATCAACATCACCTTCAGGCGATGGGATTTCAGCCACCAGCTGTTCCAGGACATCTTCAATGCCAAGACCACTTTTGGCACTGCACAGCACTGCGTTAGAAGCATCGATACCGATAATATCTTCAATTTCCTGGCAGACACGCTCCGGCTCAGCCTGGGGTAAATCCATTTTGTTAAGGACAGGAATAACTTCGAGGCCCTGGGCAATCGCTGTATAACAATTAGCGACCGACTGGGCCTCGACACCCTGCGCCGCATCGACCACCAGCAAGGCACCTTCGCAAGCCGCAAGAGAGCGAGACACTTCGTAGCTGAAATCCACATGGCCCGGCGTATCAATAAAATTCAGTTGATAGACGCGGCCATCGGCAGCCTTGTAATTCAGCGTAACGCTTTGCGCTTTAATCGTAATACCGCGCTCGCGCTCAATATCCATCGAGTCGAGCACCTGGCTATCCATTTCCCGCTCACTGAGGCCACCGCAGTACTGAATAAAACGGTCGGCAATGGTCGATTTACCGTGATCGATATGGGCGATGATGGAGAAATTACGAATATGACTGAGGTCTGACACAGGGCTTATTGAATCCATAGCTTAGGGGAATTTGAGCGACGCGAATTCTAGCGTATTTAGCCCCCGTAAGCTATGCGTCCATTTGACGAGCAATAGAAGGGAGCGGCCATTGAACCCGCCAGCTCCCCTGCAACACTAATGAATTTCAATGGTGCGAAAGATTGAGCGACCACGGCGGAAAAAACGCAGCGCGACGGGTGTACCCGACGGTAGCTCCTTGAGTATCTGGTCATAATCGTCGAGGTCATTCAGTGTTTGATATCCCAGCTGCACCAGTACGTCCCCCGCCTGCAAGCCTGCATCGGCAGCCGCTGAATCAGGGTAGACTTTAACCACAGCAATGCCACCCGACAGACGACGTTTTTGCAGTGCTTCATCATCCAGCTCCTCAAGATCCAGACCAAGAACATCACCACCATTACTAGCAACCCGGCCATCACCGGGACGAGCACCAACTTCAACCGATACGGTTTTTTTCTTGCCGCGGCGTACCACAATCGCATCTATTTTTTTACCCGCCGCTATAAGGCCGACAATATGGGGTAGATCACTGGCCTCATCCACAGTCTGATCATTAAAGCGAATCACCACATCGCCAGCTTTGAGACCCGCTTTATCCGCAGGGCCATCGGGTTCAAGCTGAGCAAGTAGCGCACCCCGTGGCTTTTTTAGCCCCAGCGACTGGGCAAGATTTTTATCGACATCCTGGATATAAACACCCAACCAGCCTCGGTCGACACGGCCTTTATCTTTAAGTTGTGAAACGACTTCGAGGGCGACACTGACAGGAATAGCGAACGACAGGCCGATGGAGCCACCTGAGCGAGTATAGATTTGGGAGTTGATACCCACCACTTCACCCGCAAGATTAAACAAAGGCCCGCCGGAATTACCCGGATTAATGGCCACGTCAGTTTGAATAAAAGGCACGTAATCCTCCCCTCTCGCGGTGGGAATACTGCGGCCAATCGCACTAACAATACCCGTGCTCGCCGAATAATCGAGGCCAAAAGGTGAGCCTATAGCCACAACCCATTCACCCACTTTCAATTTGTCAGGCTTGCCAAAATGCACGACGGGTAAATCCGTCTCATCGATTTTAAGTAGCGCTAAATCAGATCTTGGATCGAGGCCAATAATTTCAGCCTCGTACTCCCGCCTGTCGTTTAGACGCACCGTAATAAGCTTGGCCGTACCGACCACGTGATTATTCGTCAGGATGTAACCATCGGCAGAAATGATAAAACCCGATCCCATGGAGCGGGCTTTTCTTTCTGGATTACGACGCTGATTAAAGAGCTCGCGCAAGGCATCGGGAATTTGATTTTGTGGAACCGCTTCTCGACGACGGCTTGCTTTACTTTCAACTGCCGTGATTTTAACCACGGCTATGGAGTTTTCTTCAATTAACTGGGTGAAGTCTGGCAATTGCGCGTTAGCTGTCAAAACACAGGCAAACATACAATAAAAGGCGATAACAGCTCGCATCATCAATAGTCTCTCTTAGATTTTAGTTGTGTAACGCGCTCAACTATCGCTGAGCTTATTCAAAATGGCGTGTCCGCCTTTATACATCCAGCAAACGAGCTTGTAGCTTCGGCCGGTGGGTAGTGGTGTTAGACACGCGCCCAACAATAAAGCCGCCGGCTAATAAGGCCAATAAACCGCATAAGATTGCAGCAGGTTCACTGCCAAACGCTCTATCGCCGATCCATATTCCGAATAAAAGCATGAGTAAAGGCAAGAAGTAAATCAACAATGAACCACGAACAACGACATGATTGGCAATGCCGATGGTGACATTCTGACCGATGTGAAAGGATTGTGCCTCGCGGCCGTCGAGTGCAACGCGTAGGCGTACCGGGTGAGCAGTCAATTTGGCCAATAAACTTTGTCCGCAGCCCTGCTGAGCTGAGCAGGATTGGCAGGCCGAGCGCTGAATGCCCTCAACCCATAAATAGTCGCTCTCAATACCAAGCACTTGAACACTTTCTTCGATCAAGGGACTTGCTTGTCACAAATAAATAGTTGGGGCGTTTCCGGCGAGCAAGCGTCTAATTTCAAAATTCCACCAACCTCAGAATATTCCCTTTACATAGACGAGAGCTTTTAATCAGATCAGGACTCAAGAGCTTATCGAGACCCATGCTCCGCCGGCAGGAAAATCGAATTCGAATGACGGTAGTTACGCTCTGCCTGTTGGGTCATTAAGCGCTGCATATACGTCTGAATTTGTCGATCTGTCTCGAGCTTCTCAGCGCTTGGCTGAGTCTCAATTTGCACCGGACGTGAATAACTATTGCGATTATAAGTGCCGGTACTCGCCGTACGAGCGGTGGCTTGAGGCACCTCAAAACCAGAGGGCAGTTGAAACTGAGGGCCTCTTGATTCTGATTCGCCCACCTTATTTTGGCTGGGGTTCTGAATAGCACTTTGTGCGATTAGCGGCACGGAAGCTGATGGTTCAAAGAACTGGTATTGTTGAGCACCAAAGAGCGCGATGACGGCCACACTCGCAGCAATAGCAACCCGGCCCAAAGTCTGGGGCCATTGAAGATATCGTTGCGGCGCAGGTTCATTCACCAGGGCCATATTAATAGCAGCCCGCAATTCCGCTGAAGAATCGATAAAATCAACCGGCAACTCTTTGCGTAACGCAGATGCGGCTAAATGGTAGCGAGACCAGGTTTCGTTAAGAGATTCATCACCATCCACATCGCGCATCGTTCGATGAAGCTCCAGCTCAGAGGCCTCGTCGTCCATTAATGCCGATAGTGTCTCTCGTATTTTGCTGTCTACTTGCTCACTCATAGAAGAACACCTTCCACTGATTCTATAATTATTAACCGGCTAATATCGCGATAAACCTGCTGCTTACAGAAGCTAAAAACTCACGGCAACGGATCAATCCCTGCTAATCAGACTTAAGCCTGCTAAAAAGGTTCCCTGACAGCTAACACTTGCCGTTTATTCTTAATAATCGTTCGCGAAACCCTTACGCCAGCATTCTATAAACGGCCATCGAATAAGGCTTTGACCTGTTTGTCTATAGCTTCTCGAGCCCTGAAAATACGCGAGCGGACAGTTCCCACGGGGCAATCCATCACATTGGCGATATCTTCGTAACTGAGGCCATCCAGCTCCCGTAGACTGACCGCCGTGCGTAAATCCTCAGGCAAGCTTTTAATGGCATTATCGACAACCTGCTGTAATTCATCACGAAAAGCCAGGTTTTCTGGCGAGGCCATATCCCGCAGGTTATCGGCACCGGTGAAATATTCCGCATCCTCAATCTCAATGTCGCTTGCTGGCGGACGGCGACTGCGTGAAACCAGAAAGTTTTTCGCGGTGTTAACGGCTATACGATAAAGCCAGGTATAGAACTGACTATCTCCACGAAAAGAACCAATCGCTCGGTAAGCCTTGATAAAGGCCTCCTGCACAATGTCTTTAACCTCTTCTCGATCGTAAATATAACGACTGACGATGGCAGCAACCTTGTGTTGATATTTAATTACCAACAAATCGAAAGCGCGCTTATCACCCTTTTGCACGCGGGCAACGAGTTGCTTATCGGTATCCGTATCCTTGTTGGCCGCCATTCTCTCTCCAAATACTCTACTTTTTTCAAGCCCCTCTAGCTGACAACCAGTGACGAATTTCGTTCACGATTAGTAATTAATAGCGGGTAGGCTTTTTTCAAACGCTATACTATCATGTTGCCCCCCTGTGGCTGAAGCTACGCCCTACTCCCTTTATGTACGCAAACAAGCCTAATTAATCCGTGCGAAGTGAAAACCCCGACGTGAAAAAAACCTATCAATACGAAGTCCTTATTATCGGCTCTGGCGCGGCGGGCATGACGCTCGCCCTGCACCTCGCCCCCGATCATCGCGTTGCTCTGCTCAGTAAAGATCAGTTGCAAACAGGTTCTACCTGGCTAGCCCAGGGAGGTATTGCGGCTGTATTTAGTGAAGATGACAGCATCGATGCTCATGTCGACGACACGCTCAATGCCGGCGCGGGACTCTGTCATGAAGATGTTGTGCGTCACACGGCGGAACAGGGGCCGGAAGCTCTGCAGTGGCTTATCGACGAGGGAATGGAATTCAGCCGTAATGAACAAAATAGCGACTATCACTTAACGCAGGAGGGCGGACACAGTCACCGTCGCATCCTCCACAGTACCGATGCTACTGGCCAGGCACTATCTAGCACCCTCGCTACAAAAGTGCTAAACACGCCAAACCTCGATGTATTCGAGCAGCACGTGGTGGTGGATCTGACGACCCAGGCCGATGCCGACTCCCGCAGTTTTCGCTGTAACGGCGCCTACGCACTGGATACCAGACACGACCGCGTTTGTCTATTTCAGGCGAAAGTGGTTATTCTCGCCACCGGCGGTGCCAGCAAAGTTTACCTCTATACCAGTAATGCTGACGGCGCTAGCGGTGACGGAATAGCGGCCGCCTGGCGTCGGGGTTGTCGCGTTGCCAATATGGAATTCAACCAATTCCATCCCACCTGCCTGTTCCATCCAAAGGCCAAAGCCTTTTTGGTCTCCGAAGCTTTGCGGGGTGAAGGTGCTCACTTACTCTTGCCCGACGGCAAACGCTTTATGTTCGACTTTCATCCGATGGGCGAACTGGCTCCGCGTGACATTGTCGCCCGCGCTATTGACCACGAAATGAAACGCCTCGGTTGCGACTGTCTATATCTCGACATCAGCCACAAACCCGCCGCG
>Ga0209081_1002685_pt1 | contig 10240 bp, 5 predicted proteins | sample GOMGulsemesocosm_4_FD_184636 | JGI IMG/M metagenome (GOLD analysis project Ga0209081, IMG submission 184636) | Methane-oxidizing microbial communities from mesocosms in the Gulf of Mexico - GOM15B Gulf of Mexico (SPAdes) (version 2) | ecosystem: Environmental > Aquatic > Marine > Cold seeps... | reverse complement strand
TGCGTCGCATCATAGCGTGCAATTCTGGACATACGTGCTTCAGCTTCTTTTTGTACGGTAATATCTCTAGCCGCAGCAAATACTCCCTGTACCTGATCATTCTCATCACGATAGATAGAAGCGTTATACAAAACATGAGTAATATGGCCATCTTTACGACGAATAGATAAAGGGTAATCAGTCACAAACCCTTCAGTAAAAACTTTTTGATAGCCAGCTCGGGCTTTTTCAGGTTCAGTAAAATAAGTCGAAAAATCACTGCCTACCAAATGAGAACGAAAAATCCCGGTTACTTTTTCAGTCGCATTGTTAACATCCATAATTTTTCCATCAGCACTAATCGTCACAAAGGGATCAAGGCTTGATTCAATTAAACTTCGAGTGTACTCACCAACCTGTTTGGTTTTTTGTTCTGCCGCTTGTTGTTGGCTAATATCACGAGCAGCAGCAAAAACACCCTGAACTTCACCTAATTCATTTTTATAAACTGACGCATTGTATAAAACGGGGGTTACCTGTCCATTGGCATGACGAAGGTCTAATGGATAATCTCGAACAGAGCCTTTTTCGTAAACTTGAAGATAACCAGCCTTTGCATATTCAGGGTCTGTGAAATAATTAGAAAAATCAGTACCAACCAATTGCTCCCGTTGCAAGCCAGTCACCAATTCAGTCGCTTTATTAACATCGGTAATGGTGCCTTCAGGCGAGATAGTGACTAATGGATCAAGACTGGACTCAATCAAGCTTCGAGTGTATTGCCCTACTTGTTTGATTTTTTGCTCTGCTGCTTTTTGCTGACTAATATCCCGGGCAGCAGCAAAAACACCTTGAACCTCGCCTTGTTCATTTTTATAGATTGAAGCGTTATATAAAACAGGGGTTATTTGACCGTTAACATGGCGTAATTCAAGAGGATAATTAGTAACATGTCCCTCGGTAAAAACTTTTTGATAGCCTTGTCTGGCTTTATCGGGTTCGGTAAAGAAGTCTGAGAAATCAGTGCCAACCAGTTTATCTCGTGCAACGCCTGTCACCAACTCAGTTGCTTTTATCTCGTGCAACGCCTGTCACCAACTCAGTTGCTTTATTAACATCCATGATTTTCCCTTCAGCACTGATCGTGACAAAAGGATCAAGACTAGCCTCAATTAAGCTACGAGCATAATCGACTGTGTTTGTTGCTGTTTTTGACATGCTCACCCCCTCAGTTGATCAGTCAAGTAAGTATAAGACTACACCTATTCATAACCATATTCAAAATAAGCTTTTTAACTAAAAAAACTCCTTATTAATAAAGCTTACATTCTTGTGCTATTTCCCCACCATATACAACAGCATGCAAGAATGACGAGACATAGAAATCAAGCATCTTGAAGTGTAATGGGTATAGATACCATCATTTTTTTAATGCGTTTAAATATTAAGAGTATCTAAATATATTTTTAGTTCCCTTAAGGAATCTCTGATCAAGTCCAATTATTTTTAGCTTGCTAAAACGGCCGATATTTTCCACCAAGATCGGTGTAATAGAACCACTATTACGGCTCACTTCATGAAAAATAGCGACAGTTTTTTCTTCGCTAAAGTCTAACCAACTTAATCAGAGATTTCTTAATTTAACATCAAGCTTTAGCATCTAGCTAAAAATAAAATCAATCGCTTTTATACCGGGAATTTTTCCCACAAATTAAACTAATCTGAATTTTCAACAGATATTCAAGTCTCAAATATAAGTTACTACGTTTTCGCGCTCAATTTATTGAAAAGAAAGGCATGATGAAACATAGCAATTACCCTGAAAATTGGCCTGATATCAACTGCACGCTATACCATCGTTCAGTGCAGCTGTTTAGTGCCGTCAAAAATTTGCTTAGCGTCAATATTGAACTTCATGCTGACACCCAGTTATTGCAAGGGGATATTTTTCTGTTCAATCATTTTTCTCGTTTCGAAACTTTTATCCCACAATTTCTAATTTTCGAAGAAACAGGCGCTTACTGTAGCTCAATTGCATCAAGTGAATTCTTTGATGAAGATAATGTGCTATCAAGCTATCTAAAACACCTGGGAGTCTTTCCTCACGATCATCCACGCTTATTTTCCATGTTAGCCAGACAAATATTACAAGGCCATAAAGTAATCATTTTTCCAGAGGGAGGTATGGTTAAAGATCGTCACGTTATTGATAAAAATGGGCATTACAATATTTATTCACGCATTACCCATAAGAAACGCAAACACCACACGGGTGCAGCTGTACTTGGTCAAGGGGTAGAGGCAATAAAATCAGCGATCCGCTACGCATTTAAAGAAAATAAAACTGATCGCCTGCAATACTGGCAAGAATTGCTTGGTTTTGACAATCTTGATGAACTCATGGCTGAATTTGACAATCTTGATGAACTCATGGCGACCACACTAAAACCCACTTTAATTGTCCCTTCCAATATTACCTTTTACCCCATTCGCAGTTCAGAAAATCTATTATTTAAAAGTATCGAATTATTTTCCGATGAATTAAGCCTGCGTCAATCGGAAGAATTATTGATTGAAAGTAACATCATGCTCAAAGATACCAGTATGGATATTCGTTTGGGAAAACCAATAAACCCATGCTGTATATGGGATTGGCGCACCCATTTCCTTATGGATAGAGTCGCTCCGGGCATTAAAAAAATTGATGATATTTTCAACTTAACCCTTATGGATAGAGTCGCTCCGGGCATTAAAAAAATTGATGATATTTTCAACTTAACATCAAGACCTAAAAACTGGAAAGACCGTTTACTGGGTCATTATTTCATCAAAAATGCACAATGTTCTCGTAATCAATATATGAAAAGCATTTACGCAAATGTAACGGTTAATCTTAGCCATCTGGCTTCAACTCTAATCATGAGCTTAATTGATGAAAAAAAATTATCCATTAATAAAACTCAATTTTACTCGGTGCTATATATAACGATTAAAAAATTACAAAAAATACCAAATATACATTTGCATAGTAGTCTTTTAAATCCGGATGAATATGGAAAGCTAATTCAGGGGTTTAGTGACCGTTTCGAGCATTTTATTTGTATTGCCAAAGAAGCTGACCTCATCATTGAACAAAACAATCACTATCATTTTTTAGACAAGTTATGTGCAGACCATGATTTTGATCAAATTCGCTTAGAAAACCCCATTGCGGTCTATAGCAATGAAACAGAGCCTTTAACTATTATCCGCGACACATTACTTGCAACAAACCGAAACTACCATCAAATCGATAATAAACAATTAGCCGCCTGGCATTATGACGATGAGGCCCTCGACTTAGCCTTTGAAAAACAAAGTTACCATGACTTACATAATAGTAATCTGGCTATTAAACAACAAGAAATTGCGACCGCAGATCCAAGAACCTTTCTGATACAAGCTAAAAAACCCAATGGTTTTGGGGTGTTATTAATACATGGCTTATTGGCTAGCCCTGCTGAATTACGTGATTATGCAGACTATCTTGCCAAACTTGGATATACCGTCCTGGGCATCAGACTTAAGGGCCACGGGACATCACCTTATGCTTTACGAGATTTAAGTTTTGAACAATGGTTTGAAAGTGTAAAAAAAGGTTTTAACATCCTCAACATCCTCAAAGGTCATTGTGACAAACTCTTTGTTATTGGCTTTTCAACAGGTGCCGCTCTCGCTATTAAATTAGCGGCTGAACAGCCAAACCGAATAATTGGCCTAGTGGCCGTCTCCGTCCCCATAAAATTCGTCAGCTCGACCTTTATGCTAATCCCTTTATTACATAATACAAATACCTTAGTGCAATGGATTTCATCACTAGAAGGAATCAAACCTTTTATGGAAAACAGTCCAGAACACCCTGATATTAATTATCATAATATTGCAGTAAGAGCTCTATATGAACTTCGCCGCCTAATTCAACATGCGGAAATGCTATTAGCTGAAATTAAAGTACCTTCTTTAGTCTTGCAAGCGAATCAGGACCCCATTGTTTCAATGCAAAGTGCAATCACCGTATTTGAAAAACTGGGCACTAAAGATAAACAATTACACTTTATTAAAGCAGACTGTCACGGCATTTTAATGGAAAACAAGGATGATATCTGGTCGACAATTGATAGCTTTTTAAAACAACAAAGATTAACTCAAACAGGCTAACTGGGAGACATCATCATGAAAAACGTTATTATTTCAGCTTATGCAAGATCACCCTTTACCCCTGCCTATAAGGGTGAGTTAGCCACGACCCGAGCGGATGACCTTGCAGCACAGGTTATTAAAATAATGCTAGCCAATACCGTTATTAACCCAGAAGACATAGAAGATTTAATTTTAGGTTGTGCTTTCCCTGAAGGGGAGCAAGGTATGAATATGGCCAGGTTACTTGTTTACCTTGCAGAATTACCTATCTCTATTGCGGGCATGACTCTCAACCGTTTTTGTGGATCTTCAATGCAAGCTATTCATATTGCGGCTGGCGCAATCCAAATGAATGCTGGCGATGCATTTATTTGTGCAGGAGTCGAATCAATGAGTCGTGTCACCATGGGAGGATTTAATTTTATGCCTAACCCCGAACTCTATCAATACTACCCTCAAGCTTATATTAGTATGGGGGAAACAGCTGAAAACCTAGCCAAAAAATATCATATTTCACGCTCTGCTCAAGAATCCTTTGCCTTATTAAGTCAGCAAAAAACTTATCAAGCCCAGCAATTAGGTTTATTTGTAGATGAAATTATTCCAATTATCAGTAATAGCGGCAAGAATATCACCCACGATAGCTGCCTAAGACCAACATCTACAGCGAAAGCCATGGCTGAATTGCAACCTGCTTTTATACAGCATGGAACAGTTACTGCCGCCACCTCTTCACCTTTAACTGATGGCTGTGCAGCTGTTTTAGTCTGTAGTGAACAATATGCCGATTATAATGGCCTTGATAAACTGGCTCGCATTAAATCCATCGCAGTGTCCGCCTGTCAGCCAGACCTCATGGGGATTGGTCCCGTTGTCGCCACTCATAAAGCGTTACAGAGAGCTAACTTGTCATTAACTGATATTGATATAGTCGAACTTAATGAAGCCTTTGCTTCCCAATCTCTCGCTGTATTAAAAGAATTAGCTATTCCAGCTGAAAAACTAAATATTGATGGCGGGGCAATCGCCTTGGGACATCCTTTGGGTGCGACAGGGGCAAGAATTGTTGGTAAAGCCGCAAGTCTATTGCAGCGTGAAAACAAACAATTTGCTTTAGCAACTCAATGTATCGGTGGCGGCCAGGGCATTGCAACCATTCTGGAGGCAATATCATGAACATTCAAAAAGTAGCCATCATTGGAGCGGGTGTGATGGGGAGTGGTATTGCCGCCCAAATTGCCAATGCAGGCATTGCAGTCGATTTACTGGATATCGTTGCTAAAGACAATAGCCATCGTAGTTCAATCGCAGCAGCTGCTATTAGTAAAATGCTAAAAGCCCAACCCGCTCCGTTTATGCATGCAAAAAATGCCCGATTGATTACGCCAGGGAATATTGAAGATGATCTGGAAAAACTGGCTCATGCCGATTGGGTCATTGAAGCCATTATAGAACAACCTACTTTAAAACAGGCACTTTACCAAAAACTTGAAAAAATCTGTCGCCCTGACACCTTAATCTCATCAAATACCTCAACTATTCCGCTCAGTGTTTTAACTGCAAATCAATCCGATGATTTCAAGCAACGCTTTCTTATTACTCATTTCTTTAACCCCCCCCGATATATGCGACTTTTGGAGTTGGTTGTGCCAACCCCCTTCCCTCCTGATTTACTAAAAACAATCACCGACTTTGCTGAACTTAAATTAGGTAAAGGTTGCGTTTTTTGTAAAGACACGCCTGGATTTATAGCCAATCGCATCGGTACCTTCTGGATGCAAACAGCGGTATTGGAAGCCATTGCACACGATTTAACAGTCGAGCAATGCGATGCAGTCATGAGCTTATTTGGTATTCCAAAGACAGGGGTTTTTGCTTTACTGGATTTAGTCGGTGTTGATTTAATGCCTCATATTCTAGATAACTTTAAACAGTCGTTATCAGCTGATGACCCTCTGTATAAACTGAGTAAACTCCCGTCTATAGTAGAAACCATGATTAGCAATGGCTATACAGGGCGTAAGGGAAAAGGTGGGTTTTATCGACTTAAACCCGATGAAACAAGCAAAACAAAAGAATCAATCAACCTACAAAATGGTACTTATGGTTTAAGTAAACCCTTTAAATTAGAGCGTATTTCTCACCGAGCAACTGATTTACAGGCATTCCTAAATAGCGATGAAACTTTAAATCAATATGCCTGGAAAGTATGGTCAGATACCTTAAGTTATAGCGCCAGTTTAATCACTGAAATAGCTGATGATATTGTCGCAGTTGATACAGCGATGCGCCTTGGTTACAATTGGCGTTATGGCCCATTTGAATTATTAGACCGCCTTGGTGTTGAATGGTTTTGCCACAAACTTGAACAGCAGCATTCCCCTCCCCCCCCTCTTTTAGTAAACCGAAAAGCACTTTATCGCAGAACAGAAGATAGTATCCAATACCTTAGCCCCACGGGTCATTATTATCCTATTCCTCGTGCCAGCAACGTTTTATTACTAAGTGATATCAAACGACAAGCATCGGCAATACTAGAAAATGCTTCAGCCAGTTTATGGGATATTGGTGATGGCATTGTATGCCTTGAGTTTCATAGCAAAATGAATACATTAGATGCTGATAGTTTAGGGTTAATTAAGCAAAGCATAGCGCGGGTAAATGCTGAATATAAAGCACTGGTGATATACAACGAAGGAGATCATTTCTCAGCAGGTGCAAACCTGAAACGATTGATGCCTGCCATTATCGCTAAAGATTGTGCCACTATGAAGTCAGCCATTCAGTTAGGTCAGAACACTTTTCTTGCTCTAAAATATGCTCCCTTCCCTGTTGTTGGTGCACCTTCTGGCCTGGCTTTGGGTGGAGGATGTGAAGTCTTACTGCATTGTGATGCCATCCAGGCTCATGCAGAGCTGTATATGGGCTTAGTTGAAGTTGGGGTAGGCCTAATTCCTGGCTGGGGCGGATGTAAAGAACTACTCAGGCGTTGCATAGCGTTGACTCATCGTCCAGGCGGCCCGATGCCTGCCATCGCCCAGGCTTTTGAAACCATTGGCCTTGCTAAAGTCTCTCAATCAGCCCAAGAGGCAAAATCATTATTATTTATGGCCAAAGATGATGGCATCAGTATGAATAAAGACCATCTGCTCGCTGATGCTAAAGCTCGCGCATTGGCCCTGGTACCTGACTATCAAGCCCCCGAGAAAAGCACATTCCCCCTACCAGGGAAAACGGCTGCCACGGCATTAAATATTGCCATCCACAATATGCGCCTTTCGGGTAAAGCCACAGACTACGATGCTGAAATTTCTGATCAACTGGCCAAGGTATTAAGCGGAGGGGATGCAGATATCAGCCAGCCTTTAACCGAACAAGAATTACTCAATCTGGAACTGGACTCTTTTTTATATTTAATTCAACAACAAGGCAGTTTAGCTCGGCTAGAACATATGCTTAAAACAGGAAAGCCATTACATAACTAAATAATACGGGAGCATCTCATGTTAAATTTAATATTGATTATCCTATTTTTCGGCATTATTTGTCTGACAGTTCCAATGATTCGGATTAAGCTACTGACTCGCCCCTTATTTAATAAAATGCGGCATGCTATGCCCACCATGTCATCAACCGAACGTGAAGCACTGGAAGCAGGAAATACCTGGTGGGATGCTGAATTATTTACAGGTAAGCCTGATTGGAGCATCCTCAAAAACCTGCCCGCAACTCAACTTACTGCGGCTGAACAGGCTTTTATTAACGGCCCCGTTGAATCCTTATGTGAAATGTTAAATGACTGGGACATTACCCATCACCGTCACGATTTGCCCACTGAAGCCTGGGACTTTATTAAACTGAAAAAATTCTGCGGCATTATCATTCCAAAACACTATGGTGGTCTAGCGTTTTCCGAATATGCACATTCTCAGATCGTGATGAAAATTGCCAGTCGCAGTGTTTCAGCAGCAGTCACAGTGATGGTACCTAATTCTCTGGGGCCTGCAAAGTTATTACTGGCCTACGGTAGTGAACAACAAAAGAATCATTATTTACCGCGTTTGGCTGATGGCATAGAAATCCCCGCTTTTGCACTAACAGGCCCTACCGCAGGCAGTGACGCTAGCGCAATGCCAGATACAGGTGTCGTTTGCTACGGTTCATTTGCGGGTAAAGATAATGTACTAGGTATGCGTTTAAACTGGGAAAAACGTTATATCACCCTTGGCCCCGTTGCTAGCGTACTAGGCTTAGCCTTTAAACTCTACGACCCCGACCATCTACTAACTGAGCAAGAACATATTGGAATTACCGTTGCCCTCATCCCCACCCACACCAAGGGTGTTTCAATAGGGACTCGTCATTTTCCATTAGACTCGGCTTTTCAAAATGGCCCTAACTGGGGCAACGATGTATTCATTCCCGTTGATCATATTATTGGTGGCGTAAAGCAGGCAGGGCAAGGCTGGAAAATGCTAATGCAATGCCTTGCAACAGGACGAGCCATTTCTTTGCCCGCTTTAAGTGTAGGCTCAGCTAAACTTATTTGTCGTAATACAGGCGCCTATGCGCGAATCCGCAATCAATTTAATCGTCCGATCGGCACTTTTGAAGGAATAGAAGAAGTGCTTGCCAGAATGGCAGGGATGACTTATTTAATGGATGCCGCCCGACAAGTGACTTGCTCTGCATTAGACCAGGGACAAAAACCAGCTGTTATTTCAGCCATTCTAAAGTATCACCTTACCGAAGGTATGCGTCGTATCGTCAATGATGGTATGGATATTCACGGAGGTTCAGGTATTTGTTTAGGCCCTAACAATTTTATCGGTCGTTTATATCAAGTTATCCCCGTGGCAATCACGGTTGAAGGTGCCAATATACTGACAAGAACCCTAATGATCTTTGGGCAGGGCGCCGTACGTTGCCACCCTTTTATTCAACGCGAAATGGAAGCCCTCAATCAGATGGACACAAGCAAAGGACTGCATAAATTTGAGTGTGTCTTATGGCAGCATATTGGTTTTTTTATTAAAAACCTTATCCGAGGGGGCTGGTTTGGGCTGACTAATGCTCGATTCAGCACAACACCAGGCAACAAAGTAACACGTCGATATTATCAACAGCTGACTCGACTTAGCACCAGCTTTGCACTTGCTGCCGACTTTGCACTACTCACTCTAGGGGGGACTTTAAAATGCAAAGAAAGAATATCAGGGCGCTACGCAGATATACTCAGTCATCTGTATTTATGTTCTTGTGTACTTAAACACTTTGAAAATCAGGGATCACAGCGTGAGGATGAACCTCTTTTACATTGGGCCTGCCAGTACAGTCTACACCGCGCCCAACAATCACTACTCTGTGTTTTTCATCTTCATCCTGCAAAAGTGCCCGCTATTTTATTACGCACTCTGCTATTTCCCCTTGGAAAACCCTTTTCACCCCCCCAAGACCAGCTAACAGGACAACTTGCAAACATACTGTTACATGATAATCCAAGCAGAGATCGCTTAACGTCAGGTATTTATATTAATGAAAACCCAGATGATGCAACAGGAAAAATAGAAATCGCCTTAAAAGCCACCCTAAAAGCAAGCGAAGCCACCGCTAAAATTAAACAGGCTCAAAAACAAGGTCAACTGGAAAATGGAGCATTATCTCAAGTCCTGTTAAAAGCCATGAGTATTGGAATTATCAATACTGTAGAAAAAGATTTAATCACTCATGCAGAAAAAACCAGATTAATTGCTATCAAAGTAGATGACTTTTCTGCAGAACAATTATAAAAAAAGGAGGGGGAAATAAAATTCCCATTAACGGGTGGCTGTTTATGCGGCGCTGTAAAATATAAAATCACCAGCAAACCTATTGGAACAGGTAATTGTCATTGTAGAACCTGTCAAAAAGCTGTTGGCACGCCTTATATGCCTGTTCTATTTGTACGTTATCAATCATTAATTATTACAGGAATGTACCAAGAGTTTGCCACCAAAGCAGCCAGTGGAAATACCATGTATAGAGGCTTATGCCCACACTGCGGCTCCTCTCTATTTGGTAGGAACTCAGGATCTGAGAGTAT
>Ga0209081_1002683_pt1 | contig 10244 bp, 8 predicted proteins | sample GOMGulsemesocosm_4_FD_184636 | JGI IMG/M metagenome (GOLD analysis project Ga0209081, IMG submission 184636) | Methane-oxidizing microbial communities from mesocosms in the Gulf of Mexico - GOM15B Gulf of Mexico (SPAdes) (version 2) | ecosystem: Environmental > Aquatic > Marine > Cold seeps... | reverse complement strand
TATGTACAGGGGCGATCATTAGGAAACTCTAATTATAGAAGGTAATTGCCCAGAGGCATTGATTTTAAAGGGGAGAGATGGGGTGGCTAAAGGGATTTGAACCCTCGACAACCGGAATCACAATCCGACAGCTTGAAATTGCACTCGTTTATTAATTGTTACTTTCATCAACTAGTAGAGCAATCTGTTGTAACTAGCGTTTAATTGTTTTTACTTTCTCTTGCTTCTAAATAGTACATTATAAGCACAGTCAACCCAGATGCTTAACTTGTTATTGCAACAATTGTTTTCTGTTTGTAGTCTGTTCTGATTTATTTAACCAGCTAGTGATTTTGAATTAATTGTGGCTCAAAAGCCGCATATTATGGGTAGGTTTCACCTACCCATAATATGCTCCTGTCACAAAGGGGAATATTAGATCAACTGCTACCACTCCCCCAATTAGAGCTAAATACGATAATTTATAAGCTAACTTCTGAAAATCGTAACAATAAGTATTCTTCTAAACTAGTCGAGATTTGCTCTAGTGAATTAGGTGAAAATTGAAAAATACCTTTTTCCATAACGTCAATCACATAATTATCTTCACCTATATCCTCAATAACAACCGCGTTAATAGGGAAACTTTTACATTCGTTCATTAGGTTCAGAGTCGCTGTAACAACATTGCGATAAGAAGTCATAGGTACCCCAAGCCCAAAAGTTTCCATAGACTCATATGACAGGAGTCCATAATTTGCAAGATAATAGATATAATCAGTATTGAACTTACATCCTAACTTTTCCTGAGCTGTATTAATTTCATCTGTAGAAGCACCATTTTTCATTAGAAAATCATGCTTATTGGTAACAATATATTCCTTAACTTTCTTCATTTTATACGCTCTCAACTTTTAATTGTTCGGCTCTGGCTTTCCAGTGATCACTTTTTTCTTTGTTAAAATCTGTTCTAATGATTTTGGAGTCCTGCGTCCCATCATGAAGAATAGTATTATTACCGACTTCCTTATCGCTATGTTCTTTGAATGATAACTCAGCTAAAGGGCTATCAATTTTTTGACCAATATGGTGTAACTGGATCGGATTACCTGTTTGATCCTGAGGCGCTTTACCTTTTTCCATTCGCTCCAAATTATTTTGCCCCATTTCATCTGTTTTATTTAAGTCAATATCACCTCGGCATAACGCAGGTTTATCATTTACAGTACTTTCTGTTAAAGGTACATCTTGATATATGTTTAATTCATCAGATGAATACATTGCTTTATTTATATCTTCTGAATATTCACTGCTGTCCTTTATTTTATTTTGCTCACGTTCCTGTAGATCAGGATTATTATTAACCTCTTTTGCAGCGAGTTTAAATGTAGGTGTTTTATTTTCAAGGGATGATGAATCCTTTTGATTAGAAAAGTCATGTATTTTATCACCTAGCCTTTTCCCTATTTCACCAGACTTTTCTTTAATAGTTTCTGTTAGCATTTTTTGCATTGTAGGTATCATAAAACCACCTTTTGTAGATGTGTCATCTTTTCCTTTTGGATTTCAAAAACATCTCTATTACAAGGTTTTTCAACGACTAAAATATCTAAGACCATTTTTAATAGATCGCATTTTTTCTTTTCATCAAATTGGCTTAAATCTAAGCTCTTAAATATTTTCACTTTCAATGCTTCAATCCAGATATCAATATGATTAGAAGGGATATTATCTAATAAGGTTTCTAAATTAAGGATGCTTGCCATTTCAGTAAACACTGAAAACGAATGGTCTAAATTAAAGTAAATATTTGGGTAATAAAAAGCGCTGTTTGAATGGTCTTGTTCAATCGATAATTTAACTTGCTCAGCTGTATCGCCTCTTAAGTAACCATTAAGCAGTACTTTAACTAACTCTGTTTTGCATTTTAGCCGTAAATCAATATTCACCAAATTGGTTTCTTTTGATTCCACAAATTTCTGATGATTTTTTTCATCAAAATAATCCCACTGGCATAAGACAGCCTCTTGCCAATCATTTTGATAAATGGCTGCGCAACCAGTCCTCAACCTAGCTAATTCTTCAATCTGCTGCTCGTTGAGGTTTATTGCTTTTCCAACTAAGTTTCTATCTTCCCAGTCAGGAAGACGTAGAATTATTTTAGTATTAGTATTGCGGATAACTGATTGGTCTAATAGACCAGGAGCTTGATCTGCAATAATAAAACCTTCACCATAAGTCCGCATTTCAGCAATGGCATTTGATATCATTTCAACAGATTTCCCCTGAAGATTAGCCCCTTCCTGGCTTTGTTCTGAGCTTGTTCTGCGCAGTAAGTGATGAGCCTCTTCTAAAACAGTTATATGTTTTAATTTAGAGTTTGAGCCCCTATTAGATGACATTCTGTATTCTTGGAGCTTAAGAAATACCATTCCCATTAAAAGAGATTTAGTTTCTGAAGAGCCCACTCTTGATAAATCAATAATACAAGGCTTATCAAACAAATCACTAGAAGCTAATTCCTGCTTTTGAAAGATCGTTTTAAAATAGCCATTCGTCATAGAGCGAACGCGAGTTAACAGAGCGCCAGCATAATTGCTTTTAACTTCTTCAGAATATTCTGAAGTTGCGATAACCCTTGGCAGCTCCTCTAGCAGATCCTGAAAATCAGGAAACACGACTGGCTCATAACGGTTGTTAGAGTTTAAGAGATCCCATCCTAAGCTCTCATAAGTTAATTCTACAGCTTCTTTCAAAATAGCAGGCATAGCCGCATACATTGGCCATACAGCATTAAGGATTTCGATTAAACGATCTATATGCTCTGTAATATGAATATCAGCAGGGAAAGAAAAAGGATTGATTTTAAGCAGTGGTGAAATATTTGGGTTGGTACCAAAAACAGCAACATCTTTATTACCACCAAATACATCCTTATACTCACCTTTAGCTGGCTCAATAATCAAAAATGGAATTTTATTTTCACTCCATAAACTATCTAGCATTGAGTAGATGGCATTTGACTTACCTGATCCCGTACTTCCTGTAACAAAGGTATGTGAGGTAAGTGAGTCAACATCTAAATTAACTTTTAAATGTTCATCGATACTGCCTAAATTAAAAATTGAACCAATATCTATTTTATTAGTAATGCTCGAATTTCTATAGGTTGTTACCGCACGGCCAAACTCTACAGACTCAAAAACGGGAATACCAGGCAAAGACTTTTGTGGCAGCCCCATAGCTAAAGCAACTTCTTTAGTACTAATTAACGAGGTTGTAGATAGCTGTGTCGTTCTAAAATACGCGGGTGTCTCAAATATAGGATGTTTTAACTGAGCAACATATTTTGCAATTTCGGTGAATTTATTGTCATCATCTCTTCGTGACCAAGTAGAAATAGCATTCCTTTCAAGCCCTGACGATTCTCCACGTAAAATACCTGAGTACAGATCAGCACCTAGGTTAACATCTAACTGACTTTCGCCAATAAAATATGCGCCCCAGCCCCACATACCGTATCTTTTACACTCTTGAATACGCTTAAGTTGCTGATCGATTGATTCTAATAATGACTGCACCACTTTATTTTTTTCTGTTACCTGAATAGAACGTCCGCTACCAGAGCTAGATGTTTCAGAGTCAGTTTCAGTGCTACTATTTGCGGTAGAGTAACTCTCGTTGGTTGTGTAGGCGTCTGACTCGCTATGATTCTCGCCCGTTGTCGAGCTATCTGTAGTGCTTTTGGAACCACTCAACAAACCAGTTCCGAATCCAATAGCAGCACCAATAGCTGCACCAGCGGGTGCGCCTAAACCTCCAGTCAAAGTACCAGTAGTGATAGCACCACCTGCGGCACCACTTGCAGCCATACTGAATGCTTTTTTGATATCCCAATCGGATCTTGTTTTAGTGTCAGAATGTGACGTAGAGCTGTTTGTTCCGTTGGTACTCGTTAGAGTTTGTCCCGCACTCTTAGAGAGGGTTTTAGTGACACCGTCACTAATAGATTTTCCAAGAGCAATACTGTCATTTATCGATAAAGTCAGTTGCTTTTGTTCAAATACAGATAAAGTTGAATAAATTTCTTGATACGCAACCTCCATCACTTCAAGCTCTTGTCTTGAAACAGGGGTTGCCTGAATAACAGCTGTATAAGTTCTATTCTTCATGCCATCAATAATTTTTTCTATGCCCTGTGAGAAACCTTCCTTCTCTTCACTTTTCAAAGAAGGTACGCCTAGCACACTCGCTATATGGTTATTATTATCAGATTCAATAGGATTAAGTAATGACTCAATGTCTGAACTAAACAGCGGTTCGCCAAATTCAATACCTTGAAAATTTCCCTGTAATGATGCTATTAATGTTTCTCCTGCATCACCACCACTCATACCATTGCTACTATCTATTTTATTTGTACCAATGTAGATATCAGTATATTGCTTTTGGCCTTTTAAGATAATAACTAATGAACTATTGCAGCTGTGTAATGATGCAAACGCATTTACCAACTTATCTAGGTTATTTTCATTCTTGTCATAAACAATTCGGGTTAATTTATTTAATCTTATTTTTGTAACTGCTTCTTCAAGATCATTATTTAAAGGCAGGATATCAAACTTTTCAATTTGGTCTAAACAGCCTTTAAATACGATTTGGTCAACTTCTAGTAAAGCGAGTTCCAAACTTTCATTTTTTTGCAAGTCATCGACATTTTGTAATTCATTCATTACTTAACCTTATTACCATTTGCAGATTGACCAAGACCACCACCAATAGCAGCACCAACTAAACCACCTATAATGGGACGACCGAGCACCGCACCCAATACAGCACCAAGAGCCGCCCCCGCAATAACGCCGTTTTTCAAGTGATTTTGCTTTAGATTGGTACCTTGTTTTGACTGTCCTGCTGGTGCAGCTTGAGGCGAGGATATTTTTTCTTGAAAATCTGGATCACCCATCTGGCGAAGGTGTTTCATTACCTTGATAATATAAGCTAACTTTATTTCTGAAAAATTATATTCTAATTCTACGCGTAAACTTTTCCATAAATCTACATTCCAATTATCACTATTGTCTGTAAATTCAGTTATTCCATCATCATCAATGAAAAAAGTCAGCCCATTTTTATTGAATTCTGTATTGGCGTAATTTGCCCATTCAATAAATGGATAAATGTGGTCGTTACGAGTCTTTCTAAATGAAGCAAGAATAACAGCTTGAGCAGCGTTAATATTTTTACTGTTTATTGCTGATTGTAATATTTCATTGGTTTGCATAATGTTACTCCTTAGATAGCCAAAATGTCGTCAAGTTTAGTTACAAAATTGTCATACCACTCTTTCTTCTCTTTGTATTCTGTTAACATTTTTTCTTGATATTCTTTATCTGAAGCCGCGTTGCTTAGGCTTTCAATAGTATCTGCCATCTTATTATCTATCTCATCCATCTGCTTCAATAAGATATCTTTTGCATTCTCATAATTGTTTTTTGCATTTTTTTCGAAGGCATCAAAATTTTCTTTTTTGGTAACTCGAATACTGTTTTCTAATTCAGCCCAAGGACCAGACATATCAACAAACTCTTCAGTATGTGTTTCATACACATCGCGTTTTTTCAGCCATAAAAAACCATGTCTTTCGGTACCTACATGTACTTTTATTTTCTTCTCGCGTGTAGCATTGCTCAATAACAGTTTTGTGTCAGGCATACTCATAGAGACAGATTGAAAATTTCTCATCTCCATATCCTTATCATCAGGAAATGACTTATCCAGTATTTTAGCTACAAACTCTTGGTACTCATCCTTAAAATCATTCAGACTTTCAATCTGTTCTTTGTTAATTGCATCCGATAAAATTTCTTCGATATTATCAAATAGATATTCGCACTCTCTTTCTGCTTTGGTAAATGCCATCTTAGCTTCGGAAGGTTTTACTTCACTCTCAAATTTTCCTTGTAACTCATCGAGTAAGTCATTAATTTTGTTGTCTATGTGTGTTCTTGATTTTTTTGCGCCTACGGAAATATGATATTTTGACGATTTGACTTTGCTTCTAAAGTCATTAGCCTGCTTTATGGTTGATTTATCTTCTGTAGCTTTTTTAAGTTTATCAACAATATCTTGCATATCATTTTCATTCTTTTCAATTAACTCATTTAACTTATCAATACCTTCTGCTTTAGCCATTACGCCTGAGAATGAGTCAACCGCGTCTTTTAGTTTTGCTGGGATAGCATGCTTTGCTATAAAATTATCGAGAAGTGCTTCAACAATAGGAATACCACTTAATATTTCGGCTTGTTTAGCATCGTTATTACTACCTTTTTCAGCTTGTAGTCGCTCATTAATACTATTGTAGGTACTTTTACTAATAGAGTCTTTTACATGCTCCAACATATTCATATCTGGCACTTCAATAAAAAGATCGGTGTAATTAGTTAAATCACCTCTCTGCCTTCTAGTTAATGAATCTTTACCTTCAAATTCACTCACTCGTAATAACTTTGCCAATTCTGCCGAGGCAGGCACAATAATAGGGTTATCAATACCATTGTATTGTAAATATTCTTTAACGTTTTTTAACGCTTTCCCAACGAATTCTCCTTTCTCAGGATCAAAATTATCAATTTTGTTAGCTATAAAAATAAAGCGATCTTGAGCCTCCCGACCACCTTGATTCATAGCTTCTTTAATCATATTCAACAATGTTTTATCATCATCTGTACTTAATTGAGTTGCATTGAGTACATATAAAACCATTGACATATTTTTAGCTGAAATAGCTTTAGTTGTTGCTTGGCGATGCTCAGAATCTCTTGAGTTATTTGGCCCTGGGGTATCAACTAACACAAGACGAATACTTTCTCTTTCTTTGACCGCTGGGATATTTCCTTTTATTTCAATAATTGAAGTGTTTTTATCATCATTCCATCGTTCCATTAACTTCGCATCAGCTAGTTGCCAATCATCTATCATATCTTGCTTATGATCTGTACGCTTTGCCGTAAATTGAGTTTCATCATCATGGTCTGAAATTTTTGCTATGGTCGCGGTACAGGCTTCATTTTTTGCTGGCATTAGCTCTTTACCCAGCATGGCATTTATTACAGTAGACTTGCCGGATGACATAGTCGCAATGACATTTACCTCAAACTCGGGTGCTAAAGCTCCTTCAAAATTTAAATTCATCTCGTCGGTACGAAACTCATCAAAGGGACCTTCTTTTGCCTCGTTGTACAAAGCTTTCAATTTAGTCACTTTGTTATCAACAGTTTCGTTTGTTGTGTTACAAGTCAGTTTAATCGTACTTTTAGAGTTTTTGTTATAGATAAATACAGCATCTTTAACGTCTTCAGAATCTAATAAAGTCCCAATAAAGAGAAAATTAATGTCCTTCGAATTATACGTTTTTAAGACTACGTCAAACAGTTTGTCTATCCATTGTTGTAATCTTTTTTGTGATGTTATATCAACTAAAGGACCATCACCTAGCGTACGCCCATTGATTTTAAATACTGATTTCACCGTGTATGGGTTGTAAGTTAATTCTAGCTTTAATGCACTCATTTTTTTTAGTCTCTAATTGTTTTTTATTATCGGTTGTTTCTTTGACTCTATGGCTTTATTAGCACTATGTTTTAATTTTATTAGTGGGTTACTATTTTTTCAACAGTTCAACCTCCAACATTTCCTCAAGCAGAGGTATTCCGCTAATAATGTCGGCTTCTATCAACCGGCCAATAGATACCTCAGTTTCAGCTAAGATAATCGTATCATTTTTGTCTATATTCCTAGCTTGTTCTTGTGCTTGTTCTAAGTGTCTGTTCTGAACTTTTGTATTAAGGCTTGCGCTCTTGTAATCAGAAGAGAATTCAAATAAGCACTCAATATCCAGCAAAATCTTTTTCTGTTTTCTCTTGGAGAAAGGTAATTCCTTATTCCTTCTATGTGCTTCTATTAGTTCTCTAATTTCAAGTGATATCAAGCTCATGATTGGTATTACTGTTGGTCTAAAATAACCTATTTCATTTAAATACTTACGGATATTACTTATCATTGCTTTTGGACTTTCTCCTCCTTCTACGTCAAGCTGATCCATTTTATTGACAGCGAATACAATTTTTCTTTTCTGACCTTTTCCATTTAAATCATTTAATAAATTAGTTAATAAAATACGCTCATCATCTACGCCAAATTGAGACGCATTCATTATGCAGAGTACAAACCCAAATGGATTATTCGTAATGATGTTATGAGTGATCTCGGAATGAGATTTATCAGATGAGTTATTAGGCCCTGGAGTATCAAGGAAAGTTATAATTTTTTTATGGTTATCAATGTGAGGAAAGTCTCCTTTGATTTCTATACTTCCAAAGCCACAGTTATTCCATTCTGACAATGTATCTTCTCCAACAATGATATCTTCCCAATCAGACTCACATCCTTCCTGGGTAATATATCTGGCTCTAATATGCTCAAGCCCATCGACATCTTCTATTTTATAGACTGTTGATGTACATGCTTCATTCATTGAAGGAAGTAATGGTAAGCCTAACATTGCGTTTAGAGTAGTAGATTTCCCTGAACTCATTGTGGCAATAACCGCTACACTAAATTCTTTTTTATTATTATTTATAACTGTCATATTTTATTTTCCGTTTGTGGGCAAAGTTTTAATCGTGCTTTGATGCACCGAACTATTCCAATATCTATTATCAATGCTTTATTGAACTCATTTACTCTAAATAGTTCTTAATATCCTCACGTAGATTTTTTTCTAAACTAGATGGCGAAATAACTTTTACATGCGGTAACCAATATTTAATAATTAGTAATATTTGTTTTTCGTTTGCGACTGTTGTGGTTACTATCAAACTGCCATCGTCACATGTTTTTGGATTTCCTGCTCTGGTAATAATTGTCGTCTGTTGAAGTAATCTGCAACATCTGCGCTAACTTTTAATACGACCTCTAATTTGTCTTCACTAAACCATATAGTTTCTTCATCAATAATTTGCTTCTCGACAGAAGGGTTACATTCAAAGCTCTCTTTAGTTTCCCAAACGCTACTCATTTTAGTTACAGAGAATGTTTTTAACTTCCCATTATCAACGGCTGCTAGGTACCAGATACCTTTATAATTTATTAGTTTATAAGGCTGAATGTTTTGGTAGTCTTTTGCTTTGTAATAGAAATGAATGCATTGGTTGGCATTGATAGACTTTTCAAGTTTACTGAAAAGTAGTTTCGATACTTGGTCAGTTAATGACTCATAATTATGTGGTTTAACTAAGAAAGCTGATTCTTGTTCGACATCCATAATGGACTTTAAAAAATTATCATCTAATGTGGGATAAAGCTCTCTTATACCGCTAATCGCTGCGAAGTTTTGGATGACCTTATGGCTTAATTTACCGATGGATTGGGTATCCATCTTCCATAAATTATCTGTCTTTATCAGGGATAAAAAACTTAAACGTTGAGTAATGTCACGTTGAATTGTTCTTTCAGATGTACTAAACCGTTCTGCTAATCCGGTTGTGCATATTGATTCACCGTTATTGAGTATCCCAATAATCTCGGCAAGCCTTTCTGCTAGTTTTACTTCTGCCATATCCCTATTAACCTTCTCTACTACATGTTAATTAAAACTATAAAGATTCCATTGGACAGGTGGTGTCCTGACTAAAATATAACACAACTTTATTTTAATGCTCTGTATTTTTAATAAAAAAGATTACAAGACTTGTTCTGAAACTACGTTATTGATAAGTAAGCGATCATTTTAGGGCGTATTCCATCTTGAGTTAAATCATCTAAAGTAATGCCATCATTTACTTACCAATAAAAAACAATGGCAAATATCCACCGAACACCTGAGCAATGGCAAAAAATATTCACAGAGCATGCATCAAACGGCATGCACATAGCGGATTTTTGTAAACAACAAAAACTTAACACCTCAAGTTTCTATGCTTGGCGTAAGCGTTTAGCAAGTAATAAGTCACACGCTGTCATAACTGACGCTTCACCGTTGGGAGGAACTCAAAATGATTGGGTTAATATTGTACCCGAGAAAAAATCATTAACCCCGTTACCACCAAAGCATTGGGATATTGAGTTGGCTTTACCTAACGGTATCATTCTACGCATGAACAATAGCTAATGCTACTGCAAGATCCCAACTTATCTGTATGGCTTTATACTCACCCCGTTGACATGCGCAAACAATTTGATGGTTTAGCTGCATTAGCGCA
>Ga0209081_1002681_pt1 | contig 10249 bp, 9 predicted proteins | sample GOMGulsemesocosm_4_FD_184636 | JGI IMG/M metagenome (GOLD analysis project Ga0209081, IMG submission 184636) | Methane-oxidizing microbial communities from mesocosms in the Gulf of Mexico - GOM15B Gulf of Mexico (SPAdes) (version 2) | ecosystem: Environmental > Aquatic > Marine > Cold seeps... | reverse complement strand
CAAATAGTGGTGAAATCAATCTTATTGGTTAATGTGGCCTCAATATATTGGATGCTAATACCAAAACCAAGTGAAAGATTATTAGTGGCTTTCCAAGCAATAGAAGGGTTGATATTAACAGTGACTATCTCGGATTCAATAGCTTGATACTTGCCCATCCAGTCATCATTATATTTGGTTGCCATACCTAAAGGAGAGTTAATGCCTAGGCCAAGTTTAAGACCGTTATCTAAGCTATGAACATAATAAAAGTTCGGTACGATAGCAAACCGCCCGCCATCATTAGAGCTATCAGCAGTGAGAGGTACGCCTAGACCAGTAGTGGAACCTTGGTCATCAAAATCAAAAGATGGTGCAATTAAATGAGCGCCGAGTACCAGTTGATTGCCGTTAATGCGTGTCATGCCTGCTGGGTTAAACCAAATGGTTGAAGCGTCTTCTGCCGCTGCTGCACCACCTGAAAAGGCACTACCTAAGCCTAAGGCGCTTTGTTCAGCAATACCAAAGGCTGCCGATTGGGCAGCAGATGTATAAATCCCCATAAAGGATAGGGCTATGATTTTGATTGATTTTTTTAGCATACTAACTCCTGATAGTTATTATTTTTCCTAATAATTTTCTACTCTTCTTTTGCAGAGCTTGCAAGTTTTATTTTAAAAATGTAAAACACTGCTTCTATATTTTTTAAACGCAGGGTGAGTGAATGTCAGTTATTGAAGTTATTAAAAAAGGTCCAATTGCAGAGTTGGTTTTGAATCGGCCTGATGCCCTAAATGTGCTCAATGATGAGATGGCTTATGCGCTAAAAGATGCAACGGCAGATTTGAAGGATGATAAATCAATTGCCTGTGTTGTTATTTATGGTGCAGGGAATCATTTTATGGGGGGTGGTGATATCGCTTACTTTAAAAGATTAGTCGATGCTTACGCTGTTGAAGGGGAATCTGCTTTTCCAAGCGATCTTTTTGACAATTTACATACCGCCATACGCAATATTGTGAGTATGGATAAGCCGGTTATTGTTAAAGTAAAAGGTGCTGTAGCAGGATTTGGTTTAAGTCTGATGCTGGCGGGTGATATGGTCGTTGCCGCAGACAACTGTGTACTGTCCGTGGCATATTGCAAAATTGGTACAACACCTGATGGAGGCATGTCGTACTTTTTACCACGTGCCGTAGGTTATAAAAAAGCAATGGAATTAGCTTTAACAGGTGCAAGATTTAACTCACAAGAGGCGCAAAACTGGGGCATGATTAATAAGGTTGTAGCCGTTGATGAGCTTGATGCTGAAACTCACAAATTAGCAGAATCTTTGGTTAATGGCCCCAGAGATGTTTTGGCTAGAACCAAGCAATTATTTAACCAGAGTTATGGCGATATTTTAAATAAACAACTAGATGGCGAAGCTGCTAATTTTGCTGACAGCATGTTGAAAGCCGACTTTGCTGAGGGCGTGACGGCTTTCTGTGAAAAAAGAAAGGCTATTTTTAATAAGGACTAAAATGACGACATTAAAAAATAAAACAATTTTTATCAGTGGTGCAAGTCGTGGTATTGGCGAGGCGATAGCCCTGTTAGCGGCTAAGGAAGGGGCTAATATTGTTATTGCATCAAAGTCTGACACTGCGCATCCAAAATTACCGGGTACTATTCATACTGTCGCAACAGCAGTAGAGCAAGCAGGTGGTAAAGCACTGGCGATAAAGTTAGATATTCGTGATGATGAAGGCATTGCCGATGCGATGGCGCTGGCTGCGGATAAGTTTGGTGGGATTGATGTTTTGGTAAACAATGCCAGTGCGATCAGCCTAACTGGTACTGCAGATACACCAATGAAACGCTTTGATTTAATGATGGATGTTAATGTGCGCGGCACATTTGCTTGTAGCCAGGCGGCATTACCCTATTTGAAAAAGGCAGAAAATCCACATATTTTAACCTTATCACCACCAATAAATTTGAACCCAGTTTGGTTCAAGAAGCATGCTGCTTATACGATTGCAAAATACGGTATGAGCATGTGCGTATTAGGCATGGCTGAAGAGTTTAAAGAATTTAATATCGCAGTTAATGCGCTATGGCCTAAAACAATTATTAGTACCGCAGCCTTGGCGATGTTAGGTGGGGTAATAAAACCTGAAAACTGCCGTAAACCAGATATTGTTGCAGAGTCTGCCTGTGCAATATTAAGACGAGATAGTGAAACCTGTACCGGTAATTTCTTTAGTGATGAAGAGGTATTGGCTGAGGAAGGTGTGGTGGATTTTGCCGTTTATGCAAATGATGCTAGCAAGGTTTTGCAAAAAGATATTTTTCTAGATTAATTCGCTCAGCTCAGGTGCTATGGTTTAGAAAAAAATACTGGCTACGCTTCAGGTATAATCTAATTCTTATTGCTCCACTATATATGTAGATCCTACTAGCCAAATCAGTGGCTGATAGAGATTAAATAGAGATGAAACGTGTCAAAAAAAAATAGACGAAAAAAAATATCCCTTACAAATGATTCTAGTAGTGAATCTTCTGAGTATTCATTTGCTCAGAAAACAATACTTGATTTATTTAAAAGTAATCCAGTGCCTCACTCATGGGAGACACTAACGGCAACGCTTAATATCGAATCTAAAGATCAAGCACGTGCTTTAACGCACCGCTTAAAACAAATGGTCGAAGCTGGGCATTTATTGGTTAATCGTAAAGAGCAGTATTGTTTAGTGAATCAAAATGACTTGGTTTCAGGTGTGGTTATTGGCCATGCGGATGGTTTTGGTTTTCTGAAAATTGATGCCGGTGGTGATGATTTATTCCTAGCACCACGGGAAATGAATAGCCTGATGAATGGTGACAGAGTCGTTGCTAGTGTCGGTGGGGTAAATCGACAAGGCAAAAAAGAAGCGCGTGTGGTTGAAATTATTGAGCGGCGTACCAAAACAATTGTCGGTCGATTTATTGACGATATGGGTGTTTACCATGTAGAGCCTGAAAACAAACGGCTTCATCATAATATTATTATTCCTCATGATTCAGCAATGAATGCAGTTGATGGGCAAATTGTCTTACTTGAAATTATTCAATATCCAACCAACCGACGCCAAGCGATTGGTAAAATTGTTGAGGTAATGGGGGATCATATGGCGCCGGGTATGGAGATCATTGTGGCGATAAAAAGCCATGATTTACCACACCAATGGTCAGATGAGGTAATGCAAGAAGCGCAGCAATTTACCATCGAGGTTCCTGAGCAAGCCAAACAAGATCGGGTTGATCTGCGTTCAATGCCATTACTCACAATAGATGGTGCAGATGCTAGAGATTTTGATGATGCCGTATACTGCAAACCAACCGCAAACGGTTGGAAGCTTTATGTGGCGATTGCCGATGTGGCTCATTATGTGACAGTCGGGTCGGCGATTGATCAGGAAGCAGTTGAGCGTGGTAATTCAGTTTACTTCCCAGAACAAGTGTTACCGATGTTGCCAGAAGTTTTATCAAATGGCTTATGCAGTTTGAATCCAAAAGTGGACCGCCTGTGTATGGTGTGCGAAATGCGCATAGACCGTGATGGTAATGTTGCAAGTGGCCGCTTCTATGAGGCGGTAATGCATTCGCATGCTCGGCTAACGTATGATGAAGTTGGCGGAATTTTGGATGGTAGTGATCCACAATCAACTAAAAAGCATCAAGCCGTTTATCAACAATTAGTTGATTTAAATGGTGTTTATCAAGTGTTGCGTAAAGCACGGGATAAACGTGGTGCGCTTGATTTTGATCGGCCTGAACCGAAATTTGTTTTCGATGAAAACCGTAAAATTAAAGCGGTTGAAGTGATAGTACGTAATGATGCGCATAAATTGATCGAAGAGTGCATGATTGCTGCGAACGCCACCACCGCGAAATATTTAGTTCGTCGCAAAATGCCATTACTAATGAGAGGGCACGAAGGGCCAAGCCTAGAAAAGCAGCAAAGCTTTAGGCTTTTCTTAGCTGAATTAGGTCTAAATTTAGCCGGTGGTGAAGAGCCAAGCCCGCTTGATTATAAGCAGTTGATTGAGAATATTGAGGGGCGCCCAGATGCGCACCTTATTCAAACCGTATTACTACGATCTTTATCGCAAGCAGTTTATACCGCGGAGCATAAAGGGCATTTTGGCTTAGCACTTGAAGCCTATGCGCATTTCACCTCACCTATTCGTCGGTACCCTGATTTGCTTATTCATCGTGCCTTAAAGCATGTGATTCATGGTGGTAAACCAAGCGACTTTATCTATAGCGACGCAGATATGGATCGTTTTGGCGAGCAATCCTCATTTTGTGAAAGACAAGCCGATGAAGCAACTCGAGATGTTGTGTCTTGGCTAAAGTGTGAATTTATGATGGATAAAATTGGCGAGGAGTTCTCAGGCGTTATCTCTGCGGTCACCTCTTTTGGCTTATTTGTAGAGCTGGCTGATATATATATTGAGGGTCTAGTGCATGTCACCGGTTTGGGTGATGATTTCTATCATTATGATTCAGCTAAGCACCGTTTGGTGGGTGAGCGGACTAGAAAAAGCTTTCATTTAGGTGACAAGATTCAAGTTAGGCTAGTTAAAGTGAACTTAGACGATAAAAAAATAGACCTAGCATTGGCTGCTCAAGAGCCGTCTGAAAAGTCGACCAGCAGTAAAAAGAAAAATAAGAGTAAATCATCTAAGCGCAGGAGAAACTAAATGGCCGAATTACAAACGGTGTTTGGCATCCACGCGGTGGAATCACTGATTAGAAATGGCCTGCATCGTGTAACAAATGCATGGATAGATGATAAGCGTAGTGATAAAAAAATTGTTGAAATAAAAACGGCTCTTCAGCAAGTAGGCATTAGTATCGAATTTAATGATAAAAAGACACTCGATAAACTTGCTAAAGGTGGTAATCATCAAGGTGTGGTCGTTGCGGCACAATTACCGATAGAGCTCACCGAGCAAGCCTTAAAAAAAGCAGTAAAAGAGCAAGCGGAAGCATTTTATTTAGTGTTAGACCAAGTAACTGATCCGCACAATCTAGGTGCCTGCTTACGAACTGCATTAGCGGTAGGTGTGCAGGGAGTGATTGTTCCGAAAGACAATGCATGTCGATTAACAGCAACAGTTTGTAAAGTAGCCAGTGGTGCAGCGGAAAATATTCCAGTATATAGAGTCACTAATTTAGCCAGAACATTAGACTGGTTGAAAACAGAAGGCGTTTGGTTAAGCGGCGCAGCTGGTGAGGCTGATTTATTACATTATCAAGCTGAACTGACTGGTTCTGTTGCTATTGTGATGGGTGCAGAGGGAAAAGGTTTAAGGCGCTTAACTCGCGATGCTTGTGACCAATTAATAAAAATACCTATGTCAGGCCAAATAGAAAGTTTAAATGTTTCTGTCGCAACAGGCGTGATTCTTTATGAGGCGCACCGGCAACGGTCTATAGCAACAAACTAATTAAAGAGTAACGATAACAAAGGCTTGCTTTAAGTGGTATCTCACTGTAGTATTTCGCGTTTGGCATTTACTGAGTATTTGCCGTCCTTGCTTCACCTCATGTTGAGGGAAGCGATAATCCATAAGGAGATAATATGAGACATTATGAAGTCGTTTTCTTAGTTCACCCCGATCAAAGTTCACAAGTATCAAGCATGGTTGACCGTTACAAAGCTATCGTTGAAGAAGCTAACGGCAAAGTACACCACCTTGAAGACTGGGGTAGAAGACAATTAGCACACACAATCAATAAAATCCATAAAGCACACTACATTCTAATGAATGTTGAATGTGACCAAAATGGAATGGACGAGTTAGAAAAAGCGTTCCGCTTTAATGACGCAGTTCTAAGAAGTTTAGTTATTCGTCGCGATGAGGCTAATACTGAAATATCACCTCTTGCAAAATCAAATGAGAAAGAAAGTACGGTTGCTGCAAAGCCAGAAGCTGATAAAAAAGCACCAGCTAGCGAAAAGCCAGCTGAAGAAAAGGCTGATAAAGCTTAATTTAAGCAGCTTAAACCAAACTCATTGATATAAATATTTAAGGAATAAAAATGGCTTTTGATAAAAATTACAGACGTCCACGTTATTGCCGCTTTACAGCAGAAAACGTTAAAGAAATTGATTACAAAGATTTAGATACATTGAAAGAATACCTAACAGAAACAGGAAAAATCATTCCTGGTCGTGTATCTGGTGTTAAAGCAAAATACCAACGTCAGTTGGCAACAGCGGTAAAGCGCGCAAGATTTTTAGCGCTAATCCCTTATAGTGACGCACATAAACACTAAAAGAATTAAAGGCCGTAATGGCTAAAGAGGAAACAGCATGAAGTCGATAGCATCGTTCATCATGCTTGGTGGAAGGCAGGCGACAATTATTGTTGCAACCATGGCAATATTATCGCTTATCTTGCCGCCAATAGTTATTTTAAGTACAGCCGCTGTTTGTTTGGTAACACTTAGGAATGGTTTAGTAGCAGGCATACAAGTTATTGTTGCCTCAACCGTTGCAACTGCATTATTAGGTTATTTGCTACTAGGCACACCGATGGTTGCGCTAAGCTACTTGTTAATATTGTGGTTGCCTGGCTTGTTAGGGGCGTATGTTTTACGCCAAAGTCGGCAGTTAGCAAAGGCATTGGAAGCATTTATTGTACTTGGTATGCTTGCAGTTGTTGGTATTTACATATTTGTAGATAACCCAGCTCAGCAGTGGATTAATGCACTGCAAATGGGTGTTGACGTTATTAGTCAGCAACAAGAACTGCCGGTGACAAAAGAAGATTTAGAGCAAGCTATACTGTTTTGGTCAAACTATATGACTGGTGCTGTGGTTGCTGGCTCGGTCATGGGTTTAACGCTGAGTTTGTTTTTGGCTCGTTGGTGGCAAGGGATGTTATATAACCCTGGTGGCTTTTACGATGAGTTCAAGGCAATCAGTTTGCTTAAACGTGATGGCGTGGTTTTCGTGGCATTATTGCTAATAGCAACATTGATGACGGGGAATATTGCTGAAATAGCATGGAATTTGAATATCCAAATTTTAATGTTATTTGTAATAATTGGAACCTCGGTCGTTCATGTTGTGGTAAAGAATAGAAGTAACAATAAGTATTTATTGTTTGGAATATATGTAGTGTTGTTTTTGGTACCACATCTGATTGTACCGATAGTTGTTATAGGTTTATCGGATGTGTGGATGAGTTGGCGAGAAAGGTTTGCTGTAAAAGCATAATTGATTGAACCACTTAATTGAATTAATTATATAAAAAGGGTTGATAAAGATGGACGTTATTCTTCAAGAAAAAGTAGCGAACTTAGGTAATTTAGGTGATAAAGTTTCTGTAAAGCCTGGTTTTGGTAGAAATTTCTTAATACCTCAAGGTAAAGCAGTATTAGCAACACCTGAGCGTATTGTAGAGTTTGAAAAGCGCAGAGCTGAATTAGAAGCAGCAGCAGCAGAGCAGTTAACAGTAGCTAAAAAACGAGCAGAAGCTGTTGAGAAGCTAGATATTAAAATCACTCAGCAAGCGGGTGATGAAGGTAAGCTATTTGGCTCAGTTGGTATTGTTGATGTTGTGGCTGCAGTTGTAGCAGCTGGCGTTGAGATTGAGAAAAATGAAGTAAGAATGCCAGAGGGTGCTTTCCGTCAAACAGGTGAATATGAGGTTGTCATTCACCTACATACAGATGTAAACGCAACATTGAAAGTTGAAGTTATTGGCGAAGCATAAGCTGATAGCCTTTCAAAAAAAGCCGACACCTAACGTTCTTTTTAGAATGGGTGTCGGCTTTTTTATGCCTGCTGTTCCTGTACAATTCGAGGCTTAACTCGCTTATTTATAGAAAATATTGAGATGATTGAACCAGACTTTGATTATGATAATTTTGATTCACCAGATATGGTTGATCAATTAAGAATACCTCCGCATTCCTTGCAGGCTGAGCAATCAGTGCTCGGTGGCTTGATGTTGGATAATGAATGCTGGGACGTGGTCGCCGATAGAGTATCTGCCGATGACTTCTACCGTAAGGATCATAAGCTTATTTTTAATGCCATTGGTACTTTAGCAAAGCGAGATGAACCTTTTGATGTTGTCACTATTTCAGAGACTCTTGAGCTTGAGAACACATTAAATGATGTCGGTGGCCTAGCTTATTTAGGTGGTTTGGCTAAAGATACGCCAAGTGCCGCTAATATTTCTAGCTACGCTGATATTGTAAGAATGCGCTCAGTACGTAGGCAGCTTATTCATATCGGAAATGAAATCTCAGATTCTGGTTTTAACACGGAAGGTAAAGAAATTAGTGAGCTGCTGGATCAAGCAGAAACTAAAGTATTTAAAATTGCTGAGCAAGGTTCAAAGGGGCAAAATGGCTTTGAATCAATTAAAAACCTATTAGCAATTGCCGTTGATAAGATTCAAGAATTGCATGAATCACAAAATTCCATTACTGGTGTTAGTACCGGTTTTAAAGATCTCGATGAGATGACCTCAGGCCTTCAACCCGCCGATTTAATCATTGTTGCAGGTCGTCCATCAATGGGTAAAACCAGTTTTGCAATGAACTTAGCAGAGAATGTCGCCATTCAAACTAAGCTGCCTGTTGCGGTGTTTAGTATGGAGATGCCGGGTGATTCGCTGGCAATGAGAATGATGTCTTCATTGGGGCGTATAGATCAGCATAAAGTGCGTACAGGTCAGCTTGATGATGATGAATGGCCAAGAATGCAATCATCTATTAACTTGCTTGCTGAAGCGAATCTATTCATTGATGATACAGCGGCACTTAGCCCGGTTGAAGTGAGGGCGCGTGCACGGCGGTTAATGAAAGAAAATGGTCAACTAGGTTTGATCGTTTTGGATTATTTGCAGCTTATGCAATCACCTTCAAGTAGTGAGAGTCGTGTGGCTGAAATCTCTGATATCTCGCGTTCATTAAAAGCACTTGCTAAAGAGCTTAATGTCCCGGTTGTCGCTCTGTCTCAGCTAAACCGTAACTTAGAGCAGCGTCCAAATAAAAGACCGGTTATGTCGGACTTAAGAGAGTCGGGAAGTATTGAGCAGGATGCCGATGTCATTATGTTTATCTATCGAGATGAAGTGTATAACGAGGATTCCGACGATAAAGGCTTGGCAGAAATTATTATTGGTAAGCAGCGGAATGGCCCAATTGGCACCTGTCGGTTAACATTCTTTGGTCAATATACACGTTTTGAAAACTGTGTGCATGACCCCTATGCTGATGATGAGTACGGCTAACAACGACTAATGATCGCGAAACCACAAGCTATTATCAACCTTTCAGCGTTACGGCATAATGTTGAGGTTGTGAAAAGAGCGTCACCGATTGCAAAAATACTAGCCGTTATTAAAGCGGATGCCTACGGACATGGGCTAGCAGCAGTCGCTGCGACGTTAGGCCAGCAACAGCTAACTGATGGTTTTGCTGTCGCTCGGTTAAGTGAAGCGCTGGTATTAAGGGAGCAGGGCTTTAAACAGAAAGTTGTTGTGTTAACGGGGTTTCTAACGACAGAAGATCTAGAGCTTGCGGTAGAAAATAAAATTGATATTGTTCTACATAACGAAAACCAATTAGAGCTTTTAGAAACAGTAAGGCTTGAAAAATCGATTAGTATTTGGCTTAAAATTAATACCGGTATGAACCGTTTAGGTATTGAAGTCAGTCAGTTTGGTGGCTTTATCAATCGCCTTGAGCAGCTAGAGAAAATTAGGAAGCCTGTCAATCTAATGACACATTTAGCCTGTGCAGATGAGCTTGGTGAACAGAAGACGAAGACTAAAAAGCAAATAGAAACCTTTGATGAAGCAGTCAGTGCCACTCAAGGCGAGCAAAGTATTGCCAATTCAGCAGGGTTACTCGCTTGGCCAAATGCGCAACGGCATTGGGTAAGGCCGGGTATTATGCTTTATGGCGCGAGCCCTTTTACTGATGTAACGGCAGACAAATATGATTTGAAACCGGTGATGACACTAAAGAGTTTTGTGCTAAACATCCGTGATGTAAAAAAAGGCGGGCGTGTCGGTTATGGTGGCAGTTGGCAGGCAAAGAAAACCACACGTATCGCAACCATAGGGATAGGGTACGGTGATGGTTATCCTCGGCATGCTAGTGAAGGCACCCCGGTGTTAATTGGTACGCAACAAGCAAAACTAGTTGGTAGAGTTTCAATGGACTCAATTACCGTTGATATTAGTCAATGCGAGAATATTGCTATAGCTGA
>Ga0209081_1002680_pt1 | contig 10250 bp, 7 predicted proteins | sample GOMGulsemesocosm_4_FD_184636 | JGI IMG/M metagenome (GOLD analysis project Ga0209081, IMG submission 184636) | Methane-oxidizing microbial communities from mesocosms in the Gulf of Mexico - GOM15B Gulf of Mexico (SPAdes) (version 2) | ecosystem: Environmental > Aquatic > Marine > Cold seeps... | reverse complement strand
CGCCATTACCAAACACGGCCGCCACACCACCACTGCCGCGACTTTATACCATCTCGAAAAAGGCGGTGATTTAATAGATAGCCCCGGTGTTGCTATTTTTGGCTTAGCAGGCATCTCTGAAAATCAACTAGCACATGGATATAGAGAATTTCAACCCTATATAGATTTATGCAAATTCAATGATTGCAAGCATGATAAAGACAAAGGCTGTGCAATACGTACAGCTGTTGAAGAGGGGGAGATTGCAGAAGTACGCTATAAACGCTTTTTAAAATTACGTGAGAAAATGTAAAAGTAGCGCTACACAACATATAAACACAACGCAACTAGCACGCCCTGATGAATTTAAACGACTCACAGGAATATCAAAAGAAGATTTTGATATTTTATATCGCAAGGTAGCTGGTTACATACAGTCACAAAAAGCAATAAAACCGCTCTAGAAAGCATTATTTGGAACCAACTACTCGGTTTCTACCTTGCTCTTTAGCTCGGTAAACAGCTAAATCCGCTCTTTTCAGTAAGCGCGTAAAATCCTCATCGCCTGAACTTGATAGCTGTGCACCCCCAATACTAATAGTAACCACTCCTCCTGAGGGTTTAAGTGCTTCGATTTTCTGGCATAAACTTTCTGCTCTTACTTGTGCTGAAAGTAACTCACATTCGCCTAATAATACAACAAACTCTTCGCCACCGAATCTTGCAAGAATATCTTCCCCACGGTAACTTTCTTTAATTGAAGTTGCCACAGCATGCAAAACAAAATCACCTTCTGGGCGCCCATATTGATCGTTAATCGATTTAAAATGATCAAATCAACATCATGACACTTAGGTTTCTAGCGTGCCTTTGTGCTTGTAATACACGCGCATTCGCCATTTCGATTAAATAATGTCGATTATATAAACCGGTTAATTGGTCATGCATTGCCAATTTATTTAAAGCATCTCGTTGCTGCTTAATGGTAATATGTGTTTTAACTCGAACAGCCACAATCCCTGGCTTTATGGGTTTAGTCATATAGTCAACCGCACCCAGCAATAAACCTTTTTCTTCATCTTCAGCAGAATCTTTCGCGGTGATAAAAATAACCGGAATAGTCGCGGTGTTTTTATTACTTTTTAGATGTTCTAGAGTTTCAAAACCATCCATATCTGGCATTTCTATATCTAAAAGGATCAAGTCAGGTTTCTCTTCAGAAGCGGCTAACTTTAAACACAGCTCACCTGAGGTTGCAGCTTTGATTTGATACTGCTCGTTTAAGCAGTTGGCCAGTATCTGAATATTGGCCAACTGCTTAAACGAGCAGTATGCAAGGCCTGTTATCCATTGATGATTCCATTTATTTCACAATTCATTTTTTCTACCAATTTAGCTAAGCTAAGTAATGCCTTATCATTATTAATCTGAAACTACTCAACAAGGATGGTTGTATTTGGCATTGTACTTACTTTAACGCGGTGATAACTCCCCTTCATCTATGATATATTTTTTCCAGTAATTTGCGAATAAATCGACTTATTAAATCTTACTGATAAAATAACTCCAGCGGCTGATTACCCTTTGCATTCATCAAGTAGACTTGTCTAACTGGGCCCCAAACTGAATAATAAGGACTGCGCGCTACCTAAATTATCGGTATTACGCTAAATTGCTTTTTGTTTAGCAACTCAACCGCACCTTGGAAACGCTCAACAGCACTTACCTGATATTCAGCTGAGTTTAAAATTTCTAGTTCAAGCGCAGATTGACTTTTATCACCCTCAACAATCAGTACTTCCGCTTGTCGTAACAATACCGAATGTGTCATTTTCTTACTCCTAATGCCTGTGTTTTTTGTTTAATAAATCGAATACCGCCTCTAACAAATCATTCAAGCGGTAAGGCTTATAAAAAAAGCGCTCAATACCTAATTCCTTGGCACGATCTGGATCTATTTCTTCACTGTATCCTGTACATAAAATTGCGGGCAATTCAGGCTTAATTTGATGACAACGTTTAATTAACACATCCCCAGTAATGATTGGCATAGTTTGATCGCTAATCAATAAATCAAACTGTGCAGGGTTTGCTTCAAATGCAGCCAAAGCATTAACACTACTAACGCTAGCCGTTACGTTATAGTTAGCCGACTCTAAAGCATCTTTCAGTAACTCAACAATGCCTTCTTCATCATCAACCACTAAAATAGATTCACCTTGACCTTGGTATAAGTCTACAGGCTGCACTGATAAATCTGATTGCAATCCTTGTTTTTCAAGTTGTGGAGAAAAATATAGCTTAAAGATACTGCCTTTATCTTCAATTGAATCCACATCAATATGCCCTTGGTTTTGGTGCACAGCACCATGAACGATCGACAACCCCATTCCCGATCCTTTTCCCATGGCTTTTGTAGTATAAAAAAGGTCAAACACCTTTTCTATGTTTTCTTTACTAATACCCTCACCGGTATCTTCAATAGAAAGCACAATATACTGTCCTTCTATAGGCTGCTTACAGGTTGTACACTCAGTGTTTATAACCGTCATTAATTTCAACTTAATAATGAGCTTACCTTTCCCTTGCATTGCATCTTTCGCGTTGACACAAAGATTCATCATTAATTGATGTAATTGTGTCGGATCCATTAATATGTTTGGTAAATCAGTATCGACATCGATAAAAATTTCAATACTTGATGGTAGCGTTGATTTTAATAATTTAATAGTTTCTGTAATCAGCGGTTCAACTTGAATACAGGAAATAGCGGTTGGTGTATTACGACAAAAAGATAGCATTTGTGTGGTTAATAATCGCCCACGCTCGCTTGCTTTTGAAATTTGCTGTAAGTACTCAGGCATCTTGCTATCTTCAGGAAAATCGCCACGCATACTGGCTAAATTGGTATAACCTAAAATACTCGCTAAGATATTATTAAAATCATGTGCAATTCCCCCGGTTAATAAACCTATCGCTTCCATCTTATAGGTTTGGCGCATTTGTTCTTCTACTTTTATACGCTGTATTTCATGCTCTTTTCTTGCGCTGATATCCATTCGAGAGCCAATTATTTCAACCAACTCACCTTGCCTATCAAGCAATACGGTTAAGTTTTCATGTACCCATACCGGGTGTCCATCTCTATGCATCACTCGATATTCAAGCTCAATATGTCCCTGCTTAATTAAACCTTTGACAAGCGTTAACACATCATTTTTATCATCTTCAAAAATCAGGTCAGACCAAAAACTCTCTTTATCGACCCAGTTATTAGCCTCATAACCACAAATGGCTTGCGCACTATCACTCATCATCGTAACTTTCATTGGCGCAAATTCATTACCACTCATTTGTAGTGTATAAATTGCGGCAGTACTGGTATTGATGATTTGGCTCAACCTTTTTTCAGACAAGCTCAAACGAGAAACACTGGCACGTAGATTTTTAGATAACTGATTGGTTTTTCGGTAGCGTTTAACACGTGCTAATACGGCACTCACCAAATGCCTCGGTTCAATAGGTTTAGATAAGAAGTCATCACCGCTCATGTCTAAAGCGGCTAATTGTTTATCAAAATTAGTTTCTGCCGACAAAAATAAGATAGGCACATCAACATATTCAGGGAGTTGTCGCGTAATCATAGCCAACTCTAGCCCCGAACAATCAGGCATATAAACATCCATCAATATCAGTTCTGGTTGGTAGGATTTTAGCTCGTCTAAAACGGTCATCGGATTGCTGACAATACGTGTATCCAATCCAGCATACTCTAAGGTTAAAGCAAATCGGCGCGCTAAAACAGTATCATCATCAACGACCAGGACACGGTAAGGATCGTCTTTAACTTTTTCAGTTAAATCATTTAATAAGCTAATTAAATGATTGCTATTAACCGGTTTACTTAAATAATGACTTGCACCTGCACGTACAGCAGATAAATGCGCAGCCATATCATCACGCACTGAAATAAATATCACAGGAACAGGAATTAACTGACTACGCTTTATATCCGTAATAATATCTATGCCTGCTAGTTCGCCCTCAGAAAAGTCGATATCCATAATAATGGCTACAGGCGCGCTATCTACAACTTTTTGTTTGATACAATCTAAGCTTAAAAATATTTCTGAAGCATAATTATATTGCTCTAACTTTTCAGCTAATGTTTTTGCAATCACCGCATCATCATCAACAATAAAGACCACTTCTTTTTTTTCAGCATCAACCTTACGCTGCGCTGGCGTAACTAAATCATGCCGAATCGCATAGTCTTTGGGCTCTAAAGCTGCTTTATGTAATTTTATTAATAATTTACTGATATGAGACTGCTGCTCTACATTAGGCAGCACGTTATCTTGCATCAATGGTTTGAGCAATATTTCTATCACCTCAGCCATTTCACTTAAAAAAACATAACCAAAGGTTGCGCCTGAGCCATTAAGACTATGTACTGCCTGATAAAGCAATTTCACGTCGGCGGCCTCTAGCTCATGCTGAACAAGCCCCCACCATAAGCTTTCAATATGCTGAATTTTTTCAGGCAAACTGTCAACATACGCTTGATTAAGTTGATTCGAGCGCTGCTCTAGTAACTGTTCTTTGCTCTTATTCATGATATTTATTCCAAAAGTCCATATCCGAACTCACTAATCTTCTCGGGTTAAACGGTTTTGGTATCAGCCCAATAACGCCTAATTGATAATAAGCATCAACTTCATGAGCTGATACTTTTTCTGTCATAAAAATAACAGGGGGTATCCGCTGTCTTGGCGTTACTTTTTATTTGTTTCAATGTCTCAGGGTCGTCCACTCCCTACATCAGCACAGCTAATAAACTTAAATCGACTGCTGAATATTGCAGTACTCCAGAGCCATAGGCCGCCACTACAGAATTTAGATTCTATACTCGCTGTTATTTCTAAGCTAATTTGTACTACCTTGCTAAGACAACTCTATGAAAGACGATACAAAGCCTAGCAGTATGAAAACCAGAAAAAAATGTCAATAAATTCTAGCACTTAAATTAAGTTGTTTTATGCTGGCTAACAGTTGCACTTCTCGCCCTATCTATTAAACATTAAGATTATAATGACTGAAGCAGGCATACCGTTTATATCGATTTAATCGAGAATTTTAACCTTAGCTTCTGTTTTTCTCAATTTTTTCTTCCAGATTGTAGAATAACAGACCACGCAAAGCTACTTTATATCGATACCGATAGCATCAAATAATGTTTTTATCGTGATAGGCTTAGCTAAACAGCATTCAGCACCTGCCTGCACAATCTCTTCATTTCGCTCTTGCGTGTAATACCCCGTCATTGCAATCACTCTTATATCTTTTGTAGCCAGCTCTGCTTTGAGTTGTCTGCAAACTGAAAATCCATCTAATCCCGGCAAACTTAAGTCTAATAAAATCACATGCGGCTTAAATTGCTGTACGGCTCCCCCTGCATCATACCCATTATTGACCAGTTTTATTTCAAGATCTCCGTCAGTACTACCCAATAGCTCTACTAGAAAAGCACCAAACTGCTCATCATCATCAACAATAAGAATACGAGTAATCCCTTCTTCTATTGGATGAACTTTCAAACCTCTTTGTTGTGCAAAGCGTGCTACTTCTGTAAGCGTAAACCGGCGATGCCCTCCGGCAGTAATTTCTGCATGTATCCATTCATCTCGTGCCCATTTACGTATCGTGATAGGAGAGACCAATAACATGGCCGCAACATCTTTTGGGGTTAACGTCGCTTTTTCATCTGTTTTTTTATTAATCATTTATCGCTTATTCATCAGTAATTCCTGAATTTTCAATATAACTTCCTGCTGTTTATACGGTTTATGTAGTACATTATTAGCAAAAGGAAATAAGCCTTTTTTAGTTATCCCCTTTTGAGCAAAACCTGATGTTAATAAAATTTTAAGTCCATTATTTAAGGAATGCGCTTGCTCAGCTACTTCATAGCCATTCAACCCACCCGGCATAACTACATCACTAAATAATAGATCTATTTCTGGGTGTTTCTGCAGCTGCTCTATTGCCTGTATACCGTTATAAGCGGTAAGGACTTGATAGCCACTCTCTTCTAATGAGTGTTTGATTAAATCAATTAAGTCTTTTTCATCATCCACAACTAATATCGTTTCACTCCCTCTTTCAGGTGATTGAGTATCATTAGTTAGCCGTTCAATGTTTATATCCTTTTTTTGCGAACGCGGCAAACCAATCCTAAATGTCGTCCCCACACCGAGTTCCGAGTAGACTTTAATAAAACCATTAGAACGCTGACAGAAGCCAAAAACCATCGATAAACCTAATCCTGTTCCAGCCCCAACAGCCTTAGTCGTAAAAAATGGTTCGAAAATATGTTCTAATTTATCAGGGTTAATTCCCGTCCCATCATCCGTTAGAATAATCTGTACATATTCACCGGGGGCTATATCGGGGTTTAACCGAAGAAATTCTCTATTAAGTAAGGAGTTTTCGGTTTTGACAATTAAATGCCCTCTCCCTTGCATTGCATCGCGTGCATTAATTACTAAATTCAATAAGGCATCTTCAAAATCACCTCTTTCGATTTCAGTCATCCACAAGTCATTTTCTAATAAATAGGAAATTTCAATATCGGGTGTTAACGAACGCGAAATAATCGTATCCATTTCAGTAATAAGGGTATTAATATCGATAATACTCAGCTGCTCTGCTTTATTACGCGTAAAACTTAATAATTGCTTAGTTAATGCAGCGGCACGCTCAGATGATTTAATGATAATGCCCAGCCGCTTAAGCGATTTTTCATCATTCGCTATCGCTTTTTTCATTAACTCAGTATTACCTAAAATAATATTTAAAATATTATTAAAGTCATGTGCTATACCGCCTGTTAATTGCCCAACCGCTTCCATTTTTTGCGACCGGCGCAAGGCATCTTCCGTTTGTCGTTTCTCGGTAATATCTTCAATCATACATAAATGATACGGAGCACTTTTACTAACTCCCGTCAACGAAGTCAGCATCATATTAATCCAAACAGAAACGCCATCTGGGTGTTGATAAGGTTTTACCGTGCTAAATCCAGGAATTTCTCCCGCATTTAATCGCAGCATATTTTCTAGCTCTTCTTCTAGTTCGCTAAAATTGGTATGTGAAATCCATTCATCCTGTTGTAGTTCCTGACTATTTTTCCCTGTTATTTGCCTAAAGCACGCATTCTCTTTATCAATACAGCCCGTCGCTGTATCAACCAAAGCCACACCTAAAGGTGATTCTTCAAATATAGCTCTAAATAATCCCTCACTTAGCTCCAAGGCATCTTTTGCTTGCTTTTGATCACTAATATCGGTCACTGTACCAACCATACGAGCTGGCTTATTATCACCAGTCCATGAAACCACCATTCCACGGCACACAACCCATTTATAATGGCCATTCTTACACAACATCCGATATTCATTTTCATAAAATTCGGTCATTTTTTGAAAATGCTGCTCTAACTTTAAATAAGTTTGTTCTTTGTCGTCCTCATGAAGTCGTTGATCCCACTCATTCACATTTGCTTTGATCTCATTTTCATCATATCCTAACATTTGTTTCCAAATCGTAGAAAAGAAAATCTCCCCCGTTAACACATTCCAATCCCATACGCCCTGTCTATTGCCTTTTAATGCAAATTGCCAGCGTTCCTCACTTAAAGCTAATTCTTTTGTACGACTACGTATTAACTCTTCTGTGCGTAATGTTCTACCACTTAACATCAATAAGCCTATTGCTGTTAGCCCCGTAACAAGAAATCCACCTAAAAATAACCACCAAACAGCATTTGACATTTGCTTTTGATAAAACTCAGCAGAAGGTTGATAGCTAACTAGCCAAGTCCTATTGGCAACCTCTACCTGCTTACTTCTATATAAGGAAAGTAAATTTAAAACCGGCGAATTAATATCTACATAGTTATTATAGAGTTCAGTATTTTTATCTGAGATTTTTACTAATAATTGAAAATTAGAAAAGGCTTGTAATATTTGTTTAACTTGTTCATCTACTCTAAACACACTGCCTGTAAACCCTTTTAATTGAGCTGTTGCATCCGCTGCATTAGCCTGATAATAAACAGGCGAGTATAAAACAAATGCTTTTTTTTCAATTGTATTTGGTATTAGCTGTAATGGCTGAGTCATCACCATTTGTTTAGACGCTATTGAAGTCAATAATGCTTGCCTAGCAACAGGGTTAGCACTTAAATCATGTCCTAGCATATCCTTATGCTCATCCTGCGGTTGTATATACCGGATAACAAACTGCCCTTCACTATAATCAATAGGCGCACCGGACATTTGTTGATCGGCCGGCACATACTCAACCCACTCTAATGCTTGAGTTGAAAATTTGTGTTTAAAAAATGAATCCGTAAAGGTTTTAAACTCTTCATTGCTAATGTGTTCAGAACTATCAAAAAAAGCCTTTAGAATTTGATTTGTCTCTAAATGCCGAGTTAATTCGTTCGATAATAAAGCGTGAAACTCGTTCACTTGATTATCAAAAATGAACGCTAAGCGACCTATTTCTTGTTTTTTATTGTATTCAAATAAAGCGGCCACTACGACAAGCATAACAATTAGCGAGTAAGCAACCATTTTTCGCCGCATTCTCCAAGTATCACTCGGTTTTGCAATAAAAGCTAAAGCAATCGGTGTAATGATCATAGCTCCAATACAATCTCCTAGCCACCAAGTTATCCAAGTATTAGCAATATCACCTAAGCTAATAAATCCTTGAAAAAACAGAGTCGCACTACCAACAGAGGCAGAGACCACAAAGCTCAGAGGCACAACTAAAGCGAAGAAAACAATAATTTTTGAATCTTCAACTAAGGCATCGTCTTTACCAATAAAGCGATTAATTAAATAGGCCGCAAAAATCACTTGTAAGCAAACACCCAAACTGGTTATTAATGCCATAGTAATGGATGTTTGCAGCGACTCAACTAAAGAAAAATCAAAAAAAGAATATAACTTTAATAAAAAATTACTAATAAAAACACTGGGATAAATAGACCTTCCATAAACAATGACGGCAGCAAGTGATAAACCTGCTGGCGGCCAAAAAGGACTAGCGGTACTTGGGGCCACACTCAGCGAAAGTCCCACATAACCCAGTAACAAGACAGCACAGGCAACGAGAACATTGCAAATAACATAGTTAGATACGCGAGAAGTGTCGGATTTCATATTAATTCCATTTAAAAGAATTTTTCTGTATAAATAGTTCAAAAAATAAAAGGACGTTAAAAATTCTGTGTCATGCTTACTTCGATTCACCTACTGATACGGCTACAACCAAATCTCTAATTATTTATGAGGCAGCAATATTTGATGTCGGGCATCTAGAAGGCACTCCCACACGGAGCATGGGAATAATTACATGACCTTTATTTAAATCTTGTCGTTCCCACCTAGACTGTGAGGGCAGCTCTAGCTTTTTCTTCATTTGAGCCAGCATCAATTAATGCCGCATATATTTCACTATTCATCGCGAATATATCACACCGACCTTACCTTTGTTATAAACTTGGATTATAGCCCCTAAATACAGATACACTTCAAACCTTAAACTCAATAGCTTGTCACTCCCACACTCTGCGTCACTGCCATTAAGTTAAGGCATAATATATTTACACACAATAAGTTACCGTAGGCTGGATTAGCTTATCTAAGCGTAGCGCAGATAACGTAACCCAGATTTCAGGTGTTCTTTTAAATACTAGGTTACGTTGTAACATTTTGTTATTTAAGTAATATTTCTTAACTTAATGGCAGTGACACTCTGCGTGAGAACGGTATGATTCTATTTATTGATTAAAACTGTCGCCTGTACTGCGATACCTTCTTTACGACCTTCAAAACCTAACTTTTCAGTGGTGGTCGCTTTGACATTAATACAATCTAAATCGACTTCTAAATCTGCGGCGATATTAGTACACATGGCAACGATATGTGGTGCCATTTTAGGTGCTTGCGCAATAATAGTAATATCGGCGTTGCCTAGTGTGTAGCCTTTTTCTTTGACGATATTGTAAACAAACCGTAATAATACGCGGCTATCTGCCCCTTCAAATTCAGGGTCTGTATCGGGAAAGTGTTTGCCAATATCACCTAAAGCTGCTGCGCCTAATAAAGCATCAGCTAGGGCATGCAAAACCACATCACCATCGGAATGTGCTTCTAAGCCTTGTGGGTAGTCAATTTTTACGCCACCTAAAATAACAT
>Ga0209081_1002679_pt1 | contig 10253 bp, 13 predicted proteins | sample GOMGulsemesocosm_4_FD_184636 | JGI IMG/M metagenome (GOLD analysis project Ga0209081, IMG submission 184636) | Methane-oxidizing microbial communities from mesocosms in the Gulf of Mexico - GOM15B Gulf of Mexico (SPAdes) (version 2) | ecosystem: Environmental > Aquatic > Marine > Cold seeps... | reverse complement strand
TGAACAAACCAGTAAATGACTTGTCTCGTGGTGCATTAGTTGATGATATTGTTTACACTATCGCTTTAACAGCAATTCAAGCAACACAATAAAATTAAATGTTATAAATAAACAGGATAAATTTCACACCAAACAAGTAAATATTTAAATTCAATAACTTAAATGTTTACTACGTGATTATACACAATGATATCCACAGGAATTGTGGATATCATTTTTCTAGAGTTACCGATAAAAAATAGTTATAGTAGTGCTCTTAGTCAGCTCAAATATAAGGACAGCAATGAAATTAACATTAAAGCTTTTAAATGAGAGTTTTACTATTCATAGCTTATCTGAGCACAGTGACATTCCACCGCAAGTTTTTGCCGCGCCTATTTATTTTATCGCCAAGACCTTTGATGAAGTTTCTATTGTTTTACCGCAAAATATTTCAATAGCAAGTGATAAAACAGAGCCTAACTGGCAAGCTCTTGAAGTTGTGGGCCCTTTAGATTTTTCCTTAACAGGAATTTTATCTAGCATTGCTACCGTTTTGGCTAATGAAAAAATTAGTATTTTTGCAATTTCTACTTTTGATACCGACTATGTTTTAGTAAAAAAAGAGACTTTAACAGCCGCTATTACGGCACTTACCTCTAACGATTATCATGTAATTCATAACTAACTTATCCACTCAGGCAATAAATAGAAATATGACTAAAAAAATCACACTTTACGGAATTAATAACTGCGATACGGTAAAAAAAGCCTTAAAATGGCTTATTGCAAATAATATCAACCATGATTTTTATGATTTCAAAAAACAGCCATTAACAAAAGAGTTATTGGCACAATTTGTTCAATTAAATGATTGGAGTACTCTGCTTAATAAACGCAGTACCACTTACCGAAATTTAAGTGATGAAATTAAAAACAATTTATCTGATGAGGTTGCTTTTGAACAAGTGCTTTCACAACCAACCTTGTTAAAGCGTCCATTATTACTAATACAATCAAGTTCAGATGAATCAAGTTTGCAGCTAAACTTAGGCTTTAAAGCCGATATTTATCAAAATATTTTTCAATAAAACATTCTAAATAAAAATTAATAAAGGGTAAACATGTCAGAGCCAATCAGTGACGTTATAAAATTAGCAATAAATTTACTCTCTCGCCCATCCGTTACGCCTGAAGACGCAGGTTGTCAGGAATTGATGAAAGAACGCCTAGGAAAACTTGGCTTCATTAACGAAACCATGATCTTTGAAGATACTACCAATTTATGGTCTAGACGCGATGGTAATAAAGAGGTTTCAAATAATAACGAGCCCGTATTTTGTTTTGCAGGTCATACTGATGTTGTTCCCGCTGGCAACTTAGAACTTTGGCATACACCACCTTTTGAGCCAACAATAATCGATGGTATACTTTATGGTCGCGGCACAGCAGACATGAAAGGTAGCCTTGCTGCTATGATTGTTGCCACTGAACGTTTTGTTAATGACTTTCCAAGCTATCACGGCGCTATCACTTATTTGATCACTAGCGATGAAGAAGGCCCTTTTATTAATGGTACAACACGCGTTATAGACACCTTAGAAGCGCGGAATGAAAAAATCACATATTGTATTGTTGGCGAGCCATCAAGTACCAACCATGTTGGAGATGTGATTAAAAATGGTCGTCGTGGCTCTATTTCTGCTGATGTTGATATCAAAGGAAAACAAGGACATGTTGCCTACCCTGAACATGTAAAAAACCCAATTCATTTAGCCATGCCAGCATTAACTGAATTAAGTCAGTTTCATTGGGATCATGGTAATGACTATTTCCCTGCCACGAGTTTTCAATTATCAAATATTAACTCAGGTACAGGTGCAACCAACGTTGTACCGGGACATTTAACGGCACTTTTCAATTTACGTTATAGTACAGAGCTAACAGATCTACTTATTGTTGATCAAGTTGAAGCTATTTTAAACAAGCATCAATTAGATTATGACATTAAATGGACTTTCAATGGCAAGCCTTTTATTACTGAATTAGGTAATGATGAAGGTGATTTTTTAAACTCAGTAACTCAAGCTGTTACTTCGGTCACAGGTATTAAGCCACAACTCTCAACATCAGGTGGTACTTCTGATGGACGGTTTATCGCACCAACTGGTGCAAAAGTTATTGAATTAGGGCCTTGCAACGCCACTATTCATCAAGTCAATGAATCGGTAGCGTGTGAAGATTTAGATAAGCTATGTGATATTTATTATGCTTGCCTAAAGCACGTTTTATTACCTAAGTTTAGTTAAAAGATTAACCATCATGAAAATAACTAACGTTATTGAAAGCGGCGATATTTCAGCACAATTACTCGGCTTAACTGACCAGCATATTCATTACTTTGAGCAACCACATACTCAAGAAGCTAAACACTCGGTTAACTCAAAAGTGTTAGGCATCCATCACTTAATGTTAGCTGACTTTCAAGCATTAGTAGCAAGCGCTGAACAAGCTAACCTTAAAATTGAAATAGCCAGCGGTTTTCGCTCATTTGAGCGACAATTACTTATTTGGAATAACAAATTTACCGGTAAGGCTATTATTAAAGATGCTACTGGCAAGCAAGTGCAAATTTCAGGGCTTAACGACAAGGAAATTGTTAAAGCTATTATGCTTTATTCTGCCCTCCCCGGCGCAAGTCGACATCATTGGGGTTGTGATATCGATATATATGCTGCTAATTTATTAAACGGAAAAACATTACAATTAGAGCCATGGGAATATAGTGAGTCAGGCCCTATGGCTAAGCTATCTATTTGGTTAGCAAAAAATGCCAATAAATTTGGCTTTTATTTTCCTTATGACAGTTTTAGAGGTGGTGTTGCCGCAGAGCCGTGGCATTTATCTTATGCTCCTCTTGCTAAACAGTATCAAGCTGCATTTAGTTTAGATACATTACGAAAATGTATAATGCAAACAGACATTGCAGGTAAAGAAGCAATAATTGACAATGTAACAGATATTTTTGAACGTTATATTACTAACGTCAATACGACTAATTAAGTACACAGGAAAAATATGGACGACTGGATACCTTATATAATCATAGGAATTGCCGCTGTAATTATTATTGGCAATTTCAGTACCTTTCAAAAAAACACTCATCAAAAAATGCGTAAGAAGAATTTAAATGATTTAAAAGAGACGCTACCAAGATCTCAACGAAGCGAGCATAAAATGCCAACCATTGACAAAAACAAACTAAAATAATAAAACTACAGATGAAAAAAAACGCTGATATTTCAGCGTTTTTAACTTTAATACCATTTGAAAATGATCACTTAATTAGTGCAATTAATGGTATAATACCAAGTTAGCATAAATCAACTAAGTGGATAATGTCTTACTCCGCTAAATATTACTTACTTACCTTAATAAAGGTTTCTAAAAGATAAACCAGCTTCCATTACAGGAAAAATTCGCTCTAATGTTTCTAACGGTAATAGCTCACCATCAGCACTATAAATACTAACTGAGGTTTTTTGATTTTTATCATCTAAAGGTGCAAGTACAAACTGATATTTATCATTACTTACGTCAACCACGGGTAGCTCATCACCCCAAATACTATCCCAAATGCTCGATTCAGGTTGAGTAAAGTCTACATAATAAATCTTGTTGGTTTCATTGAGATCTGTAATAGTAAAACCGTATTTTTCAAAGAAAATAGGCATATTATCCCAAAGATTATCTAAAGCCATTTCAACAACGTAAGCGTGTTCAGATTCTTTATTTTCACCAATTGATACAAGTTTTTGATTGGCACGCATCAAACGATTTTCTCGTTGCAGTAATCGGTAACTATAGTCAACTTGGGCAACAACCTCATTCAGCATTGCCATTTCAGCACGCTGCTTATCTATAGAGTCAATGGTTTTAGTGCCACCGTCATTGTCAGTTTTCATATAATCAATTAAAGAAACCTTTAATGATACACTACGACCATGAGGCTTGAGATAAAACTCATAACGAAAACGCATACTTTTCGATAATTCAATATTAGTAAACAACCAACCTGTTTCTACTTCATTATGGTACCACTGAGACTCCAATACTTCAGTTTTCCCCTTGGTTTTGTCATCATTGGTATTGTCTACACTAACAATGTCATAACTTACATCATCAGACATCAACTGGCTAATAAGTGAATTCTTGATAAAAGTTAATAAATCTTTATCTTCAAATACTTTATCAAACCAAATGATAGCCTCATCAGACTCAGAAATCACACGTGAGGAAGCAGCAAGAGGTAATACTAGAGACGGCGCTCTAATATCCATTTTTTTACCAACAGGACCTTTATAGTTTATTTTATCGTTTATATAAAATTCGTTCTGTTTTACTGGTTTATCTAAATTTTCAGGAACAATAAAGGCTTTAGATTTTTGTTTTGTTGCATAATCAAAATTTCCCTGAGCACTTTTGTTATCAGAACTACTACATGCTGACAACGCTAAACTAAGCACAGAAAAATAAAACAATTGACGACTCATTAAAACTCCGGAGAAACTCACTTGGGTATTATAAAATAGTATTCATTTGATGGTTAAAACGCTATTTGCGTTCTATTGTGTTTCTAACTTTCTTTCTAATAAACAACATTAAAAACACCATCAATTAATTAGCGCTCCATGGTACTTGCCTGTTTTTGCAAACACAAGAATATTATTATAATTAGGGAAGGTTATTTTTGTCTTTTAAATAAGCTATAATCCTTTTTTTTATCAACTAGGCCTTTTAATGTCTCAATATTTAGTGCTAACAGCCATGGGCTCTGACAGAACAGGTTGTGTTAGTGAATTAACTAAATTAGCAAGTGAATGCGGTTGTAATATATTAGATAGCAGAATGGCTATATTCGGGCTAGAGTTTACCTTTATCATGCTACTCAATGGTGACAACCGTGCAATTAACAAAATTGAAGCACGAATTCCAATGGTTGCTCACAACTTAGAATTAATCACTATGATGAAACGTACCTCTGGTCACAAGTCATATGATCTAGTTGAACATTATCAGGCCGATTACACCGGAACGGATCAACCCGGAATTCTCAAAGCAATGACGGCATTTTTTGCCACTCGAAAAATTGATATTTCATCATTAAAATCAGAAATTGATCCTAAAACACATAATATGGGCGCTAGTATTTCTATCGCGCTCACACAGAAAATAAATATAGAAGATATTGAAAGTGATTTTCTGCAATTATGTGATCAATTCGGCGTACAAGGCTGCATTAAAGAAACAAGTCATACCAATTACATTAATTAGGGGGACTATTTTATACGCAGGAAAAATTGCCAAATACAAGGCATTTATTTCATTAACTAGTTGTTCTAATTATTAAATAAATAACACGGTAGTTGGTGATTTTAACAAGTATAAATGATCACATATTTAGTGTGATTGGTATCATAGCCTTATTTAAAAACAACCTAAAAACGAAAGGACTTTTATGAACACCTTAACTGCTGGCGATAAAGCGCCGTTATTTACCTTAAATGATGAAAATGAACAAGCGGTATCCTTGGCTGACTTTATCGGAAAAAAACAAGTATTAGTTTATTTTTATCCTAAAGCAATGACACCCGGATGCACCGTTCAGGCACAAAACCTTAGAGATAGCCAAAGTCAATTAAATGACTTAAATACCGTTGTTTTTGGTATATCACCTGATGAGCCAAAACGCTTAGCTAAGTTCTGTCAACGAGACGAGTTAAACTTCACCCTTCTTTCTGACGTTGATCACAAAATCGCTGATGAATTTGGTGTTTGGGGTTTAAAGAAATTTATGGGAAAAGAATATGATGGTATTCACCGTTTAAGCTTTCTCATTGGTCTCGACGGAACAATCGCTCATGTATTTAATAAATTTAAAACTAAAGATCATCATCAAGTGGTAATAGATGTTTTAACTAAATTAGCTAAGTAGCAATTCTTTGCTTAAAATAAGCGGCAAGTAGAATTTCCTTGCCGTTTTTTTGTTACACTGCAATTTCAAAATCGTCTTGTGTTGAAGACCAAGCATTAATCACAGCTTTTACTAATGTAGCCAAAGGAATAGCAAAAAATACGCCCCAAAAACCCCACAAGCCACCAAACAATATCACTGCAATAATAATAGTTACAGGGTGCAAGTTCACCGCTTCTGAAAATAATAATGGCACAATAACATTACCGTCTATTGTCTGAATAATGCCATAAGCTAGCATTACATAGCCCAACTCATTACTAAAACCCCATTGGAACAGTGCCACTAAAAATACGGGTATGGTCACAACAGTTGCGCCAACATAAGGTACTAATACTGAAAGACCAACCAATACTCCTAATAACACAGAATAACGCAAATCAAGAAAAACAAAGGCAATGGTAGTTGAGATACCAACAATAAGAATTTCAATCACTTTACCGCGAATATAGTTCAAAATTTGCTGATTCATCTCATTACTTACTTGAGTCGCCATTCTGCGTTCTTTAGGTAAAAATCGAGTAAAACCTGCTAATAGATCTTTTTTATCTTTAAGAAAAAAGAACACCATTAAAGGTACTAAAATAAGATAAACCATCAAAGCGACAAGATCTGATATGGAGTTTAGCGACGCTTTAAGTGCGACTTCCCCCCACTCTAGTAATTTCTCTTTTATAGTGGAAATAAACACTTCTATTTGTGAGGCCTGAATAATATCTGGATATTGTTCAGGTAAGGTTAATAAGTATTTCTGCCCTTCAGATACCATGTGTGGAGCTTCTTGTAATAAGTTACTACTTTGTTTCCAAATGATAGGCATTAAACCAAGTAAAGCAATTAAGGTTACACCAACAAAAGCACCAACGACAAATACCGTAGCCCCTGTTCGTGATAAGTTCAAACTCACCATTTTGTTGACGGGTAAATCTAACAAAAAAGCAATCGATAAAGCGACTAACACAGGCATTAACAACTGGCTGAATAAAGCGATAAATAAAATAGAACACACTAAAATAACAACAAGGGTTACCGCATGCGGGTCTGAAAATTTGCGAGTGTACCAGTCGCTGAAAAGCTTAAACATATATTTCCTTTATGGGATTTATACCAATTTTACTAGCTGTCATGAAAAATAGATTATCTTGATATGGTAATTTCTACTACACCATTGTCAATACAACTTTGGTTATAGCAATAACCTAATTTGCTTAATAATTTAGGAATATCTTCTTTAGAGCCTGAATCCTTCACTTTTAATATACAAATATCCCCTTGTTGCATTTTTTTTAAAATTAAACGTAAATTAACCAAAGGAAGAGGACACTTTTCCTTGCTAGCATCATATTGAAAGATCATTATTTATTTCTTTTAACAAGGTAATCTGAGACAATCATTTCTCTACTTTATCGTAAGTATAATCATTTAAATAGTTAAATAAGCAAGTTAGCAAACCTGCTAACGAAGAAAATATAAAATATTATCCGAATCTTTTAGCATTAATGAGGTCTGATAATACTAACTCATTTTATTCGTAGTATATTTTATTCGTTTATAGAAGTAACAGGATCTCATATTGTTTAACATAAAACCTCTATTGCTAAGCTGTACTATCACAGCAATAGTGGCTAGCACTTTCATTTTTAATGTTAAAGCCAACAGCCAAAATAACAAAAACAAGCTTCCTGATATTGGTATTTCAGGTTTTAGCGTACTTTCCTTAGATAAAGAGCGACAAATTGGTGATGCCATGATGCGACAGCTTCGTGCCAGCCAACCTATGATTCAAGATCCCGTATTAACAGAATATATCAATCATTTAGGCAACCAACTTGTTAAGAATGCTCAAGATGTTAATTACGCTTTTAAGTTTTTTTTAATAAATAATAACGAACTGAACGCCTTTGCGTTTTTTGGTGGACATGTTGGTATTCACAGTGGCCTACTAACTACAGCCGACAATGAAAGTGAACTTGCCTCAGTTATTGCTCATGAAATATCCCATGTGACACAGCGCCACTTAGCTCGTCGTTTAGAGTCTCAAGGTAATACTCAAGCGTTGACTATGGCTGCAATGGTATCTGGAATTCTTATTGCCTTAGTAAATCCTGCGGTAGGTATGGCGACATTAAGTGCATCGATGGCAGCTTCGCAACAGGCAAGTATTAACTATACTCGCAGTAATGAAAAAGAAGCTGATAGAGTAGGAATTTTATTGTTGGCAAACAGTAATTTTGATCCCCAAGGTGCTCCAAGCTTTTTTGGAAAGATGTCTGAAAAATACCGATATGCAAGCAAGCCTCCAGCCATGTTATTAACTCACCCGTTACCAGAATCAAGAATAGCCGATGCTAGACAGCGCGCTCATAATTTCCCTATTAGACAATTACCTCCTAGCTTAAACTTTGAATTAGCTAAATCAAGAATTCAAGCTCGTTATCAAAATAATGGTAAAGAGAATATTGTTTATTTTAAAGAACAACTGAAAAAACAAAATTATGCCCTGAGAGTAGGTGCAAAATATGGGCTCGCTTTATCATACTTTGAAAATGGCGATTATCAGCAAGCAAAAACAATTTTAGAGTCATTAAAAAAAGAAGATAACAACAATTTATTTTATATTGATGCTTTAACCGATGTTTATTTATCTTTAAAAGAACATGAACAAGCAATAACCATGTTAGCTAGTTTAGATTTACTGATGCCTAACAATCAAGTGATCACTTTAAATTATGGTAACGCCTTAATGTCTGCAGGACGTTACCAGAAAGCAGCTACGCTCCTACAGGACTTTTTACTCGTCAGTCCAGGGAACTTTATTGCTTATGATATTTTAACTACTGTTTACAGAAAACAAGGTAATAAAGGCTTAATGCATATAACTAAAGCTGAGGTGCTAGCCTTATTAGGTGTATACAGTAAAGCCGTTGATGAATTGCAAACAAGCTATGATTTAGTAGAAAATCAACCTCTTTTACAAAAACGAATTAAAGCAAGGATCTTGCAACTTCAAGAACAAGAAAATAAACTAAAGCGCTTATAACCACTCACTACCTTTTAATAGAGATAAACCAAAACATGTTAACAATTTATCACAACCCAAGATGCTCAAAAAGTCGCCAAACACTTGAGCTGATAAAAAAGAACTCAACTAAGGAACTCAATATAATTGAATACCTAAAAGATCCTATTAGCCAAGCAACTATAGAGCAACTTTTATTACAATTATCCTGTTCTCCTATTGAAATGATGAGAGAAAAAGAAAATGAATTTAAAGAACAAAACCTTAAAAATGCTGATGATAAAACATTAATCTCTGCAATGGTTACCACACCCAAACTTATTGAGCGCCCTATAGTAAGTAATGGCACTAAAGCAGTTATCGGTAGACCACCGACAAATGCTTTACTTTTATGCTAGTTTGACAGGTGCTAACAAATGACAACTCAAAGAATTTCTATCCCTAATTTAAGAAAAATTGCATTGTTTGGCTATTTTTCTTTACTTATCTTTATGCCTTTATGGTTATTAGTGTTATCACCAAGTGCAAGTTTAAGTACATCAACAACACTGATATTATTTGTTTTACCTTTACTTTTTCCACTTAAAGGACTGATACAAGGCAACCCATATACTTATGCTTGGGCCAACTTTATTGTACTGATTTATTTTTTACACGGACTAACAACGTTATGGGTTCTACCTAGTGATATGCCTTGGGCTATTTTAGAGCTTATTTTTGCCTCATCAATGTTTTTAGGCTGTAGTTATTATGCAAAATACAAAGGACAAGAATTAGGTCTTAGTATTCGTAAAAAAAAGAAAGAAACAACTTAACAATATATACCCATATATAGTCTTACAAGGAGTAATTCATGACATTAAAAAACTACCTACTCAGCTCTGCGCTTATTTCAACATTAACACTGTCAGCTTGTGGTGGTAGCAGCACCGAAACTAAAACCACTGAGCTAAATAGTGAAACGAACAGTGCTATATTACAACTTGAAGATAACTTATTGATTAACCAAGCTGTTGATTTGATTTTATATTATCCAGATGACGAGCTAACTAATATCAAATGGCAGCAAACATCAGGAGCCACCATAGATTTGCTGGCAACGAGTAGCAAAGCATTAGGATTTACACCAACAAGCTCTGGAAATTATAGTTTTGACGTTAGTTTCAATAAAAATGGAGGTGCAAGTCAAACGATTACAAAATCTATCACGATTACTGACGA
>Ga0209081_1002677_pt1 | contig 10257 bp, 5 predicted proteins | sample GOMGulsemesocosm_4_FD_184636 | JGI IMG/M metagenome (GOLD analysis project Ga0209081, IMG submission 184636) | Methane-oxidizing microbial communities from mesocosms in the Gulf of Mexico - GOM15B Gulf of Mexico (SPAdes) (version 2) | ecosystem: Environmental > Aquatic > Marine > Cold seeps... | reverse complement strand
AGCAGCGTAGCGGCCGTTGCGGCCGTGAAGCACCAGGCATTTGTATTCGGCTTTATTCAGAAGAGGATTTTAAGCAACGTACTGAGTTTACCGAACCTGAAATATTAAGAACCAATCTTGCGGCGGTTATTTTACAAATGAAATCGCTGAAATTAAGCGATATAAACTCTTTCCCGTTCCTAGAGCCACCTGATGACAAGATGATTCGTAGTGGCCTACGTTCCTTACACGAACTAGGCGCTTTAGATGATAAAGAACACGTTACCAGCATTGGTAATAAACTTGCTCAACTACCGGTAGATCCACAATTAGGCCGTATGCTAATAGCCGCTGAAGAGCTTAATTGCCTTGATGAACTATTAGTGATTGTATCGGGTTTATCGGTGCAAGACCCGCGTGAAAGGCCTTTAGATAAAGCCAAATATGCTGACCAAAAACATGCCACCTTTCAACATAATCGCTCTGATTTCCTTAGTTTTATAAACATCTGGAATGCCTATAAGGAAAATAAAGCCGCTTTATCGAGTAATCAGCTTCGCAAATACTGTCGAGAGTATTTTTTATCCTATATGCGGATTCGCGATTGGGAAGATGTTCATCAACAATTATCCCAGCTGTTTAAACCTAAGCAAGCAAAGGCAACTAACCACATAGCCCTAGCTACCGAAGAGAATTACGATAACATTCACCAAGCCTTACTCTATGGCTTATTAGCGCGTATCGGCTTTAAGCATGAGGCAAACGAATATCTTGGTGCACGTAATGTGAAGTTTTATATTCACCCAAGCTCAGTTTTGTTCAAACAAAAGCCAAAATGGATTATGGCTGCTGAACAGGTCGAAACCACCCGTATATTTGGTCGCACCTCGGCGGCCATTCAAGCCACATGGATTGAAAAATGTGCGCCACACCTTATAAAGCAACAGTATTACGAGCCACATTGGGAGAAAAAAGCTGGCCAAGCGATGATTTACCAGCAGGTGATGCTGTTTGGGTTAATTATCGCAAAAGGCCGTAAAGTACCATTATCTCGTATTGAGCCGATAGAAGCACGAGAATCGTTTATTAGGTCAGGCCTTGTAGATAGAGACATAGAATGCCATGCCGAATTTTTTAAGCATAATATTAGCCTACTTGAATCACTAGAATACGAACAACAGAAAGGTCGCCGCCTTGATTTATTGGTAGATGAAGCCGTGCTGTTTGATTTCTATAATGAGCACTTACCCAGCAACATCAGCAGCCTCGCTCATTTAAATAAATGGTTAAAAACTAAGCCAGACCAAACCCCACTAAAACTATCACTTGAAGCTATCACCACTGATCATGGGCAACAAATTGAGACAGATAAATTCCCCGACAGCCGAATCATTAACGGTATACCCATTATCCTCAGCTATAACTTTGAACCCGGCCAAGCTAACGATGGTGTAACCGCTACCATTCCCTTCCAGCAGTTAAACCAGCTTGCCGCTGATGCTTTTGACTGGTTGGTACCCGGCCTATTAGACGAAAAAATTCTGGCGCTCATCAAAAGCCTACCCAAACCGTTACGTAAACTGTTTGTGCCCGTGCCTAATACTGCACAAGAATGCGCTGCATCACTTAACTTTTGTGAAGGTCATTTATTAAATGAAATTAGCCTGTTTTTAAGCAAGCAAAGTGGTAAGAAAATTAGCCCTACCGACTTTAATTTAGAGTTATTAGAGCCGCATCTATTAATGAATTTTAAATTACTAGATGATGAAAATAGTGAAATCGCATCATCTCGCCATTTTGCAAAACTAAAAAATAAATATTCCAGCAAGGCTAACCAGTCTTTCCAATCCAGCCTAGGCAAAGCATTAACCCAATCTGGTTTAAAAAACTGGGGTTTTGAAGATATACCAAAACAGCAGACTTTAGAGGCAAATAGCACCACATTGCATGCTTTCCCCACCCTTGTTGATGAAACTGACTCAGTTGGCCTAACCTATGTAGATTCTCAAGAAACAGCAGATAAAATGCACAAACAAGGCTTAATTCGCCTTATCCGGCTTAAATTTGCCAAGGAATTTAAGCAATTACGTAGGAAGTCCGCCATTAGTGTAGCCAATGCCCTGCTTTATCAACAGTTAAAACCACACCCACGCTTTAGCTTTAGTACCGGCAAAGATATTTTTGATGATCTTGAACACCAGCTGGTTGATAACTTGTTTTTAAGCCAAGATATTCGTACTGAATCTGAGTTTGAAGCTGCCTTACAAAAACGTGATATTTCGCTTTACGCGGAAGCTTATGCCTTATCAGATACCATTAATACTGCTTTAGAAGCCTATAGAAAAACAAAAACCGCGATGGAAAGCTGGCAAAAACAGGTCTTACTAAGCAATGATATTAACCAACAATTAGACTGTCTTTTTTATCAGGGTTTTGCGCGACATGTGTCGACAGAACGCTTACAACGTTTCCCTAAATTTCTCTCCGCTATTCAAATTCGGTTAGAAAAAGCCTTTGGGAAAATAGATAAAGATGCTCAGCTTTCCCTATCGGCTAAAAAGCATGAGGATAAGTTCTGGCTATACGCTGATAAAAACATCGAAAACCCAGAAAATGAGCCGTTAAGATGGATGCTTGAAGAATTTAGAATTTCCCTTTTTGCACAACAGATTAAAACCGCTCACCCTATTTCTGAAAAACGCTTAGAAAAAGCATGGCAAGCTTTGAACGGTTAGTAGCATTTGAGAAGTCTCAAATCAAACCACAATTGTTTTATACTGAGATGAAATGCTTCTAAACTCAATCAGACTTGATCTGAGTTTCCTTAAGCAAATCAATATATAGGAATATTTTATGCAAGCTCTTCCCCATACCTACACTGTCGCTGCAAGTGGCCAAGCAAGCGATTCATTGACTATTGCGGCAGGTGAATTAGATAATTTTAGCGTCTCACCACCGGCACAATTTGGTGGTCCTGGCGATCAATGGTCACCCGAAGATTTACTAATGGCATCTGCTTCAAGCTGCTTTATTTTGTCATTCCGAGCAATCACCCGTGCATCAAAATTTGATTGGCTTTCCATCGAATGTCAATCAACGGGTATTCTTGATAAAGTTGAACGAAGTGTGAAATTCACTAAGATTACGACTACTGTCAAACTTGTTATTGCAGATGGTATATCTAAAGATAAAGCGGCAAAATTATTACAAAAGGCCGAGGATCTTTGCTTAATCAGCAACTCTCTTTCTTGCTCTTGTCATTTAGAAATTGAGGTTCTAACTGGATAAACAACTAATTCCTTTGTTGAACCAGTATCCACGGCAATACAATCACCGACCAAAGATTGCCTTCACCCTTAGACCAACGTGTTGCCTCATCTGCCGATACCGCAGCTAAATCATCACTTTCCAGCCATTGTTCTACACTAGCTTTTGTGTCGTTGGCCAGCTCCACTGCCACATCAACTAAATCAAGCTGGCTAGAAACACGCAGTAAATTCCCCTTGGCAAAGAATCGCTCTAAGTCTTTCCACTCAATAGCCGCTGTTTCGGCATGTATTGAATGCCATTGCTCTGTTTTATTTTCCATTGAGCTATTTTACAGACATTCAGAAATGTATTCTGAAAAAGTTTATTAATGAATCTCTGCTTAAGTCTGGTCGCTTTTAGAAACCATATCGAATAGCAGCAAATAGGTTGTTATTGTGGCGAAACTGGCTAAAGAAAGTCTCTTTTCGCTCACCCATAAAAAAGTTACCACCAATTTCTGCCGACCATTGGTCATCAATTTTATAGTGTACCTTTGGTCTTAAGTAACCATCGTCATCAGATGGTGAGTAATACCCAAAAAGTGACCAACGCATGTTTTGATTACGTGTTAACCAGGTGAGCCGGGTTGTTAGCAAATGGCGATACTTATCTCGATGATGGCTTGCAGAACTTTGGCTATCTCGATATTTCCCGTAATCCATTAGCCATTCAAGATAATATTGCACACCGATGGTTAGGTCTTTTAACAGTTCTTGCTCGAAACCTGCCAGAAATCTAAACTCACTATTTGTGATAAAGGGATTATCGCCTGTTTTATCTTCTTTTGAGTTGTAGTAACCCATTTCAATATTAGCTATCCCATTAGATACTGGGCCTCTAACACTAGCACCGTACACCTCTAGTTCTGGGAAAATTGATAAGCCAGTTGCCGGTTCAACTCCAGCTGGGCTTTTCCAATAACCGTTATAGCCATATAGTGCTAATTCATACGCCCCTACTGTTTGATAAAGACGGAGGGATATTTCTGAGCCATGAGCCTGTTTTGTTTTCACAAGGTTACTTTGACCAGACATTTCACCCAACATCGGGTTAAAGAAGGAAATTCTACGACCATCAATATAACGATCTGCATCAAAATGTGGATTAATAATTAAATCAACATTTACTAAGGTGTCAAAAAACGAGGCTTTTATCGCATCAGATGGTGCTTTTAGATACTCTTCGTCACGGCCATTAAAAAATGAATTCCAGTCTTTCGAGAACATATCATTTATAAAGACCAAATCACCCGTCCCCCAGGTGAGAATTTGCCGACCTAATTTTACATCTATAAGATCAGTTGGGCTGAATTCTATATTTGCCTCACGAATATCCAGCCAACCCTTACCTTGCTCCAAATCTATAGATCGCTGCTTATCAACCGTATCGTAAAGAAGGTCGGTAGTGAAATTCAGGGCAAAGGACTCAAACTCTTTTTGTATTTCAAGCTGAAGCCTACTCTCAGCTATCGAGGTATTTTGCTGATCCGAGTCAGACTGTGTTCGAAGCCCAGCCCGTAACTCCCAAAAGCCAGCTATTGGCAACACCTCATCATTTTCATCTATATTGGCGAAAATAGGCTCATATGAAGACTCAAAACCTAGCCCAATAGGTATCACTGGTGTGTCAGTCAATACACCGGCAGGCAATGCAGGAGGCCCAGCATAAGCTGCTGCCAATAACTGCGTTGTAATTAGAAAGAGTAGAGCTGCTCTCTTATGCATAACAGAAAAGTCTCCGTTTTTACTGGTGTATTTATCGCAGTAATTTTCGAGGCGCTTTACGCAAAAAACGTTCCGTATAAATCTCTTCAGGAATATCTAGGTTATAGCTCACTTTACTGTATTCCATCAGTGTTTTACTGTTCGTTTTTAAGTTCTCCATGCTGGATTGGGTAATGGTCGGAAAGCCTCCAACTGTATCAACCTTTAGTGCTTGATTTCTACGATATAAAACACCACCCTTATCGTAATACTCGGTCTGAATGGGTAAGAAGGTTTTCTTATGAATGTACATAATGTAATGAGAAAACTCTACTAAATCAGGGTTTACAGGTGTATTTTTGATGACATAGTAGTTGTCATCAGTACTAATCAACTCGTGCAGGTCATCTTCAAGATTACGCCCTGAAACATCTTCATAATAAAAATCTGAACCTACAAAACTAGTGCGTTTATCCGATGAGGCGATTCGTTTAACCAGATCCAGTGCAGGAAGATAGAGCCAACGGTCATCATTACCACCGGGCTGTTTCCAAACCATGAAAACCATTTTATTAACATCGGCCGGGCGGCTAAAGTACACATACAGTTTTTGATTGCCTTTATAGGCGTTATTTTCCAATGAGTCTGTTGTCGATTCATCACTTCTAAGAATAACAAATTGACGGATACGCTCACGCCCTTGCTTATCAGTTATAGTCATTTTTACTTTTGCCTTACCATCTTGCCCTTGGTAATAGGCAGCAAAATTAGTTCGATTTACAATTTCATCAATCGTCGGCATTGCAAGCACGGCTGTTGACAAGAGTAGTGTAGAGCCAAAAATTAGAAAACTTAGTGTATAAAAACTATTTTTTTTCATGATTTATTCTCCGTTTTTTCTATTCCTTGCAAACTAGGGAAAAGCTGTTTTTCAAATACTGTAATCATAGCGGGCAAAATCATTAATGATGCGACCCCTGCTAAAAACAATATAGCGGCAATAAATATCCCAACGGTTTGGTAGGGTACTAATGGCGCAGCCAACAGAGGAAGGAAGCCAAATCCAACAACGATAACATTACGGCTAATTGCTCGCGCAGGTTCTCCAAACACACTACCAACAGACTCCTTCCATGAGCCTATTTTGAGCACTGTCTCACGCGACCTAGCTAAAAAGTGAATCGCATAATCTACCGCTAGCCCCAAACTTAAAGCACTGAGGATGGCCACAGGCATATCATAGTCTTTACCAATTATGCCGATAATGCCATAAATCAACCCAACCGTTACCGTTAGCGGGATCATCGCCAGTAAACCCCAGAGTGGTGAACGGAATAAAAAAGCCATCATGATAAATACCACCACAAAACTACCAGCAAAAGATTCGACCATACCCTTTACCATTTTTTCCTGCCAAGCAACATTAATATGAGTTAAGCCAAACCAGTTTGCTTCAACCCCCATCGGCGCTGGGTTATTTTTCATCCAAACGGATAATCCATCTTCAACCAACGACATATCTTGATTGTCACCACTTTTAAGTTGCAACCACATACTTGTTTTACGATAGTCCGGTGTTACAAAATGCCACAGATCTTGCGGTCGATGACTATTTTGGTAGGTTATTAATGTCTGCGCAACTGCATTGGAGGTTTCCGGTATCCGGAATTCCTTTTCATCACCCAGCAATAATTCACGGTGAACCGTTTTCACAATATCCGCTAAGGAATTAACTTTCCCTACATTATCAAGGCCCGTTAAATATGCTTGAAGTTTGCCCATATATTCCAATAACTCAGGTTGTTTAAATAATTCGGCTCGCTGTCTTTCGCTATCTATAAATAACTGAGCCTTGTCCCACGCATCAAACTCTTCATCTGTGGCATTGCCTAATTGCTTATCTAAATAACTATTAAGCAATTTGTTCCTTTTTTCCATTGAATCTGGAGCATCAGATTTAATTTGCCTAATCTTCTCGGCAAGTTCTGCAAAAACATTTTCACTATTCTGAATACCTTGTACCGACAAGTTCTGCTTTTCTTTATTTAAACGAGACAATAATGCTGTTGATTGATCAATACCCTGTGTATATTCACTGGATTGCTCAAGCTCAAGATAAGCCATATACGTGCCAGCAAAGTGCTGGTTCATTACTTTATCTGCGACACGAATTGAATGATCGGGGCTGAACCACTTCATTGGATTATCGTTGATATTGATTTTACTTATACCGTAAGCTGCCACTCCTACTGCCACTAAGGCAAGAACCAGAACTAAACGAAATCTTTTATAGATTCCTTGGCCTGCAAACGTCAAAAAGCGCCCCATCATCGTGCGCTCTTCATCATCACCACTGCCATGATTGGCTATCGCAGCTAGCTTTTCTTCTGGGATAAGCATAATAAAGGCTGGAATAAAGGTAATCGTCCAGAACCATGCAAGCAAAACACCAATAGCAACAAATAATCCAAAAACCTGTACTGGTGGAATGGGGGTTAACGCCAGAGAAGCAAAACCTGCCATGGTGGTTAGTGTGGTGAACAGCATCGGTGAAAAGAGCGTCTTCATCACTTCGATCAATGTTTTACGACGATCTTTTATTTCTGGGTAACGATCAAAAAAATCCGAAAGGATATGAATCGCATCAAGAACCGCAATTGGCATGATGAAAATAGGGATCATTGAACTCATTATATGGATGGTATTACCCGTAATAATCAACAAGCCCATTGTTGAAATAGCGCAAACCATCGCAATAATCATCGGTGAAACAATGAAAATAATCTTTTTGAAGAACCACCAGAGTAAAAGGAAAATGACTAACATCGCCAATGGAGCAGACAATGCCATTTGATAGAACATTTCAACTCCAAACGTGTCTTCTGCAACAGGTAACCCCGTTATATAGTAGGACTCTGGTGTTTCACCCCATTCTGCAATTTTGCCTAGTAAGGCTTCACGAACTTCATAACTCAGGTGCTTATCTGTTAAGGGCAAATACAGTGCAATCGCTTTACCATCGTCACTAACAAGCGTTCCTTTTAGGAAAGGAATATTCATTGCGCGGTCGCGTATTATGAGTGCGTCCTCTATGGTTTCCGGTGGCTTTGGCATTAACCAGCTGAAATTAACCGAACCAAGCCCGCCTTGCTCAATATTCTCTACCGTCGATGGGGCAATAATATCAACCTCAACAACACCTGCTTTTTGCTCAGGATTATCTGCATCAGGCCAACTGAGTGTTTTAGAAAATTCGGTTAGTTCAAATACCCGCTGTAGAATCTCTGGTGTATACACCCCATTGTCAGTTGTATCGTTAACAACACCCACAACTACAATATCGTTAAGGGTAAATTCCTTCTTCATCAAATTATGAAATACACGTACTGGCTCATCTGCAGACAGCATATTCTCTGGATCAGTATCAACCCTAATAGGTTCTAGTACACTAAATTTGTTAGGCCATACCGAAGGTAAAACAACCAGTATCACTATCAATAATGTGGAGATCCACATCATACGGCTAATCAGATTCGGCCTATCAAGGGATACGCTAATCATTGAGTTAACCAGCTTTTTATTTATTGATTTATTCATATCTAATTATCTTTCTGTTAGTTAAAGACAAAATAACTTTGGTATATCAAAAAGGAATATCAATATATCATTTTTTTATTCACTCGGTATTCCTTTGTATATTTCAGAGGGGATGTAAGCTTAAAACGCCACAAACTCTCTTTTTTCCTATCTAACTGATACAGTTAGATCTTATAACTAGGTGTAAAATTGAAGAAATTCCGCATATCCGCTATAATGTTCAACCATTTTTTCACGACCTCAAAAACAACGAGGTCACTCCTCCCGTCGCCTATTTACCCTTTAGCTGTATAGGCTGGCGCGGGCATCCGATAAAGACCAATTGACTCTTTAATCGGTCAAATTTTGAAATAATTGCCAGTTTTAACGGCAACCTTTGCTCCAAGGATTGAAATACTGGCTAAAGCCTTATTTTCAAGTGGGTCAAAGCATAATTAAGTTGATGATATAACAATGAAATTAACAAGAAAAGAACATAATAAACAGTTTGAAAATAACTTTATAGCGGACTTAGCAGATCGCAAGCTCTACGATCGCGAGCAGTCTAGCGATAGCTGTGGTGTCGGCTTTATTACCCATAAGCAATCTGAACAAACTTTTGATGTACTCGTTAAGGGCCACGAGGCTCTATGCACTATTCCACATCGTGGCGGCATGAGTGCAGAAGGTATTGGCGATGGCGCTGGTGTTAATATTGATTTATCAGAACAGTTTTTTCGTAAAGTTACCGCTTATAAAGAACTACAGTTAGGTGAATTTGCTGTTGCTAACTTCTTCCTACCCAAGCAAGCTGAATACGAAGATGATGCCATTGCCTTAGTAGAAGAGAAATTACGCGACTTTGAGCTTCCCATTATTCTATGGCGAGATGTACCTGTTGATAATAGTGTCCTTAATTTTGCCAGCGTACAGGCACAGCTTCCTCTTAAACAAGTGGTTTTCTTACGCAGCAATAAGCTTCTCGAGGCCAGCTGGGATGATTTTGATGCAGAAGTAGCAGAATGTTTACAGACTATTGAAGATGTTTGCTATGAAATGCCTGAACTAGATGGTTTTTACCCTTGTTCAATGAGTGCTCGCACCCAAGTTTTAAAAGGCCGCTTAAACTCTAATGAAGTAATGCCTTATTTCAAAGACTTGGTTGACCCTGACCACCAAATCCATTCACTATTTTTCCATACCCGCTTTTCTACCAATACCGAACCAGCCACAATGATGGCGCAGCCATTCCGTCGTATGGCCCATAACGGTGAGCTCAACACTGATAAGAAAAACCGCTTATCAGAAAAATCCATAGCCTCTCAATTGGGTAAAACCATCCATTTCCCAAAAGGCCAATCAGATAGTGCCCGCCTAGATCAAACCATTGCGCGACGCGTTAGAGATGACAAGCTGAACATGGTTGAATCTATTGTGATGATGATGCCGCCTGCTTGGGAAAACATGACTAACATTGACCCAAATGTTGCCGCCATGTTGGAATATTTCAGCCTATCAGAAGAAAAAAATGATGGCCCTGCGGCACTTATTTTTGGTAATGGTCAATATATCGGTGCGCGGCTTGATCGCTTAGGTCTACGCCCGTTACGCCTAATTGAGACTAACGATTACTTAACCGTTATGTCAGAAGCTGGCCAAATTGATTTTCCAGCCGAAACCGTTATCAAAC
>Ga0209081_1002676_pt1 | contig 10262 bp, 6 predicted proteins | sample GOMGulsemesocosm_4_FD_184636 | JGI IMG/M metagenome (GOLD analysis project Ga0209081, IMG submission 184636) | Methane-oxidizing microbial communities from mesocosms in the Gulf of Mexico - GOM15B Gulf of Mexico (SPAdes) (version 2) | ecosystem: Environmental > Aquatic > Marine > Cold seeps... | reverse complement strand
ACTTGCAGTACCCGTAACAGTTACTAGAGCATCTGTTACACCCGCTCTAACTGCCGTTGCCATCTGAGCTTGAGTAGTTGCACCAATAGATGTAAATGTTAGACCATCAATAACAACAGTATCATTTGCAGTGTAGCCAGCTGCATTAGCAGTAAAAGTATCTACTTCAGCATTGCCAGTGGAGCCAGGTACAGCTACTGGAATAGTGAAAGTTTGATTATCAGACAAAGTAACAACTACAGCTGATTGAGTATTCAAATCACCCGCATCACCAAAAGTAATTGTTTGAACTTCAGTAACGGCATTAGCATTATTCGAGCCATCGTTATTAGCATAAACAGTATCGTTACCAGAACCAGCATTGATATTGAAATCACCCGCACCGACAGTTTTGATTGTGTCATCACCCGCATCACCATTAACCGTTAGGTTAGCGTTGATTTGGCTATTAACATACCAGTTAGTTGCATCAGTACCTGCACCATTACCAATCATTGTTGTGATTGAGTCGTCACCTGCATTACCGCTAACATTTAGGAAGAAATCTTCACGCGTTGTTGTGCCGGCAGCGGCTAAGTTAACATTTGAGATGTTTAAGTTTAATGCATCATCGTTAGTTCCTAAGTCATAGATAAAACCAACATTGTCAGCAGCAGCATTAGTTGCATCATCTTTAAGGTTCATGTATTTATCAACAACAGCACTTGTTAATGCTGCATTGATGTCAACTTTACCAACCATTTGAGAAGCATCTAAAACACGTACATCACGGAACCCAGCAGTGTTTGCATCAGACCCTGGTAGGTCGTCTTGATCAGCAGCCAATCCAAGACCTGTATCACCTGCAACGGTTAAGTCACCTTGTATTGTGCCGTTCTCAATATAAACTTCTTCTAACGTGTTGTTAGTTGATTGAATTTCTTGTAATTCACTGTTACGTTCAACAGTGATATTGAATTGCTCAACCCCTTGAGAGTTAGAAGTTCCTTCAATTACTGAATCAGTACCGATAGATAAACCACCAACAATCAAGTCTCCACCCATTGAACCACGACCCACATCATCAAGGATGATTTCAGACGTAATCAAGTTGCTAGTAACGGTTACGTCACCTTCTAATACGCTTGCAGAGAATGCATTGTTTGATGGTAAACCACCTTCAGCTATCCAACCAATTGTTGATGGTGTGATTTCACCTTCAGAAATGGTTAGTAGGTATTCATCAGCTGAGCGTAAAACACCGTCTTTACTAAAGAAGGTCTCTGTACCAATTGAGCGTTCGATGCTTACATTAGTAAGTAGTTCACCATAAGTATCACCTGCTTTGGCAGCATTAAAAGAGGCTTCAATAACAACCCACATTTGGTCATAAGTTTCAACTTCTGTTAAGTCTAAAGCAAGAACCACTTGAGCGCCGTTCACTAAAAAACCAACATTTGTATAAGGAATGTCTGCTAATGGTGCAGCCGCATCAAAATCAGTCTCTTCGATTTGGTTACCAACGGTTAAAGTAATTGAATTACTGCTGCTGTCGCCTTCGTTTACTAATGAATGTTGGTCAAAGTAAACACCTAAATCAACGTTACCTGGATCAGTTGATACCATTGCAACAGTTACATCTTGTGTGATTTGGTTAGCATCATCACCGTAAGCATCTGTTCTTAGGATACGAACATCTTCTATGGTTACATCAGCACGAGAGTTGTTTGATTCGTACCAGTTAGCACCGACCATACGTTCAGCGTCGATTTGTACGCCGTTGCTCATGTTGTTTTCGTTTGAGTCACTAGTCGTACTATCTGCTTCTGCACGAATCTGTAATCTTTCAACATTAACAGTATGTGGCGTAATCGCGAAATCTTGTGAGTCACCAATATCAGCAAATAGTGTATCTATGCCAGCACCACCATCAATTGCATCGCCTGATTGTAGTGTGTTTTGGTTATCAAAGATAAAAGCAGTGAAGATATCGTTAGCATCTGTACCCGCTAAAGTATCTTGATCTGTTGTTAGGTTGATTGTATTGCCACCAACTATTCCATCAGGATCTCTAACATCAGGGTTAGCAGGGTTCGATGAATAAACTAATGATGCAACTACTGCTTGGTTAAATGCAGTAACCGATGAGCCTAATAAAGGATCTGATTCTAGGTTTGAATATTGGTTAGTGATTTCTAGAATTTTTGCACCCCATTCCGCTTCAGGAACTGTGTTTAGTTGTGCAGTAATGTAAGTTTCAAGTAACGCAATAACATTTGAACCATCGTCAGTTTCTAGTGCAGGGTCAACTTGGTAGTTTGCTGCAACGATAGCGGCTAGTGTTTCAGCATCTGGTGCTGCTAAAGCAACAACTAAAGCATTTGATAATGCATCGATATCATTTTCTGATGTGTAGTCTTGGAAGCTAGTGAAGTATGTATTACCAGCTTGTACGCCAAATAGTGCTTCTACAATACGCGTGATGTCTGCATTGGTGCCTAATAGGGGTAAACCCATGGTGTTCTCCAAAAAAATAAGTTTAAAATGAAAAGTCTTTAGTCGACTAAATACTTTTTTAAGAATGAAATAATTTTGTCATTCTGCTGAGAAACCTTTTGTTGAAGTCGCTCAGCAGAGTGGCAAGCCAATTTTTATCAAACTCTGGCATTATAATATATAAAAACCCTTACCACCATTGTGACTTCAGTCACAGGGAATTATCATTAACTGGCTTAGTTTCTATTTTGGGGTATTTTTTTATATTTCAATAGCTTTACTCATCTTCTTACCAAGTTACTTCAATGCCTACCCAAGATTCTAGCGAGTTAAATTCAAATAGCTGGATATTACTGTACTGACGCTGCCAATTAATACTTAATGTGCCGGCCCAATACCCATAGCTTTGACTGATAGGCCAGCGGTATTGCACCCCTACGTTTATACGGTACAAGCTGCGAATGGCGTTATTATTCAATAATGGACTATAGCCGGTTTGATCTTGTTGATAATCAAACCTAAAGTAACTATTTAAATTGGCATGATCAATGATCCAGCTATTTTGCATCGTATGAGTTAATCGCGTATTAAGGCGTGCTTGGTTGCCGCCGGGATTATCATGCAATGCCCAGGCGTTACCGGTGCCCAATTCCAGACTGTATACGCCGGTACTCAATTGACAATGTAGGCTAGTATGCAATCCACTGTAGAGTTGATCAAAAACATTATTGTTCAATTGATGTTGCCATTGCATATCAATCCCTAGTTGTGGTTGGCAGGTGGAGTTGCGCCGCCAGCGATAACGCGATTGCACATCAATGGCATAAAACTGACTGCCATTGTCATAGCGGATAAAATCTCCGTATAAAGCTAAGCCAATTTCATCTTGATTAGGCAGGGTATGTTGCAGGTTGGTACCGCCATTAAGGTCGATATAGTCGGTAAAGTTATCTCTATTGGTACTACGTTGTTGAAATTGGGCATGTAAATTAAGCCGTGTGGCTTTGCTTAGTAGAGTATTTGCTTGTACGTTGCCGTAGCTTTCTAAGCCATAGCCTGCTTGTGGGCGTTGATTTTTTGCGAGTTCTAAAAGGCCTTGTTGATAGGAGGGGCCTCGATTAAGATTATTTCCGCCACCCACTTTGGCTCCTAATACGCTTTGCACATTCCAAGTGGGTGGTGGCGGTAGAGTCAATGGAGCATCTGTTGGTTGTTGCTGAATCAGTTGTAATGTTTGTTGATAAGCCATTGCAATACCGGTTGTTTCAGGTGCTAGCATGAGAATACGTTCTAGTATATCGGCTGCTTCTTGGTATTGTTGTTGGTTAATAAGCTGTTGGGTGTGACTTAGGAGTTGGTTGATTTCTTCAGAATCTGGAACGGGATCGGCAGAGAGCGATAAAGGAAAGAGGGAGAGAGATAAGCATATAAGTAGCGTCCTTACTTTCATTTATGTTTTTGGGGTTTATTAGGAGTCTCTTGACATCCTCCCCCACCTAAAGGAAGGGGATTCCTTATTACTAAGGAGTGAGCATGTATCGCTACTACTCACTGGTTTCTGCTGCTGGCGACATTTACCGCATCACTCACTTCACAGACTAACCCCGTCTATCCGACGGTTATTTTTACTTTTAAATCTAAATGCCGTCGTAGAGCGAGCCTAAGCGTCCTCTGGTAGCAATTGAATTGTGAATAACTTTAACACAAAATAGATATTTTATACACTATGAAAAATACGCTGTAAGCCGCTTACATCCTCGCCCTGAATGGCGAGGTTTTACGCTACAAGTGATAAAATCCTCGATCCTTACTTAAAATGATTAAAAAAGTTAGGTTGTGATAGTTTCATTTTAAGTTAGAGGTATCAGGAACAGAAAAATTTAAATAACTATACCTTAGTATTGAAATAGCAGGAACTATTTGCCAAGTTATCTATGTTTGTAGGGGCACTGTTTTTAAAAATGACTATCGTGACTTTAGGAACCTTTTTGAATTTAGTTGTGATGTTTGGCTACTCACTTAAAGCGGGACGTTCAGCCTATTTGTAGGGCGGACTTCAGTCCGCTTTTTTAGCAATGGCGGACTGAAGTCCGCCCTACGAGTTATTAGCTGTCCCGTCTTAAGTGTGTAGCCTGATGTTTTTTTGTTACATTTAATGATTTGGTAGGGTTTTTAGGTAATTAGTTTGATTTTTTGAAAGAAAATTATGAATATTAAGCTATCGAGGTATTAGGAATCTTAGATTGATTAAATCATAAGAGACTGATTCTATCCGTAGGTTAATTTAAGGATTCTCCTTTTTTTCTTTTTTCTTTTTTCTTTTTTAGGCGTTTGAATTGCGCATTAACAAAGGGTTGTAGAGGTGATACCTATACCGATTAGGGACTATATCTATACCAAAAGGCGGTTACACCACTACTAAAAGGCGGTATAGTGATACTTAATAAATATTAAAAATATAGGTATTTTTGTGGATAAATCAGATATTGACATCCTCCCCCACCTAAAGGAAGGGGATTCCTTATTACTAAGGAGTGAGCATGTATCGCTACTACTCACTGGTTTCTGCTGCTGGCGACATTACCGCATCACTCACTTCACAGACTAACCCCGTCTATCCGACGGTTATTTTACAGCTAAAAATGAGTGACCTTTAGCAAGTACATTGATTGCCCCTACAATGTCGGCATTTTCACTAAAGCCACACTCAACACAAACAAATTCTGCTTGTGTGAGTCTGTTTTCTTTACCTACATGAAGGCAACATGGGCAGGTCTGACTGGTGTAATGTGCAAGCACTCTAAGCACCATGCCACCATTCCAGTTTTGCTTATATTCCAACATTGCTGCAAATAGGCTCCAACCTTGATCTAAGATAGCCTTATTCAAACCTGACTTTTGGGCTACCTTCTTGCCGTGCTTCTCGCTATTCCCTTTGGCGGATTTACTCATATTTTTTACCTTTAAATTCTCAAGAACAATCACCGCTTGGTTTTCGCAGATTTCAGTTGAGACTTTGTGCAAATAATCTTTACGCGTATTGCCAATATCCTCATGGCATTGAGTTATCTTTGCTTTTACTTTCTTCCAGTTATTTGAGAACTTCTTTTTGTTTTTAAGCTGTCTTTGCAGTTTAGATAATTTCTCTGCTTTCATTTTGAAACTGTTTAAGGGTGCGTAAACAGTGCCATTAGATAGCGTGACGAACTGTTTAATTCCCATATCGATACCAACTATAGAGGATGATTTATGAGGCAATATCTTGGCTTCGTATTCAGTTTGAATAGAAACGTACCAGTGCTTACCTTTTCGGCTTACAGTGATGTTCTTGGCTTCCCCAATAATTTTACGACTATTGCGATAACTTACCCAGCCAATTTTAGGCAAGAATACTTTACTTTTTTCTTGGTCAACTTTAAACCCTTGAGGGTATCTAAAGCTGTCGCGCTGGCCTTTTCTCTTGAAAACAGGGATTCTCTTTAACGGCTGGTTCTTATCAAAGCCATCCTTAAATGTTTTTTCTAAATCTTTAAGTTTTTGCTGTATTACCTGTGATGGAAGCTCTTTTAAGAATCCGTATTCGTCAGACTTCTTCCACAATGTAGCCCAAAAATTAAGCTCTTCGTACCACAAAATCGGTTGTTTTTCGTTCAGTCTATCCAAATTCAACGCTAACGCTTTATTCCAAACAAAACGACTACCACCTGCGAAGTTAGCTAATTTCTGGCTAACTTTTGGCGGGGCTTTGAGCTGAAACTTAAAAGCCTTGCGTATTGTCTTTTTCATAGTGCTATACTAGCACCTTTATAATTGGTCTATCAAGGTATTATGGATATAAGAACTGGTCGTCACTGTGTTTTCAATATGCATGTTCACTTGGTCTTCGTGACAAAATACAGGCGTGGTGTTTTCACTAAGCAGATTATTGACGACTTAAGGACGTTATTCGAAAAAGTCTGCACTGACTTTGAGGCTGAACTGGTAGGGTTCGACGGAGAGGATGACCACGTTCATCTGCTGATTAACTATCCACCGAAGGTTTCAGTATCAACTCTGGTGAACAGTCTAAAAGGTGTTTCAAGTCGAATGATTAGAAAGAAGGAATATCCTGAAATAAAAAAGAAACTATGGGCTGGAGCATTGTGGTCACCCAGTTATTTTGCTGGGAGTTGTGGTGGAGCACCTATATCCATTATTCGGCAATACATTGAGCAACAACGAACGCCAAAATAGATTATTGCGTTAACTGGGCCGCTTACATCCCCGCCCTGAACGGCGGGGTTTTACGCTACACACCGATAAATTAACAGCACGTAGGATGTGGTGAGGTACGAACCGCATCGATCTCGATTGATGCGGTTCATGTTATTCACCACATCCTACGCACTGATTCTATCCGTAGGTTAATTTAAGGATTCTCCTTTTTTTCTTTTTTCTTTTTTCTTTTTTAGGCGCTTGAATTGCGCATTAACAAAGGGTTGTAGAGGTGATACCTATACCGATTAGGGACTATATCTATACCAATTAGGGACTACACCTATACCGATTAGGGACTACACCTATACCAATTAGGGACTTAGCAATACCCTTGTTCTATATTGATGTATAGGTATTTATGCGATATAGTAATACCTCGATATAATTAGAGGTATAGAGATGGATAGTTCAGGTGAAAATTTAACCGTTGTAAAAAATAATGCGATTGTTGAAGCAGGCTATCGGCTTAGTGTTTATGAAAGTCGAATCTTACTAACTTGCATTAGCAAAGTGGACTCGATTGGTGAAATAGGTGTAAATGACACCTTCACTGTATCGGTAGAAGATTTAGCTGGACTGACAGGCACAAAAGGTAAAAGTGTTTACGAATACCTAGAATGTGCTGCCGATAAGTTACTGAGTAGGTTAATTACTATTAACCTTCAAAATAATGAAACCCTAAAAACTCACTGGGTGTCGTCGGTTAAATATATCCCTAACGCAGGTATGGTCGAGTTGCAGTTTGCGCAAAAAATAATTCCGTATATCTCTCAGATTAGGCGAGAGTTCACTCAGTATAAGCTACGTAACATACTAATGTTTAAGTCTAATTACTCGATTAGGATATATGAATTGCTAGTTAAGTGGGGCGGTAATGAACAGGTAATTTCAATTGAAGAGTTAAAAAAGAAATTTCAGATTGAGGATAAATATAAAACCATTGGAAACTTGAAAGCAAAAGTAATCGATGTGGCAATGAATGAGATAAACATCCATTCAGATATGCGCGTGAGTTATAGCCAGATTAAGCGTGGTAGAAGCGTGGTTTCGATTAAATTTGAATATAAGTTAAAAAATAAACCGAAGCAGAAAAAAGAATTTAATGGCAAAGTTAATGGTGTATCAAAAACTGAAATAGAAAAAAATGCGCGAGTGGGAGAATCATATGAGGCAGCAGCAGGTCGGATTTTAGCGTTAAAGGATGCGGTATCAGGAACACTGTGAAACACTCCGCCTAAGCCTTAATGGCTATAGGTGGAGCTTCTTCCGACCCATATTGATCAAACAGACCAATACCTTTCGCGACAACTTGAGTTATCGAGGACCTCTTTATGGAAACGCTATTTCCTAGCGCAGCTTCTAAGGCAAAATCCCTAATATTCTTCGCGGCATTTATGTCCCTGTCATTGATGTTCTGACAGGAAGGACAATGCCATTCGCGAATTTTTAGGGGGAGTTTTTCTATTTTAGAAGTGCAATGATTGCAGGCTTTTGAACTAGGAATGAATCGGCCTATCGGTAGTACGTTTTTACCAGAAAGTACCGTAAAGCCCCGTCGTTTAGGGCGGGGATGTAAGGTGTGCTTTTGATTTTAGGTACTCATTAAGCATTAAATCAATTAGCTTCGTCATGGGCATTTCCGTTTCTATTGACAGTAATTTTAGTTTTTTATAGGTGTCGGATTTTATTCTGACTGATTTGTAATTTTCCGCATTCAATTATTTGCACTCCTGTTTAATGAATGTAGAATATACCACATGAAGCCGATAATAAAAACCCTTTCCGTCAGAATCCGCGATAAACACGCCCGTGTTTTGAATCGCATGGCTTTTGATGTCAATCAAGTGTGGAATGCCGCTAATGCGGATTCTGACGAATTGTCGTGGGTTGCTATTCCTGAAGTCGGTTATATGAATTGTGGTACGTCAGCATTTGAGCTAATGAAGGACTTGAAAGGCATCCGTAAACAACGCGACATGATTATCGACTCAACGGCGGTTCAAGAAACCATTGCGGTTCATGCCAAAGCACGCAAGCAATTCAAGAAAAACAAATTGAATTGGCTCTGTTCCGGTGGAGCAAGACGCGCATTAGGCTGGGTTCCTTTTAAGTCCGGTGCGGCTAAATGGGTGAGCGGTCAGATCCGCTATGCAGGTCACTATTTCAACTGCTGGGATAGCTACGGATTGAGTCAGTTTGATTTTCGTTCAGGCTGTTTTAGTCAGGATTCACGCGGTCGGTGGTACTTCAATATTGTTGTTCATGTTGAGGCTGAAACAAGGCAAGCGGAATGCGGTCAGATAGGCATTGATCTTGGCTTAAAAACCACCGCAACCTGTTCCAATGGAGACACTTTGGAACGTCAGGATTACTACCGTAACAGTGAAGTCAAGCTGGGCATAGCGCAACGAGCTAAGGATAAAAATCGCGCTAAAGCGATTCACGCCAAGATTAAGAATCGCCGCAAGGATGCGATCCATAAATTCAGTCACAAGCTAGTCAAAGAAAACAGTTTAATTGTCGTTGGCAACGTCAGCGCGTCCGGTCTTGCAAAAACTAAAATGGCAAAGTCTGTTTTAGATGCAGGCTGGGCGATGCTAAAAACGCAACTTGAATATAAGTCGATAGCGACGCAAGGCGTGTTTTTAGAAGTCAACGAGTCGTACACTACCCAAACCTGTTCGTGCTGTGGCTGTATAAGCTCCAGTAGTCCGAAAGGTAGATCAGGACTTGGAATAAGAGAATGGACTTGTGCTGAGTGTGGCACAACGCATGATAGAGATATGAATGCAGCAAAGAACATTCTCGCGCTTGGGCATAAGCGTCTAGCAGTAGGAATCCCCGTCCTTTAGGTCGGGGAGGATGTCAATCAGTATCACTTGAAGGATGTTACCCAGTTTAAAAGTACTTATGCGGTTCGTTTGTATGAGTTGCTTGCGCAATGGCAGAGTACGGGAACACGAGAAATCACGATTGTAGATTTACGCGAGTTATTTTGTTTACAAAATAAATATCCCAAAATGGCAGAGTTGCGTAGAAATGTCATAGATAAAGCTTTAGCTGATATTAACCTGTTCTCTAATCTACAAGTAGAAGTTAGTACACGTAAACGGGGCAAGGTTATTGAAGCTTTTCAATTTACTTATCAAGTGAAAAGCTCTACTGTAGGGCATAAATCGAAAAAACAGGTAGAAAAAACGTATTATGGTTTTACAAAAACCGAAATAGATAAAGCGGCTAAACCTGGGGAAAGTTATTTTCAAGTTGGTCAGCGCTTGCAAGCGGCGGCTTTGGAAACTAAAGCTGAATAATAACTGTATTTTATTTTTTGACATCCTCCCTCACCTAAGGAAGGAGAAGATGTTAAGGCAGCTATGCTGGTGTAAAAATCTCCATGCCATTAGCTAATCCGGTGAGCATAAATTTACCCTGAGTTTCAAGGTTTTCACTCGCGTGCCATTTTTGTGCGGCTTGTTCACCAATCAAAATAGGCAAAGCAAGTTCAATGGTCATTTCTTGTAGTTGTATTG
>Ga0209081_1002675_pt1 | contig 10265 bp, 7 predicted proteins | sample GOMGulsemesocosm_4_FD_184636 | JGI IMG/M metagenome (GOLD analysis project Ga0209081, IMG submission 184636) | Methane-oxidizing microbial communities from mesocosms in the Gulf of Mexico - GOM15B Gulf of Mexico (SPAdes) (version 2) | ecosystem: Environmental > Aquatic > Marine > Cold seeps... | reverse complement strand
AATCATATCGGGGTTCTCGTTAAGTGCAGAACCCAGGTCGTCCATCAATTCAACAATGCCTGACTTTCCGGCAAATTTTTCACCAAAGGCTGATAACTTCATTGGAACCTCATTTATTTTTTAAGTCCGATGTTCAGTTCTCGAAAAGGGCTAGCACCTCTTCGGGGCCGCTTCTATGCTTGCCCTACGCAGTGGGGGGGATCGATATTGTGGAGGGACCGCCCCAGGGCCCCGAGAAAAGGAGACTATACGTTAAGTTGAGCGAATTAATCATTCGTGTTGACGGGGAAATGAGAACATTTTGGTATTATATATACCGATATTCCATTATTAGGTATAGATGCTGGCTATTTCGGTGATTTATTGATATTAGTTATGCTTGGTGAGTGGCGGGTTGGAAGTCTTTAACTTAGCCGCGACAAAACACTAGGAACTGATACTTCGCCGGAGACCCCAATGGCCCTGAAGCTCGACAAAACTGACCGCAAAATTCTTGAACTGATCCAGGCCGATGCCAGTCTTTCGGCTTCGGAAATTGCCGAGCAGGTCAACCTTTCCCAGCCTCCCTGTTGGCGGAGAATTAAACGCTTGGAGGACGAAGGCTTTATTGATCGCCGTGTTGGCATGCTCAACCGTAAACAGTTGGGCCTGAACGTGATGATCTACACGGAAGTAAAGCTCACTGCCAACGGCCGTCAGGCGGTGGGGGAGTTCGAGGAAAAAATTCGCTCCTTTCCCGAAGTAACAGAGTGTTACGTAATGATGGGGCGCACAGATTTTCTTCTGCGGATCGTCACTCGGGACGTGGAAAGCTACGAGCAGTTTTTTCGCGAGCAATTATCGCAACTGCCGGGCGTACAAGATATCAACTCCAGTGTGGCCTTGAGCGAGGTGAAATACACAACCGAGTTGCCGCTGGGACTGGTTTAATTACCTGTAGCATTTAGTCGCAACTCCAAATAACAGCCAATAGATCCTGCGCCAGTGATGACAATTTTTTGTTGTTTATGCTCATAACCAAGCCCAGGTGAAAGTGTGTTAATTTTTACTTACTGGGCATCAACTATCTTATTTGTCTGGGTGCCCAAGTCAATGCTGCCATCGACAGATTTGATCGATAGCTCCAGAGTGTCGCCTGGATTTAAAAATTCCGATGCAGATTTTTGGGCCGCAGTAAATTTTTCTCTACGTTTTCTATCGTTGGTGAAGTTAAGTAAAATGGAGAGGCCGATTTTCAAAGATTGGCCGGCGAGCACGCCACTGGGTGTGCCCGTTAGCAAGCAATCGCCAATGCGCATGTCGGCAAATTGTGAGATCTCGCTTAGAGTTTTGGCAGGCTTGTGAATGATTTGATCAGTCAATGCCTTTTGCTTTACTTCGCCATTGAGTTTTAGTACTAATTCTAGTTGATGAAGTTTTTTTAAATCCTCAGGATCTGTCAAATATAAAACTGGCCCGGCCGGGCAAAAAGTGCGCTGGCCTTTGCCTCTAAAGAACTGCAGCATGGGGGCGCCAAACATAATGTCGAGTGCTGATACGTCATTACATAAAAATAAACCGGCTACATACTCTGACAAATTTTCCTCGGTAATTGATATTTCAGAAGAAATTGCTTTTTTAAGACTGATGCCCAGCTCAATTTCATAGTCAAGCAGCTCACATTCTCGTGGTCGAATGATGTTGCTGTTGGGGCCGGTTAGGCTGCTGCTGGCTTTATAAAAGATTAAGTTTTCTTTTTGTGTGGCGTCAATCTCTGCTTCTGATCGGCTGTCAGCGTAGTTGAGGCCTTGCGCAAATAACTGAGTGTTTTGTGAAATGGGTGGGTGGAAGTTAACGCTGTTCCTTGGTGTGGGTGTTGCACAAACAGCGGAATTAAAGGTCTCGCGCGCATCAAAGTACAAGTTGATTATGTCACTTTGATGGTGGAATTTTTTATCCAACTTAAAAATGCTATCACCACGCAACACTCCCCAATGAATATCTGAAGTATTTTCTAAACTGTTTTTTGAACTGTATTTAACGACGGCTGTGCCCATCTATTTTATTTCCTTAGTGAACACTTCAAGACGGCTGATAATCGTATTCATCGATTCACCAGACATCACACCTTGCGCTGCATGCGCAAGGCTAATCACGCAAAACTATATACTGAGATCCTGTAGGTTGTAATCTTTTAAGCTGTGCTTGGCCTGCTCATTCCATGTGTAATCTTTGTCTAGCGTAGAAAGTGGTCGGTAATCGTAGCTCACTTCTTCTGGGAAGCGTTGCTTTCGAGCGTCGATGGCGTAAGGGATAACTCGAGAGCGCTGTTCGATAACAGACTCATCATAGACTTGTGCCTCACTGTGTATGCCAGCCCCGTGTACACCCAGAACAGATGAACGACGGTGAAAACCAAAGTTGACCGTGACGCGAGTTTCAAAGCCTGAATTGGCAAATGAACCGTGTAGAATTTGTCTATTGCAAATAACCACATCGCCCGCATTACAAATCATGGGTACCAAACCTTCGAGCCTCTCGCTACCTGCCTTTTCAACCAGTTCTTTGATGTCGATTTTCCCAACTTTGTGGCTGCCCGGTTTTACCCAAACACCATTTACCGCTGTGCTGCCATAGACTTGAGCCATAAAGTTAAAGCCGTGGATGCCCTCATCAAAGTTATCACTGTCCCAATGAGTATCGCCGTCTTGATGCCAAGAAACCGCGGCCCCAATACCTGGGTCTTTAATAAAAAGGCTTTCATTAAAGGGGGCGAAGTCTTTACCGTTTACCGCTTCTGCAACGCGCAATATCTGTGGATGTCCATAGACACGAAGGCAAGTTTCAGAGAATTGCAAGGAGCCCAAAAGAACGAAGGGCGCCCATTCTGGCTTTGAATTGTCGGCTGTTGGTTCGAACATTTTTATTTGATGGCGACCATTGGCCACATCAGAACCCCCCAGAGGGTCCCCTAATGGTTTTGACCAGATTAAGTTGGGCGCCAAGCAATCGGCGCCTAGAGCAGGCTGTCCGTTACGGTCCAACTGTCCATTGGGCTCGAGAGGGAAGGTGGTCCTCATGCTCTCAAGTTCTTGCTCAATGTCGTTTAGTTCGTCTGCTTGGAGTACATCTTCAAAAATATAGAAACCATATTCTGAATAAGCATCGAGGATATCCTGAGCTAAGTGTCCATTTTCATCGAAACGTATAGGGCCGCGATTGTTGAGCTTAAGAGCTTGTTTTTCGCCCTCGAGTAAATAGCTCCGCATTGCGTCTGCGTCATCTCCATAATGGGAGGCGCAGGCCTCAATTGATTTACTAATATCTTGCTGCATAATAGTGTCTCTCGATTGCCACAGTTTTTACTATTCGGCAAATTTAATCATCAATAAAAACTGTGGTCAAGCTGTTTCCCACTAGATTAGGTTAAAACATGAACAAAGCAGGCGTTGCTCGCGGCAATACAACCCGACAAGCGAACAAAGAGCTGCGCAAGAAGCGCATACTTGACCTTGCCAGAGACCTAATCACAAGCAAGGGCTTTGAAGCCTTTACGTTAAGTGAGCTTGCGAAAACAGCCGAAGTGTCCATACCCACTATCCATAATCTGTTTGGTAAGAAGTACGACATTTTCGTAGTACTGTGTGAAGAGATGGTGGTAAAAATTAAGGAAGTCATGGCAAACGACAGTGTTCATGACCCTATAGAAGGTGCGATAAGTTTCATTGATAGCTTGCATGAATTGTTCCGCGATAACGGAGCGTTTTATCGCGCGGCTTTTGTAACGGGTGAGCGCATGCAGTTATTTGAGCATGAATCTCCGAACGGTATTTTCCAAAAATCATTGGTAATTGCCCAACAAACTTGTGAGTCGGCTCGAGATAACGGATTTTTGCAGGGTGAGATTGATAGCCTGTCACTGGCTCAGCAATTGTTTGGCTGCCAGCGTTTGGCACGACAAGACTGGGTTAACGGTTACATCGACCTTCAGCAATACCGCAGGCAAGTACTCATGGGCATGTACATGACATACGCTGCGGACGCCACGCCCGAGTTTCAGCAGCGCCTTAAAGTAAAAATACAAGAGCTCTGTGTCACTAAGTAGGCTTGAATAATATCTTTGCTTTAGTTGCGCGCGGCTATGTCATTCACAGTTAGCTTGTAATATTTCCCGTGGATAGATGCTCCTTAAGTGACGATGTGTGCCGCGAGCTGTGACAATACTCTTTGGCGGCAAGGTGCAGTATTCCGCTGTGGATGAATTGGCTAATCCTCAGTCTAGAGATCCGGTTTTTCGAGTCATCATTTAGTATTGCATCAAGATCTTCTGGAATCTCAAACTTTTTGCTGTTCTTGACAGCAATTTGTCGTTATTCTCATCCGCACATTAATCAAGGAATGATAGAAATGTTCGCTCGCCTGACCCTTTTGCTCGCCTTTACGCTTTTCACTTCACATTCTTCCGCAAGAGACTTCTCTACCAACGAGGAAGTTGTACTCGGTGCTTATTTGGCCTATTACGGCAGGCCCGGCGATCCAGGTGGTTTGGCTTATTGGTCAAGCAGGTTGGCCAATGAAGGGGGTGATATTAATAGCATCATCACAGCATTTGGTGAATCTCCCGAATATCAAGAGCGCTTTGGAAGTCTAAATAACACCGAGCTTGTCACCAATCTTTTTCTGCAATTGTTTGGGCGCCAACCCGATTCCGGTGGGCTTAATTTCTACGTCGGCAAACTCGATTCAGGAGAGTGGAGCCTGCAAAGAATATCCTTGGCGATTTTGAACGGTGTGCAGGGCGACGATGTGACCGTGGTCGACAATAAACTCGAGTTCTCTAAGGTGTTTGTCGACAAAATTGAGTCGGGTGATGCTGAACAGCCTAGCGCAGAGACGCTTGCTGAGGTTATTGCAGATATTGATGCTACGGCGGATAGTTTAGACGATGCCTATGCCGTGATGGACAATGGTTTTGCCTCAACAACGCAAAACCTAATAGCTCACGAAGTGCTCATTACAAATGGGGAGACCAGAATTGGTTACTCGCTAGATTTGTCGATCACTGTCGAGGCGCAGGAAGCTGAGGAAGAGGTCGGTCTGGTTGTCTTTGCCATAGACCTAAAAGCCAATAAACAAATTCCAATCGGTGCGAAGAGCATTGAAGGTCTCTCAGTTGGCACCAGCAATGTTGACATGGATGTTGAATTGCCGCTGAGTTTAAATGAAGGCGCCTATTACATTGCTGTATTTCTCGATGGCGGTGATGAAGTTGCCGAGACCGACGAGAAAGACAACGACACAAGTGTTTACGTCGACCTCGACCCCGCGGCAACTGCCATCGACCTGAGTTTGGACCTATGGACACTAGAAAGCCAAGTGCTGCCGTTGGACACCACCACTTACGAAGAGCTTGAAGGCGGTTTTCAAAACTCAGACGCCAATGGCACATTGGAGATGTCGGTTCGTGGTAACGCCGAACCTGTGGATGTTGAAGCCTTTGCCTACCTGCGCTTGAAGCGCTCGGATGGTGGACCGAGTACTGGTGGTGGCACTGACGGTGGCACCGTCTTTTTCAAGCCAAGCCCGACAGACGACGCAACACATATTGTGCCCTTGTACCTGTGGAACTCTGACGAAGCACGGTATATGAATGCTTATCAAGTCGACCCTGATGGAAACGCCACTGATGAAGAGTGGTTGCCTCTAGGCTTGCTGGAACCACAAGAAGCTGGGCAAGCGGGTGATGAGCTTGTGCTGGAAGACACTGACAATAAGTCGGCTCACTTAGACCTATACCTACCGGGGCGATTGGCCAAGGAAATCGAGGTTTCAGCCCGCCATCTTGTTGTTACTCTTTCAGACCCTGCCTTTCCACCACCCGATCTTTCTTCTGAAGAAATCTCAGCGCTAAGTTTGTTTCTCTCTCGCTTGCCACATTCCACTGACATCGATAATCCCTATGATGAGGGGCCTGCGTTTGAGGTTCTCAGTGCGGATATTTGTGTGGAAATTCGAGCCAGTAATCCTGAGGTGGTGGATCGCGATACAGAAGATAATGTCAGTTGCTCGCCCGTTGCAATGAGCCTTCCGCCCGTTCCTCCACTGCCACCTCTGCCTCAGTACCCACCTTACAGTTCTGAATACAGCGTTGCGACTAACCCAGTGTTTTTCAATAAGGAATACGCTCAGACTTGGGGTTCATCCACTTTGGGTATTGGCCTTAGTCTCAATGCAAACGCCGGAGGCACCGATGAGGGCTTGTACTTTAATGCTAGCAGTGTCGCACCCCTTTACATTGTTGGCCAAAGCACCAAGTTTGCCTTCGCCGAAGCGGATGCGTTTGTGGGTTACGACACCAGAGAAGCTTTGGCGAAAACCGATGAGTTCAACTTCACCATCGGCGCCTTGGACGACGTAATTTATAACCGTTCACTCAGAGCGAGTGACATTGATCAAGAGTTGACGGAGGGCAAGACCTACTCCTATTCGAAATCCAAGCGGCGGACAAGGGTATTTACCATTGGGCCAGTGCCGGTTGTGGTTAACCTTCTAGCCATGGGCACAGTAGGCGTCAAACTGGAGATGAAACTGATGGGAACACGCCATCTGGACGCGACGGTAACCCCCTACGTAAATGCCTATGGCACAGCCAGTGCTGAGGCCGGCGGCGGCATTAGCGCAGGCGTATCCGGCCAGCTGACATTGATTGACGATAAACTAACAATAAACCCAAGTCTCGCTGCAACAGTGACGAATGATGGTAACGATAACAATGGCTATACCGTCGCGGTTAATATCCGGCCCGGATTGAAGGTAGAAAACGAATTGACCGGCATGTCCGGTCTTATCCAAGGTTTTGTGGGCATTTATTTACCCACCCTAGTTGAATGCGACTGGGGCTTTTTCACCGGTGTATGCCCAGGGCTTTACCGAGTCAATTATTATTTGAATTTGGCTAAGTGGGTGGGTTGGTACCAGAAAGACGTCCTGCTCGATGTCAGCACCGATATAGAGATTGTAACTATTGATGGTGATACAAACTACTACGAGCCAGGACTCTAGTCTTGACGTTTAAACAACTATCACTGGCCCTTGTGGCCGGTGTGCTCATCTTGCTCGCCGCGGTTTTTGTGCCAGGCACTTCCCCTGAGCCGCAAAGAGTCAGTCCGACCGCAGCGGGACCTTCAGACAACTTGATGCAATGGCGAGTAGGCACAAGCCAGAGTTATCGGCTAACGATGGAGTCAAAATTCAGCATGGGCTTGGCTCAGGGCAAGGCCCTGCCTATCGAGTTATCACTGAACGGTTTGCTCAATTTTCAAACCCTGGAAGTGAATCAATTTCAAAGTCTGGTGGGTCTGCAATTTACCGAGATTGATTTGAAAATTTCCGGCTCGTCTAATGCGCAAACCAATCGCGATCTTAGGCGAGCTTTTCGGGTTCGATTTACACGGGCCGGAGTGCCTAGCGCTTTTGAATTTACTGCACAGCTACCTGAAGAAAGTCGCGAGATACTGCGTAATGTAGTGGCCGTTTTTCAAACCTCTTTGCAGGCTGGCGGCGACTGGAAAGCGACCGAACATTATGCGGGGCGCGACTACGAAGCGCACTACAGCGTGACCAGCCCTGGCACCATCAAAAAGACTAAGCTCCGTTTTGTGAATAGTAATGGCTCAACTCAGTATCAAAATACCGATACAGTAATCTCTGACGAAATTATACAAATCGCCGTGAATACAGATTGGCTGACCAGCATGAAACTCACAGAGACAATAGAGTCAAAAGCTGCGAACAAAACTTTGGCCGTCAGTCATAGCCGTGCAGAGATTGAATTGCTGTCGTCAAGACAAGCGTCGCCCAGCAGCGTTTGGGCGTTTACGGCCAGCCGCAAGGCGACGGAGAAAGCCTCCACGATGGTCTTGTCATTGCGTGAGGCGAGAGTTCGCCTGAAGAAAGGTGTGGTGGGTCTAGGTGGTTTGGCGACCGAGCGTCCGCAGTACGTCAGCGCACTCAGTGAGCTTGTGCGAGGCAGCCCAGAGCTAGTTGCCGACATCTCCGAGCAGCTTAAAGGTGATGTTCTTGCAGACCGAGTTAAGGCAGATCTTTTCCTCGTGTTAGAGTTGGCCGGAAGCGATCAAGCGCAAAGTGCACTGAGCGCATTGGCCGCAGACCCGGGTTTGGATGAGATGGGTAATTTGCGTGCGATTGTGGCTCTGGCGGGCGTAGAAGTGCCAAATATGAGTACTGTAGACGCGCTTTGGAACATTGCCTATAGCGGCTTAGCGTATAGCGGCGATGCTCGCCCAGACACGGCTGTACTCGCTTTGGGCAGCATGGCCGCATCACTAAAAGTCGCCCAAGATGAAGACGCAGGAATAACCGATCAATTGCTGAGCGGGGCGTTCAGCTCAGCCAACGAAGACCGCCGGTCGGCCTATTTATTAGCCTTAGGTAACACCGGAGATGCATCCTTGCAGCCACAACTGTTGCCTCTGCTCGATGACCCTTCCGACAAAATTCGTCGGCAAACCGCCGCGCAATTTGAGCGATTTGGCTCGAATCAAGTGGGCAATGAATTGGCCGAACGCTTCTACACCGAGCCCAGCGGAGAGGTTCGGGGTGCCATAGCCGGTGCATTGGTCGCCTGGGATTCACCAACGGCGGAAGCCAATATGGCTGTTGCCGCGGCCATAAGCTCTGAGTCAAACGAGAAAGCGCGCTACAGCATGACGCGTTTTTTAGCCGCCCATGTAGGCGAATTTCCTGAAAACGAGGCTACTTTAAGGCGCTTGGCACAGAGCGATCAATCGTCTCGCATCCGCCGAGAAGTGGCTGCGATGGTCTTTGCGAATAAAAAATAAAATGTTTGGCTTAAGGTGTCTTAGAAGGGGGAAAATTCGGTCTTTATACCGGTCTAAGCTACAGCCTGATGGGCGATCACCGTTTTCCTACTTTAGTGGGAGGGCGCCTACGTTTTGTCGCGAAATGTATTATATGATAAGTTTTTGTGTTCTAATTAGTGCTCATCTATAAGCTGAATCCACTTGCTTAGTAATCGATTGTTCGCGTAACTATGACTAATCCTCTTCAAAGCGAAACCCTGCCTGTAGTCGTGTGCGACGACTCCAGTATGGCGCGCAAGCAATTACAGCGCTCGCTCCCGCAAGATTGGAATGTTGATATAAGCCTGGCGACCAATGGCCTAGAGGCCATGGAGTTGATTCGCTCCCACGCCAACTGCCTGCTCTTTCTCGATCTCAATATGCCTCATATGGACGGCTATCAAACTTTGGAGCTTATTGCCGCCGAAGCTCTGGCCACGCAAGTTATTGTGGTGTCTGGCGATATTCAGCCTGAAGCACACGCTCGAGTAACGGAAATGGGCGCACTGGCGTTTATTGAAAAGCCGGTGATGGCCGACAATCTCGCCGAACTCTTACAAGATCTCGGTTTCTACCAGAATACCGACCTTGGGGCAGCAAACGCGCAGATCCGTGACCTTCCAGCTCTTGGCAATACGCCCACAGTGGACTTACTCGACAGTCTTCAGGAAGTGGCCAATGTAGCCATGGGGCGCAGCGCCGATTTGTTGGCGCGGCTACTCAATGCCTTTATTCAGTTACCTATCCCGAAAGTGAACTTACTGAATTCCGCCGACTTGAAAATGGCGCTCACCATGACGGAAGCGGGCGCTACTTACTCGGCGGTGTGCCAAGGTTTCATTGGCAGTGGCGTGGCCGGTGAGGCACTGGTGATATTTGACGATACGAGTTTTGCCGATGTCGCCCATTTGCTCGCCTGGGAGGGTGAAATCAGCGAGGCCGACGAGTTAGAACTATTGATGGATATGGCCAGTCTTTTGGCCGGCGCTTGCATCAATGGCATTGGCGATCAGCTAGACATCAGTTTTAGTCAGGGTCACCCCATGGTGTTGGGGCAGCATGTCGCCATCGGCGATTTGGTTTCTGAGTCAGTACATCAATGGAATGAAATACTCGCAGTAGAGATCACCTACCACATTGAAAATCACGATATCAATTGTGATTTATTGCTCTTATTCACGGAAGATTCAATAGAAGCCTTAAAGCAAAGGTTTGCGGTTTTATTTTCCTGAGGTGAGTGAAATGCTCGAAATAGACGACTTTACTTATGAGTTCCATTGGCTCATGGACATGTTGCAAACCATTGATGTGGGTTTGTGCGTGCTCGACAAAGATCTGAAAGTAAAGGTGTGGAACGGCTTCATGGAAAACCACAGTGGCCTGCGACCCGAGGACATTAAAGAC
>Ga0209081_1002673_pt1 | contig 10272 bp, 12 predicted proteins | sample GOMGulsemesocosm_4_FD_184636 | JGI IMG/M metagenome (GOLD analysis project Ga0209081, IMG submission 184636) | Methane-oxidizing microbial communities from mesocosms in the Gulf of Mexico - GOM15B Gulf of Mexico (SPAdes) (version 2) | ecosystem: Environmental > Aquatic > Marine > Cold seeps... | reverse complement strand
GTCAAGCGCTTTCCATCGTTTGATTATGAACCATTATTTAACGAGGAAGCACTCGATGAATTAAGGCGGTTAATGAAAGAATAAATTTATTACTCTTTATAAAAAAGCCCAGCTAAGCTGGGCATTTGTAATAGATTAAAGGTTTTACTATTCTTAGCTACAGCTGATATGTCTCCCAATTAAAATCTGATTTCTTATTATTTGACACAGCGACTAGTGCTTTTGAAAGATCAACAAGTAATAAATCTAAATCTTTGAATTTATCTTTATCTGCGATAAAGATAGCTGTTTTAGGTGCAATCGAAGCAATAATCAAATGATCTGTTTTAGTACTTATAAATATCTCACCTATAATATCAACACTCACTTTCCCTCCATTTGGCAAAGGTATACATCGCTTGACACCCATAGCGACAGAAACCATTTTAACAATATCTTCTTTCTTTTTAGGTGTAACTTTACCATCAAGAAAATATTCTTTGTAACCCGTTAAACCGAAGCCTACAACCCAATCACCAGCAGGTGCGTTTTCACTTTCTTCGATTCCTGTACGGTCAATAAAATTAATACCTGATAACCGTGCAAGGTTTACCGCTTTATTTAGCGAATCGATGTCAAATGTTGCTTTTTTCATTTTTTAATTCCTCTCTATTTTATATAAATAATTAATGTTCTACGTTGTTTTTCTAAGTGAGTTTTAGCTTTGTTGCATTTTTTCCTCCCAAGCCACGATAGCTTTAGCAGTAAAAAATACCGAACGACCAACACGCATTACGCGAGGGACTAAATCAGAATTTCGCGATACATTTACGCGCACCGTTTGCTCGTTCAATCCGTACATTGCCGCATACTCAGCGATGTTATAAGCTCGTTTTTCTATGTTGTTCATGGTCTACTCCTCAGTAGTCTTGATAAATGAAGATAATGGACGGCCGCCTAGTAGTGCTTCGGCCGTTTTTGTGTTGGCATCTCGTAACTTATCGCTATTATTTAACGCGTAAATAAGAGTCATTTTAATGTCACTATGTCCAAGGCTTTCGCGCACAATATTGATGTCACCTGTAACTCGTAGCTGTGCAGTAGCAAAGGTTCTACGCAAGTCATGGGCATAAAAATGCTCGGTTATGCCGGTTATTTCTTGCACTTTTTTTCGAGCGCGCGCCATACACTTTGTTGGCTTACTCATAAATTTTCCAGCAACACGGCTAGGGAATAAGAAAGTACCGTCGCTATGGGGAAGCACGAACTTAACAACACCTGTTGATATTGGGCTAAGCTGATGTTGTATGGGTTTATTATTTTTACTATCGGGGATGCTCAGCACAGTAAAATCATCATTGAGCCAAGCTAATTCAATTTCTCTCACGTTTCTTTGACGTAATCCACTTGTAGCAGAAAGTGCTAAACACCCCCCATGAATGGGATTCTTGTCATTAATCACTGCATCAAAGAAAGCAATAGCTTCCTCATCAGAATGTACGCGTGTGCGGCTAGGATTTTCAGGTGGTTTTTTAGTTTTGGCACAAGGGTTTTTGTCAATGTGCCCATGTTCAATAGCTAAAGAAAAGAACTTAGAATCAGCCGAGCGAAACCGAGAAACTGTGGGCGACTGTCGGCTTTTCGCCAAATCATTCAAAGATTTTTGAATATCAGATGTAGTAACGTCGCAAACACGTTTATGCCCAAACTCTTTTATTAAAGGTTGTAGTCGTTGTATAAATCCTGAGCTATCTTTATGGTTTTCTTCTGAATACGGTTTAACTACATCTAAGAATAATTGCTTTACTATAATGTTAGATTGGGTCTGATAACGCTCATTTACAATGTTTGCAATATAATCATGTGCTCGCTTTTCTAGCTCACGCCACTTGGTATAACTGAAATCACCAACTTTGTGTGAGTGTGGCTTATTGTTGCAAAATTTCTTAACTACGACCGAGATATACTTTAGTTGTGGTATTAAAACTATGTCTTTATTTTCACCGTAATAACCTACAACTGGCTCACCCTGCTTTCTAAAGGGCATTTGATTTACTTTAGCCGCTGTTATTTTACCTATATATATCTTCTTCATTTTACCCCCCTATTTAACTGCAGTTAGTTGCTGTTCAACGGGACGAATAATATAATTGACTCACCTTGTAAGCCATTGAATACAAAGAAGAGTGTTTTGTGTGTTTATCTTAGTACTCATGCCAACGTACCACGAAATAAATTGGATTTACCACTGTATTTCCTTAAAACAAAGAGCTTAATCAACCTTGCATTTAATTATGCTGCTTTTTAGCTAATTTAATTGCAGAACATTTACTTTACGCATTGTTTTTATTGGATTTATTTGACATTTAATTGTAAAAATCATCGAAAACAGATATCTATGATTCTTTATATAAATAAAATTATTAGATGGAATTACTCTAGTTTTGGTAGTATCAATAGATAACAGTTTCTTGTAATAACGATTAAGTACCCCTATTTCATGGCTAGGCCAAAAGAAGCACACATATTCATCAATAAAAAGATGCTAGAAAAATGGAAGAAAACAAAGCGTAACTATGCTGAGCCTTCTTTATTCGTGACTATTTTGTTTATCATGCAAAGGTTTCAATTATCCCACCGCTCTGCAATAGAAGTGTTCAAAGATACGTTTAATAAGGAAGTAACGTTACCAAGCGCATCAAAAATATTTAAAGAAATAGAACAACTAAAGTATAAGCTTAAATATATTTCTTCTTTCTCATACTCATACTTAGTTATTGACAATATTCACACCAACGACAATCTCATCAACATAAAAGCGAATAGAGTTAATAGAATTACCAATTCACCTGATATTGAAGAACACCTGATCCAAGGAAGAGAAAGAACTGAGCACATCTTATTTTTTGGCAAAAATGGCGTTACCAGTAAGGCTCCAATAATAATAAAAAAGATAAAAAAAGATAAATTAATAAAAGAAAATGACCTAGATAAAAATCTAACAACTTGGTTTAAGAGTAACTCAGCACTCGTTAAATCAATCAAAAGCATTCTTAATACAACCGATGGTGTCGTGCTTTTTGACTCTCTTATTCCATTAATAGCAAAGCGTAAATGGGTTTCTCACAAGCCAAAGAGTACTAAGTATGGTGATTGGGCAATATCAACATTAAGAGGTTATAAGTTTAGTCCGTTACACGACACACCAGATAAAAGCTCGTATACAAATTTAGCGATCAATCAAAGCAATAAAACACCACTACACCAAACAACTAAAATAGGCTCGCTCAATGTTTCGTTGCTTGCCTTAACATACAAAGAAAAATCACCTCGACATGCTGGACAGTCCCATGCCATAAGGCTATTACTGTTTGTTCACTGTAATAACAGCAGCATGAATTTTATAAAACCTTTAGAAAAATTCTTACATATTGATGAAAAAATCACTTATTCAATAGAGATCATTAAGAATTCTGAGCTAGTCACCATCAATATTCTTAACGACCAAAGCATCATCAATGGCAAAATTGAAATTCCTTATAAAAATCAATCAGGCAAAACAACTATTCCTAAAATCAAAAAAGATGACTGGGGTTTTATAAGCGATTCAACACTCAAAAGTTTTGGTGAAGATGTACCTAATAATTTCCAAACCAAAACCATGCATCTAGCCCTAAAAGCTACGCCTTTCAATACAGGCAGTTATAAAGCATTTGATGAAGGGAAATTTGAAGAGCAATTAACATTATGGAATTATTACTTAAATCTATTCGCTGATTTAAATTCTGAAGATAAGAAGCTTTTTGATAAATCTGATTTTAAAATAATCATACCTATAATAAATAAAAATTAAAAAAAAGTAGACCCTAGAATAACTACTATCCCCTACGAGTAAATCCTACTTTTATTTTATCCTTATTTTTACTGGCCTGCATTGATGCATGGGGTCACTATGAAAAACTAAATTAATAATTAATCCCCCTCCCTTACACCACCTGTATCAGTTAGCACCATCAATCATCAAATATATATCCGACAACACCACCGATAACAGCACCAATAACTATGCCATGGGGTCCACCAAATCTAGCGCCAATTAATGCACCAGAGGTAGCACCTTTTAATGCACCATGTGAAATGCAGTTATTCGTTGAAGTATTTTTACTCATCGGGTTATTTTTTCTCAATCATACCGACAGCCGTATATTTAATTCGTCTGTCAGTGAAGTGTAGTTGAAGCAAGTAAGTCATCAAACAATGCTATACTTGGCGTAATGACTTGCCCTTTTTAATGACGTGCTAGGACAAAGGTCTTCCTGTTCATAAAAAGGCGCTCTGCTAATTAAAAGTGACAGAAACACTAAAAACCCCCGTTTCGACATAACAAATAAAGTTATTCAGAAATAACTCGATAAGTTCATCAGCATCCTTCTTATTTAAGATACCACCGTACAGGCAATACACCTGCTTGGATTGGTAACAAATATCAATCTCTTTAACTAATTCAGGGTACGGAAAACCTTGAAAGCTAAAGTCGGTTATGTAATCGAATTGCCATTGACCGTCAAACTTAATAATACGAATTTCAACGGGATGATACCCACCAGTCTCAGCGCTATAATCGGGGTCTCTAAAATTCAAAGTGATCCCCAAGCTATCTGACGAGGGGGCTGTTACTTTTGCTAGTTCTGTACTTAATATGCCGTATAGTTTATCAGGCACACGAAAGCACTGACTTTGGTTAAAAGTCTGTTTCATTATGATTTCCTAATTTTTGTTAGTTGAAAGGAGTTAGTGAGAGTTTGATGTATGAACGCTACTTTCTACTTGACGTTCGTAGTGGTTTAAGTTTTGCTAAGCGATCACGTTGATTGATTAATAACGGATTCACCACATGTAGAAACTGGCTTTTCTCTGATTTTAAAACCAAGGCAATTTCTTCACTACGAAGTACGGCAGATAAGAAACTAACGTTATTCGCTGAGCCACCTTTAATGACTGACTTAAACACTGAAGACTTAAATGGTTTATCAGCTTCCATAGCCTCTAGGAGCACATATAAATCGTCGAGCTTCACCCACTCTTTACTAAACAAACCGCCGGAATCATTACTGGTTAAGCGAAGATAGCGACCTTTATCATCTACATTTAGCGCTACTTCATAACCAATTAGGCCAGATGACTTACTTGATAATTTCGGTGCAAGGCCAACAAGTAAGGTTTTAAAGTGACTATCGATGTCTTCAATAATCTCTTTAGTTTCCTCGGTGGTAACAAAAGCTTCTACATCATAGACATTCTCATCCGTTGGGTTATCGGTAAGATTAGCTTCGTTTTCAGCGCTAACTTCCACTTTTTCATCAATCTTATCGACCACTTGTTTCTTTATTTTGGTATTCATATTGTTTCTCTTAAGTTAATTGGTTTAATAACAACTGTGCATCTTTGCGAAGTGTCATAGATAAATCGGCATTACAGATGATGTTAATTAGTTGGGGCATTATCATTAATAACTCCTAATTCGGTAGGTTTAACGAGGTACAAACCATTACCAGCATCATTGGTAATGGTGAGTGATAGTTGATAACCACTAGATATAAACTCAACAAATTCAGGTTCATTTTCAGCCAGCTCAATAGCATGTGAAAGTTCATCCGATAATGAAGCAAGTGCTGTTGAAGGTGTGTCGTGCTTGTTTATACAAACGAGAGTACATGGGTAGTCTTGCCAGAACTGACTAGCTTTATCTAATGTACCGAACGGCTCAACAAGCAGTTCTAGTACATTGACTGCTGTACTTAGTGGTAACGCTAATTCTTCAATCTCAGGTATAGCGTGAAGTATTTGCATAGTTTTTCTCCCTAAACGCAAAAAGCCCATTACCGTTAAGTAATGGGCTTTGAGTGTTGTTTTTGTTAAGTTAATTTAAGTCAGCATGTTAGATAAGGTTTCGCTTGTCTGACGCATAGACTCAGTGGTTAATTTCGAATAAATTTGCGTTGAAATCAATGACTTATGAGCCATACTCTCTTGAATGAGACGCAAACTTACACCGCTCGATGCCAAGTTTGATGCGAAAGAGTGTCTAAGCGTATGAATACAAACGTCTTTTTCGTTTATTTGTGCTTTTTTTAGTAGTTTTAAAAAGGTCTTTCTAGCACTACCTAAAGGCTTACCTTTTACACGACCCGCAAACAGATAAGGGTTATCTACCTTTAATGGAACTCTTGCTATAAAACCTAATGACATATCAGTTAAATAAACAGTACGTGATTTGCCATTTTTCGTTACTGGAATATGAATAACCCGCTTAGCAACATCAACATCTTTAACTTTGATATTAGCCGCCTCACCAGCTCTCAGGCCAGTCAGTATAAGCAATGCAAGATATGACGAGATCGTCTTGTTCGAATACTCTCGACACGCTTTTAGCAGTCGCTTTACTTCGTGAACATTTAGAAAACGTGTTCTCGCATTATTTAAACGAAATAATTTAACAGGTAAGCAAACGTCGGATTTGATAACACCTAAAGTAAGGGCTGATTTTGACATTAGCTTGACGATCATAAGCGCTTGATTACACGTCGATTTTTTATATATTCTACCGTATTTATTTACCTGCTCGGTGAGTGATAGGTGAAGCTTTTGCACATCAATGGTGCGTAACTCTCTAAAGAGAATATTACCCAATTTAGGTGCAATCATGATGTCGTAACGATACTTATCATCTTGCCATGTTTTCTTACGCTTCTTGATACTGGGTAGGTAGTGCTCATTAAAAAAGGTATTTAAAGTTAACCTAGTAGGACAGTCACGTTCTACTTTCGGGTTAATACCCTCACCCAATGACACGCGGTGCTTTTGTGCCTTCTGACGAGCTCTTGCTACGCTAATATCAGCAACACGACCTAAGCTTATGCTTTGCTTTTTGAAGTTGTACGTATAGCGAAATAGAAAACGTTTATTACCAGTTTTACCCACCAGACATTTAAGCCCTTGAACTAACGTATCACTGACTTCTAACTCAGTAGATTTTGACGCTCTATCGTTAGCAGGTAGTGCTTTGATAGCTTTATCAGTGAATTTAAACTTCTTAATTATATTACATTTCTTAACCATATTGAATTTCCTAGTTGTTTAACTATCATTACCATCTTAATGTCTGTTTATTTTTTTGGTTATTACGGTAAATCACTAGGAACAACGGTACCCCATTAGTACTAATGGGGTACCAAAAAAGTACTTTTATAGCCCTATTTTCCGAACAAGTAATTAGTTCTAATTATGAACGTTACGTTAATTAATTTTGAGGAAAAGACGATGGAAGATTTAAAAATTAAGATTTTATTTTTAAGCTATAAAGGGGGTGTTGGCAAATCTTCACTAGCAATCAACTTAGCAGCTGAAATTGATGCAGACTATGTGACCAATGATTTAATCACGACCAATACTAAAGCAATTCAAATAGAATCTAACAAGCGAAGAATTCCCAAAGGGCTGCTTAATCTTGACCGCGTAGTGTTTGATTTCGGTGCTATGTCAACTCAACTTGACCATAAAGCAGTTCAAGCAACAGAAGTGGCTGACGTGATTGTTATACCTACACTCACCGATATTAGAAGTTTAACGGCTACGATTAAAACGGTTAATTTAGTCAAGCCTATGAATAAGCCAATCACCATTATTATAAATAATTTCACTAAGGAAAAGAAATTCGATGAAGCCAAAGCTTTTTTAACAGAAAGATTAGGAGAGTTACCTATTTTTGCAATTAGAGCGACTACTCTGTTCGGCCGCGTAGCCAAAGATGGGGAAGAATGGCTTAAAAGTATTCACAATAATAAGGGTGAGTGGCAATTAAACAAGTCACGCTTAGCACATGAAGTAGTGTATAACGCTATTATTGAGATAGGCATTCAATCATGAAATTACAATCATTGAAAGGTCTTGAAAAATCTATTGGGGGCAGACCAAAATCACCAAATAAAAAACATCGTCATGCATTTTATTTAAGTGAGCATGAATCAGAATCACTAAAATTATACGCATTTGAAAATGATATAACGGTGAGTGAATTAGTTAGGAATCTAGTTAAACAAGCTCTAAAAACTTAAAGCAAACGATATAGCCTAACCAGCTATATCGTTCTTTTATTTTTTTAAAAAAACCAAGCGAACTAATTATGATAATTTGCCAGTAACTGCCCTAGGAGTTAATGTTTTTTTTGATATAAAAGGAAACATAGATTTTATACTCCACATACATTTTTCGGTATATATATCTATAAATTATATCTTTAGAGGCAATATACTTAGACACTAAACCTGTTAATATAAGTACAATGTTTCAGTAAACTCTAGTGAATAGGTAATTTTTTATGAATAAAAAAATTGTTGTAGCTATGCTGCTATCATTGATATTAAATGCTTGTGCACAACAAAAAGAATCGGTTTCACCCCCCCTTAGTTGCATAAACAATGAAAATCAGAAAGAAACAGATATATTAATTAAACGCTTCCAGAAGATGATAGGACCAAAAGTCTATTGGAATGATTTTGATAAAGTAATACCAACCAATGAAAATCCTTATACGGGACTTGCAGTACTTCAACTTAGTAGCAAATACCACTCAAGCACTTTCGCTAGATTTATTAATTACCCAACAAATGAATTAGAAACAACGGGACGAGATCCAAACAAAGCCCGAGAGAACTTGTCAAATGCAACTAAATTAGGTGAGATCATACTCAAATCGAAGGAAAGAGAAATAAAAGCTATACATGATGTTGAATGTAGTTTTAATAACAAATATAGAACTGAATCGGCGCTCAAACGATTAGCTTTTGAAATTAAAGTATTTAAAGGACTTATCAATGTGACAATACCCTCTTTAATTACGGAAGTGAATAAAGGCGAAGAGTATCAACAAATTGCTTCTCAAAGCAAAAATATAAAGATTCAACAAAAGCAAATCGCGAAAGATAGAGTAAAACAGAGACAAGCTAGCTATTTAGCCGAAAAAGAAGCTGTATATAAGGATACTCGATTAGTGATCCAGTTAATAGATTATTATAATTCAACTTTATTTATATCCGTAAAAAATATACAAGAAAATAAAATAATAGAAACCAATTTTACTAAATGTACTTATATTGAAACTAAGTTTGGAGGAACTGAATGTATATTTGTAGTTAACGGGTTAACGCTTAAAGATCAATATGGAAACGACTTCAATCTGTATGCTACTGATGATATAAAATTACACCCCCAAGAAACTTCTGTATTTAAATTTAGGGGAGAGAGAGCATTAGACTCTTCAATCCTTAATTTTCATATTCCCGCATATTCTTTTGGATCAGCTAAAGATGCTAACTTAAAATTCCCGGCAAATATACACTAGATTCTGATACCTGATTTTAAAAAAAGCATCACCAGCTAGATCTATGCTAGCTCATTCATAACTTAAAGAGTAAGGGGGTCTGTAGTAAATAATACCCCCTCCCAACTATATTAAAACTATTCATCAAAACAGTAAAATAAAGTTCGTATCAAGTCACGTTATGCCTTTCATCTCTGGCTCTTTTTTCTTTTGTGCGTGTTTTTTTTTCTGATCTACACTTAAAATTCATTCAGCAAGGATCGTTAACTTATGTCACTTATCAAACCACGCAGAAGCTTAAACAGTTGTTAAAGCTTTGCTACTAAATAACCTCAATTTCGTTTACGAGGCTGAGATGTACTTAAGGTAGGGTGATTTATTATTCATGTAAATGTGGTTAAGTGAATATTCTCTACGTTGTTATTAATGGGCCTAAAGAAATACCATTACCTTCAATCGTTCATGAGTAAAATAACCAAAAAATTTATAGCTGCTAACTGGACCAGATCTAGACAGGAAAAATCACGTAATAATATAGTCCATCCACATCAGTTTATGCTGGCAAAATAAACTACTTCTTTACCATACTTGTAACTGTTTAGACTCTGTTAGACACATTTGTGCAACTAATATGGAACGGGGCAAGTTATAAAGGCGAAAGTCTATCGATTATGAATAAGGTTTATAGTTGAAATAAATTAAGCTACAGGCTATGGTACTGCTAGGTTTGTTGAGTTTTCACAAAGGCGAATAATAGAGATGAAAAAGAGTTTTTCGAGGTCGTGGATACCGGAATCACAATCCGGGGCTCTACCAACTGAGCTATAGCCACCACTGAGGTGCATAATTTAAAGGTATAATTTTGTTATCACGAATGTAACTTAACAAAGCAGGCTAATTTTAAAGTACTTTAT
>Ga0209081_1002671_pt1 | contig 10275 bp, 10 predicted proteins | sample GOMGulsemesocosm_4_FD_184636 | JGI IMG/M metagenome (GOLD analysis project Ga0209081, IMG submission 184636) | Methane-oxidizing microbial communities from mesocosms in the Gulf of Mexico - GOM15B Gulf of Mexico (SPAdes) (version 2) | ecosystem: Environmental > Aquatic > Marine > Cold seeps... | reverse complement strand
CACCCAGACCGAGAAAATGCAGATGGCGCTGACCAATGCCATCCCGATGAAACGTCTTGGGCAGGCCTCTGAGGTAGCCGATGGCGTGCTGTTCTTTGCCTCTGACCGCGCCAGCTTTGTCACCGGACAGGTGCTGAGCGTCAGCGGCGGCCTGACGATGGCCGACTGATGGGCGCGGGGGGCAGTGAGGTGAACAAGCAGCAGTCGCTTTCACAGGCGGTGGCCTCGGTTGTGCGTCCGGGCGATACGCTGTGCTTTGGCTTCACCCATAATCGCAGCCATGCGCTGGTGTACGAGGTGGCGCGCCAGTTCATGGACCAGAAATGCATGACACTGGTGGCCACAGGGCTGCTGGAATATGCGTCCATTCTGGTGTCTGCCGGTGTGATCTCACGGTTGGAATCTGCCTTTGCCGGCAATACATACCCGGCCCCGTCACCCTCAAAGCTGCTACAGGATTTCTACGGTGCAGATGCATCCAGTGACCCCGACTGGAGCAACCTGACCATGACCCTGCGCCTGATGGCAGGCGCGATGGGCTGGCCGTTTGTTCCGGTCAACAGCCTGCGGGGGTCTGGGCTGTGGAAGGACGAGGGCCGGGCATTGGTGCGCGACCCGTTCACGGGACAGGATCAGGCCGTCATTCCAGCACTGGTGCCCGATGTCAGCTTTTTGCACGCGCCGGTGGCTGATACGCTCGGCAATGCGGTGATCCACGGCCCGGACGCCGAAGAAAGCTGGGCCGCCTTTGCCGCGCAGCGGGTGATTGTAACGGTTGACCGGGTGATCAGCCCCGAAGATTTCCGCCGCCTTGGACCGCGCAACGGCATCCCCGGCCATCTGGTGAGCGCGGTGGTCGAGGCGCCATTCGGGGCGCACCCGCAGGCGCAATTTGTCTGGTCCAAAGAAGAAGGCATGGCATCATATGCCGAGGATTACCCGTTTCGCAAAGACCTGCGCAGCCTGACCCGCGACCCGGACGCAATGCGTGAATGGGTCGAGGATTGGGTGTTTGACAGCGATCACGACAGCTATCTGGCGCGGCTTGGACCGGACCGGCTCGCCGGGTTGCAAAAAACCGCGATTGACCCACAGCCTGAACCGCCCCGTGACGCCGAGGCCCCGGCCTCGCCCGAGGAACTCGCGGCGGTGCTGGCCATGCGCAAGGCGATTGAGCTGGCTGAAACCGGCGGAACAAACAGCTTTTTCGCGGGCATCGGCCTGTCGCATCTGGCGGCATGGGGGGCAGAACAGCAATTGCGAGCGCGCGATGTTGATGTCGCGGTGATTGCGGAAAATGGCATGGTTGGCTTTCGCCCGCTGGCTGGCGACCCTTATCTTTTCAACCGCCCCAACGCCGCATCATCGCGGTTTCATTCCAGCTTCCTGCGCACACTGGGGGTGCTGGCCGGGCCGCGGTCACGCGATTGCCTGTCTCTGCTTGCCGCCGGCCAGATTGATGCGGCGGGCAACGTCAATTCATCGCGCACCGCCAGCGGAGGGCTGATCGTCGGATCGGGCGGGGCCAATGATCTGGCCAATGGTGGGTCTGCGGTGATGGTGGTCATGCCGCTGAAGCCCGGACGTTTCGCGCCCAAGATGTCTTTCACCACGTCCCCGATCCGTGATCTGGCCGGGGTCGCCACCGACCTGTGCTGGATGCAGCGCGGCTCTGACGGCAGGTTGGAAATCACCGGGCTGGTCTGCGAACCGGGCGGTGAGCAGGACGCGCTGGCCAGTATTCACACCGCAACCGGGGCCGAGATCGCTTTGCACCCGGACGCGGAAATCATCCCACCCCCCAAGGCCGAGGAAGTGGCGCTCTTGCGCAGTTTTGACCCAGGCCGCGCCATACTTGGCTGATCATTCACTCTGGAGACCCAAATGGATTACACCGACGTAACTTACGATGTCAGCGCGGGCATCGCGACCATCACCATCGATCGTGAAAAGCGAATGAACTGCTTTCGTGGCCGCACAATCGAGGAATTGACCCACGCCTTTAAGCGCGCCTGGGTGGACAAAAAGGCCGGCGCGGTGATCCTGACGGCTGCCGGGACCAAGGCATTCTGTGTTGGCGGCGACCAAAAGGAAATGGCCGAGACCGGCAGCTATGGGGCGTCGGAAAACGGGCTGTGGGAAATTGACGACCTGCACATGGTGATCCGCAACATCCCCAAGCCGGTGATCTGCGCGGTCAACGGCTATGCGATTGGCGGCGGTCATGTGCTGCATGTGATCTGTGATGTGACGATTGCTGCCGAACACGCCAAATTCGGGCAGGCCGGACCAAGGGTCGGCTCGTTTGATGCGGGCTGGGGCTCGGCCTATCTGGCACGGATCGTCGGCGAGAAACGGGCGCGTGAAATCTGGTTCTTCTGCCAGCAATATGACGCGCAGACTGCGATGAACTGGGGGCTGGTGAACAAGGTGGTGCCCGCCGACCAGCTGATGCTTGAGGCGCGGGCGATGGCGGCGCAGGCGGTGGCGCTTAGCCCGACGGCGCTGAAATTCCTGAAACACGCGTTCAACGCCGACAGCGCGCATATCTTTGGCCAGGTCAAGATGGCCGCAGATGGGCTGAACAGCTTTGTCAATTCCGAAGAGGCCGCCGAGGGACGCAACGCCTTTCTGGAAAAACGCACTCCGGATTTTGAGCGTTTCCGGTAATGAAAACGGGTGCGGATCATATCACCAGAACAGCCCTGATTACCGGGGCTGGCGCAGGTATCGGGCAGGCAACAGCGCGCCGTCTTGCGCGGGACGGGCTGCGCGTCGCGGTGAATGATCTGGACCCAAAGGCCGCCAGGGATGTCGCCGCATCACTGGGGAGGGAGCATATCGTCAATGGTCAGATTGATCCCAGCGGTATCGAGGCGCGCAGACCAATGCGAAGGCTGGCCGAACCTGAGGAAATCGCCAAGGTCATCGCTTTTTTGGTTTCGGATCAGGCCTCCTATGTCACTGGCGCAATTCTGCCCGTAGATGGTGGCTATTCCGCCTTTGGCGCGCCGTTAGATGCCGCCGAAATTGATACACCCGAGGGTGCAAGATGACCAATAGGAGAACATCGTGATGGCTGGTCCCGAAGTGACAACACATGTTGAAGACGAGGCGCTGGTTGCACGGCGCCGGGCGCAGATCGTTGCCGCAGCGACGGAACTGTTTTCAAAGAATGGGTTTTACCGCACGACGATCAAGGAAATTGCCAAACTGGCGGGCATCAGTCCGGGGCTGGTCTATCTATACGTCCGCGAAAAAGAGGATGTTTTGTTGCTTGTCCTGCTTCAGGTAATCGAGGGCTATGCCACCGAGATCCCCAAGGCAATCGACGGCATTGACGATCCATTGCTGCGGCTCATGCGGGCCGTTGACGCCTATTGCCGGGTTGTTGACCGCCACAGTGCGGCGACAGTGCTGGCGTATAGGTCCACCAAATCACTGTCTGCCGAACGCCGTGAGATCATCCAGGACCGCGAACTTGAAACCAACGCCATTGTCGCCGAGGCAATCAAGGGCTGCATGGATGCGGGCCTGATACGGCGCGTCAATGTCGATGTGCTGATCTATCAACTGGTGCTGGTCGCGCATGGCTGGGCTTTGAAAAGCTGGTACCTGCGATCGCGGGTCAGCCTGGACGACTATATCGCAGGCAGTCTTGAAAACCTGCTGACCGGCGTGATCTCCGGTGAAGGTCAGGAAAAATTCGCCCCCACATTGCAGCGCCTGAAAGAACATTCCGACACAGGAGATGAAGAGACGGCCTGAACCAATCAGCCTGTTCAGCCAACGATTTCGGGTTTGTAAATGCCGTGAGGCAAACAACCAGACAGCCAAATAGCCAAAGGGACAACAGGAAAGGAGACCGGCACCCAAAATCACGCAAAACCAGTTTTGCCGATGGCCTGAACTGGTGCGCATAGAATTTTTGACTTTTCCAACTGGCGAAAGAACCGAGTGGATAATGATACGGACCTGTTGCCCGATGATGGGTTGCCGGCTTCGTACCGAGGCACAAGATCCGATCGCGCAGGAGACTAAAACAAGGATGCTCTTATGGGCGTCATTGCTACAATCCAAGGGAGGATAAAAAGTGGTAGAATCTTTTAAAAGCAAAATGTTCGCAACAAGTGTCGCGATGGTGATGGGGGCTGGTACGGCTTATGCCGAACAGACGATAAAAGTAGGCATTCTGATGCCAATCTCTGGTGGCGGCGCATCTTATGGCGTGCCGGCGGTTGATGGTGTCAAGATGGCGGTGGAGGAGATCAACGCAGCCGGTGGTGTTGATGGCGTGAAGATCGAGTACTTTGTGCGAGATTCTCAGCTCAAGCCTGATGTTGCGGTTGCCGCTGCACGGGAACTGATCACCAAGGAAGGTGTCCACGTTCTGGTGGGGGCAGTCAGTTCTGGTGCGACGTTGGCAATATCGGAGCTGGCAAAGCAAGAGAAGATCCCGCTGCTGGCCCCAGTCGCCAAGGCGGCTGCACTGACGTCAACCAAGCTTCACCCCTATATTTTCCAACTGGCCGCGACCACAGATTCCGAAGGTCGTCAGATGGCAGATGCGCTGGAATCCGTTGGGGCCAAAAAAATCTGCGTGTCCGGGTTTGACTACGCTTATAGCCACGATCTTTTTGCCTCTCTGGACAAGAACCTCAAGAGCGGAATGGAGATTGTCGACACCTTCCATGTCAAACTGGGCACGACTGACTACAGCGCGGTTATCAGTCAGCTGATGGGGTCTGATTGCGACACGGTTGCCGGGGCTGTCTGGGGTGGTGGTTTCATTGCCTATATGAAACAGGCTGGCCCGTTTGGTATTTTCGACACCAAAAAACTGGTCTGGGGGGCCGAAGTTGGCTCGGCCGAGATGGCAAGCGCGCTCAAGGGTGACTATCCCGAGAACATGTATGCCGCCGCATATGACCTGTGGTACGTCGAAGGGTCGGATGCCCACAAGAAGTTCCTGGCCGATCTGGCTGTGATTGAGGGCACCAACGAAACCAAGATGTATCCGGTGACCACCTATATTGCGATTCAGTTCATCGCCGAGGCCGTCCGCAAAGCCGACAGTTCCGAACCGCAAGCAATTGCAGATGCGCTGGTTGGGCTGTCGATTGATACCCCCCTGGGCAGGCGCACAATTGACCCCGTCAACCACCGCACCAACACCGGTGAATTCTGGGGACCAATGGTGACAGTGTCTGGTTTCGAGGCCAAACAGATGTCGCCTGCGGCCTATCTCGAGTGATCTGTCTGATCTGAAAATAATTAGTCCGGGGCCTAGCCGGCCCCGGACGGCGCGCTGCAAAGCGGCGCAATGAGTGAGGGGAGGCAATATGTTCACAAATCCGACATTCATGTTCATTCAGGTGATGAATTCGTTCGCACTTGGGATGAACCTGTTCATCATCGCGGCAGGTCTGACGTTGATCTTTGGCGTGCTACGGGTGGTGAATTTCGCCCACGGCGCCTTTTACATGGTCGGGGCCTATGTGCTGATGACCACAACAAACCTGATCGGCGACACCAGTACCGGTTTCTGGGTGGGTGTGGTCGCTGCCGCACTGGTTATGGGCGTGGTCGCCTTCTTTATCGAACGCTTTTTGCTCAGTCATCTGTATGACAAGGAGCATCTGCTGCAATTGCTGTTCACCTTTGCCCTGGTCCTGATCTTCAAGGATGTGGTCAAGATGGTCTGGGGGCCATTGCAGCACTCGATTTCGTATCCGCCCGCCTTCAAGGGCGCGGTCGACCTGCGGATTTCCTATTACCCGGCCTATATGTTGTTTCTCTCGGTGACTGGGCCAGTTCTGGCTGTCGGCCTTTGGCTGGCACTGGAAAAAACCCGGTGGGGGCGGTTGATCCGCGCCGCACGCCTGGATCGCGAAATGCTCAGCGCCCTGGGGACGGATGTGAAACTGGTGTTCTCGGCGGTATTTGTCTTTGGTTCGATGCTGGCGGCAATGGGCGGTGCACTTGCGGCCCCGCGCATTGCCGTTGATCCGGGTATGGACGGGCTGATCATCATCGACTGTTTCATAATCGTCATCATTGGCGGGCTGGGCAGCCTGTGGGGCAGTTTTGTCGGTGCGCTCATCCTGTCTTCACTGACGGTGTTTGGAACATTGATCTTCAATGAATGGGAGATCGTGCTGGTCTATATCATGATGCTGGCGGTGCTGCTTATCCGGCCCTGGGGCCTGTTCGGCCATCCAGACGAGGAGCGCCACTGATGACAAATCGTTTTCAAATTTACGTCCTGATTTTGGCCTTTGCCGGGCTGGCGATCCTGCCCTTTGTGGGATCACGCTATAGTGTGGAATTGGCCACGCAAATTCTGATTTTTGGCCTGCTGGCAACCAGCCTGAATATCCTGGTGGGATACCTTGGCGCGGCCTCGTTTGGGCATGCGGCTTTCTTTGCCATCGGTGGCTATGCCTGTGCCTATTTCCTGACCACCCTGGCCTTACCGCTGGTCGTCAGCATGGTTGGCGCGGTGCTGCTGACAGCGCTGGCCTCGCTGGTGATCGGGTTCTTCTGTGTCCGCCTGAATGAAATCTACTTTTCAATGTTGACCCTGGCCTTTTCCATGCTGATCTGGGCCGTTGCCCTGAAATGGAAGCCGGTGACGGGCGGTGATGACGGCTTTGTCGGGGTGGCTGTTCCCGAGTATCTAAGCAACTATTTCAACTTTTTCCTGTTCACGCTTGGGGTGGTGACGATCTCGGTCATTGTGTTGATGATCGTCGGTAATTCGACCATGGGGCGGGTGTTCATTGCCATCCGTGAAAATCAGACCCGAGCCAGTTTTCTGGGGGTGAACGTGCGGCGTATGCGACTGATCGCCTTTGTCATCGCGGGCACATTCGCCGGGGTCGCCGGGACATTATTGGCGCTTTATGTGCGCGGCATGTACCCCGAAACCGCGTTTTGGTCCCAGTCCGGCCATGTGCTGATCATGGTGCTTTTGGGGGGGATGCATGCCTTTATCGGGCCGCTGCTGGGGACCTCAGTGCTGACCCTGCTTGAGGTCACGATCGGGCAACATACTGAATATTGGCAGATCTTTGTGGGCATGATCCTGGTGATTGTGGTGCTGGCCGCACCAGAAGGGGTTTACGGACTTGTCAGGTCTGTCGCCAAACGAGTGAGGGGGCAGCAAGATGATGATGCTTGAAGTTGATAATGCGACCAAGATATTTGGCGGATTTACGGCCGTGAACAAGGTCAACCTGTCTGTGGCCGAGGGCGAAACCCACGCCGTCATTGGCCCGAACGGGGCCGGTAAGACCACCCTGTTCAACGTCGTTAGTGGCTTGATCACACCGGAAAACGGATCAGTGACATTTCGCGGTGAGAAGCTGAACAAGATGATGCCGCATGACATCGTGAATGTCGGCATAGCGCGGTCCTTCCAGAGGGTGAACATCTTTCCGCGCAAAACCGTATTCGAGAATGTTCAGGTCGCGTTGCTGGTCCATGCAAAACTGCATTTTAACCCGTTCCGACAGGCGGCCAAATTATTCCGCAACGAGGGGATGGAGCTGCTGGCACTGGTCAATCTTGCGGACGAGGCCGACCGCCGTGCCGGGGATCTGGCCTATGGCCGTCAAAAACAGCTTGAACTGGCTGTCGCTCTGGCGGCCAACCCCAAACTGTTGCTGCTGGATGAACCAACCGCAGGCATGTCGATTTCCGAAACCAAGGCCAGCATCGCGCTGATAAAGGAAATCGTCGAAAAACGGCACCTGACCTTGCTGTTCACCGAACATGACATGAACGTGGTGTTTGAAATTGCTGACAGGATATCGGTCCTTCATCACGGCGAAATCATTGCCAGTGGGCTTCCTGATGAAGTCCGGGACAACGAAGAGGTAAAACGCATTTACCTGGGAAAGGATTGATCCGTGGATATTCTCGAAGTCAAAGATATGCATGTTTCCTATGGTCTTAGTAAGATTTTGCATGGGGTGTCCCTGAACGTCAAACCGGGCGAACTGGTTTCGCTTGTTGGTCGCAATGGCGTGGGAAAATCGACAACCATGCGTGGGATCATGGGGCTGACAGCGCCAAAATCTGGCTCGGTCATGTGGAAGGGCCGCGAGATTTCCGGACGTCAGCCACATGTGAATGCCAGGGACGGGATCGGGTTTGTCCCCGAGGACAGGCGGATATTTTCTGGTCTTTCCGTGACCGAAAATCTGGATGTGGCACGATTGCCGCCGCAGAACGAACAGCAGGTTTGGGACGAAGATCGTGTGTTCTCGTTCTTTCCTGATCTGAAACAATTTGAGGACCGCAAAGGCGGGCTGCTAAGTGGTGGCCAGCAACAAATGCTGACCTTGGGGCGTACATTGATGGGAAACCCGGAATTGCTGTTGCTGGACGAGCCCTCCGAGGGGCTGGCCCCCCTGATCGTCACCGATATCGCCGAGAAAATTCAGGAACTAAAAGCTGCCGGGCTTTCGATTGTTCTGGCCGAACAAAACCTGGATTTTGTCCTGTCCCTTTCTGACCGGTGCTATGTTCTTGAAAAAGGCAGTGTGGTGTATTCAGGGACAGCGCAAGAACTGCGCGATAATCACGAAGTTCAGGATAAGTATCTGCATATATAGCGGGCGCATATCCAACGACCCTGATCGCCATGTCGCGTCTCGTTTGGGTGCTGACAGGTCGGGCTGGCAGACTTGCGTCTCAGATCCCATCAGGGTCGCGATACTATATGTATCATTGGGGTCGATTGGCATAGGCGGCAAGCAGGCCGTTCAGGCTCATGTCTTTGGCCGGGACAATGCGTGCCTGCACTACCTGTTCGGCAAGCGCCGTTTGATAGGCCGTGGCAATGCCATTTGCGCCGACAATCACCACTTCCTGACCCAGCCAATAGGGGCGGGCGGCTGCCAGCTCAATCCCGATCAACTGCCCCGACAGCCGGGCCCGCGCCGTTGCTCCGCTCAGTTTTGACAACAGTGTCTCGGCGCGGATCGAAAACAGGTTGGCCGCAAAGGCCGAGGGTCTGGACATCGCGTCGGCAACGGCCACTTTAAAGGCCTCATCGTCCCAGCCCGTATCCGCAACCGAATGGCGCAGGACGGAATTCTTACAGGCCAAAGCAAACAGTTCTCCGGTCATAAAGCTGCGAAAACTAACCACCTCATTGGCGCTGATATGGGCCCATTTGCTATGGGTGCCGGGCAGGTAGATCACGCCGTCGAAATTTGGTGTTTCGGAAAGGAACCCGGCAATCTGGGTTTCTTCACCTCGCATCACATCAGCCGGAGAAGGCTGTTTGATGCCGGGCAGAATGAACACCTGTAAACGGTGATCTTTGGTCCTGATCTGCGTTGCCCCGTCAAAAGAGGGTGGCGGGCAGGGTGTCTGGATATATGGCGCTTCGGCCCATCCCTGCTGTGCACCAACCGCGCCGCAACAGATTACTGGTACGCTGCCCTGTGCAGGCAGGCTGTCGCCAATCAACTCTAACAAAGTGTCTTCGAACTGCTCGGGATTTAGCCTTGCCGCGCCGTGATCCGAGCAGATGTGAAACAGGATATTATTTTGACTGTCCAGCAGCCAGACACGCAGCTTGGATGTGCCCCAATCGACGGCGATCCAGCTTAGGTTTTTCAGGTGTTCAGACATCATCAGCCCCCAGGGCATCCGTGAGATCGAAAAATATAGCTGGCGCGCTCATCGGCGGGTCTCCGTGGTAACAGGCGTGGTGGCCGGTTCGTTGAACATGATCGAGCTATAACTTGGCAGGCCACAGGGGGCCACAGCCAGAAAGGCATCACAACGCCTAGCACTGTAAAAGGTGCGAATTTTATTGACCAGTTGGTTATGAAATTGTTTCATTACGCAATTGTTTCAATCGGGGATTGGCAGATGAAAAATAAAATTTCTTTCTCACGCAGAGCCATGCTGGCCGGAACCGCAGCCTTGGGCCTGATGTTGCCCGCAGGCGCAGCCCTTGCAGGCACAGTCAAAGTCGCGGCCATTTACACGCTGCCGGTCGAACAGCAGTGGATCAGCCGGATTCACAAGGCGCTGAACGCCGCCAAGGACCGTGGCGAAATCGACTATGTTTTCTCGGAAAATGTGGCCAACACCGATTATGAACGGGTGATGCGCGAATATGCCGAACAGGGCGTGCAGATGGTGGTGGGCGAGGTGTTTGGCCTGGAACGCGCCGCGCGTAAAGTGGCGGCGGACTACCCGCAGACAGCTTTCCTTATGGGCTCCTCCTTTGGCGCCGTGGGCCCCAACTTC
>Ga0209081_1002670_pt1 | contig 10279 bp, 10 predicted proteins | sample GOMGulsemesocosm_4_FD_184636 | JGI IMG/M metagenome (GOLD analysis project Ga0209081, IMG submission 184636) | Methane-oxidizing microbial communities from mesocosms in the Gulf of Mexico - GOM15B Gulf of Mexico (SPAdes) (version 2) | ecosystem: Environmental > Aquatic > Marine > Cold seeps... | reverse complement strand
TACAATGATAATAGGATGTAGACTCTAAACACACTTGTTGTTTTCTAGGTTGAGTCATCATGTTTGCCTACAAAGTTAATAATGGCTTAACATTTAGCTTAGTCGATGATTTTTAATTGTCAAATTTTGGGGTGTCCCTTTTTATTTTTAGCTTAGTTGATGATTTTTAATTGTCAAATTTAGGGGTGTCCCTTTTTATTTTTTCCCTTTTTATTTTTTTACTTTTTTAAAACCAGCTGTTCCTGTTACTAAATACTTCATATACAAACCAAAGCCTTATTTTTTGTTAAGCAGTTCACTAAACGCGTTTAAAACTGGTGATAGGCGACTTTGCCAAGAATGCTTATCAACCACGTACTTCCTTCCATTTTCAGATAGATTTATATATTTTTTATTATCTAGTATCAATTCCATTATTTTATCAACATACTCTTGAGGTTCATCAGCCACTAAAATATCCTTATTTGGAATAGCTTCAATTCCCTCTAACCCTATTGATGACGTTATGGTAGGTAAACCTAATGCCATATACTCTAATATTTTGTTTTGTACGCCTGCACCTAAACGTACAGAACAGATACCAGCTAAAGATTTCCTTGCTTCGTTTTTAATACAGTCAACTGCGCCCGTCAAATAAACCCCCGGAAAATTTTCGAACTTATTCTTATCTCCTTCTTTTATCCTCCCTATAATCTTAAAAGTGAAATTATCTTTTTGTCTAAGTAGCGGCATTACATTTGTTGCGAACCAAAGTGCCGCATCTACATTTTGTATCGAATATAAATTACCAATAAAAACTAATTGTTTTGAGTTCGTACATAACTGGTAATCTAATGATTTTGTATCAACACCATTAGAGCAAACTAAAACCTTATTGTACAAATCTGGTGTATTTTGAAACAGATAATCTTTATCTGTTTGGGAAACCAATATTGAAAAGTCAAATTTTTCAGTACTTTTTCGCTCATAAGTTTTTAATCGTTTTTGCTCAACTGAATAAACAATATTTTTAAAACCTGTGATTTTGGCCGTTTCTCCCACTCGCTCGTAGTTCATTGAAATAGCATCTGTCATTTCTAATACTTTAGGTATGGAGGCATCTAAAAGATAATCGCCTGTTCGCACTAGATGTGCTAGGGCGCCATCATAATTTGGTAGCATAGCTTGTAATTTAAGGTGAAATTTAGTACTTCGATAATAAGCCACTTGTAGCGGTGTTTTTGTAGGTAAAGCTAATAAACAATTAAAAACAGATTTCCATTTTGGGAGTAAAACTCTTTCAATCGATGAAAATACAGTATCGTAAGAAACATCCATATTCATTTCTTCTTCGCTTTCGCATAAACTTAACAAGGTTAAGTCGTACTTCTTACTTAGCTCTTTACATAAAAAATAAATTCTTAAACGATCACCGCCAATAACAGGGTAAGGAAATCTTGGTGTTAAAATTATTAATCGTTTTTTACTAACCTCATTCATATACAATTCCCCTTTAACAAACTTAGCATTATGTTTGCTGCCTTAGTCGCATCATTACTAATTGTTGACTGAAGGCGGCATGCCAAAGGTAGTTCGCTGTTTATATATTTTGTTAATACATTACAGACCCCGTCAACACTTGGTGTAAAACGACAAGCAACACCTCCACTTGCTTCATTCAATGAAGGAATATCTGAAATCAACACTGGAGTTCCGCATAGTTGAGCTTCAAGTACAGGCATGCCAAAACCTTCATACAAAGAAGGTAAAATAAACACATCTGCTGCCGCATATAAAGCTTTCATGTCGGTTTGTTCAACGTAGCCTAGCTTTTTCAAAACCCCTAATTTTTCACCTTTAGTGACTAGTTCTGGCAAATCACCAGACAACCAACCTTTTCCACCTGCTATTGCTAATAACGGTAAGTCGACTCCCTGTTCAGACAGTTTTATCCACGCTGCTACTAATACAGGTAAATTTTTACGAGGTTCTAACGTGCCTAAAACCAGAAAGTATGATTGACTTAGTTGATACTTATCTTTAACCCGTTGCTGCTCGTTATCAGGTGTAATACCATACTCTTCATTAACTTGTGGATGGATAACAACATTAGGTGACCTGTTATAATGCAACAACATTTCACTAGCCGTAGCATGGCTAACAGCAATGATTTTATCCGCTTTTTTTACTGCTATCGGCTGAAAAACTTTACGAGACCAGCGACTTATCAAGGGCATTGTTGCACCCGCTTGACAGTAAACTAAATCGTGTATAGTTAAGACCGTTTTTATCTGATTCGGTAAGCCTATGGGTAAATAGCCATTCCCCCCCCAAAACACATCAACTTTATCGTGTATGATTTGTTGCCTAAGTTGTGTATTTTGCCATAAAGGCCCTTTTCTATAAGGCACACTCACTTTACAGGTTACATTATCAAAAGATGGAAATTCTATATTTTGGTTAGAATATAAAATAAATTCATCATTAGTGTTTTTAACAAGCTCTAACAAAATAGCACTAATGTAATTACCTACACCCGTACCTTGTTTTACTAATGCCGATGCATCTATGCCAATCAACATTTCCACTCCTTTTAAAAAATTAATACATTGTACGTGTGACATCACCTTTGCTAATAACTGAATAGTATGGAATAAATAGATCTGGGTGATAAGAATGAATAGAATTATACAACCTCGCACCAAATAGTGTGCAGAATAATGAAAAAGCGATAATCTGTTGTTTTTTACAAGTTATATTTGCTACTAAAGCACAGAAAAAAACAATTTCAAGTATCGTAAAGTACTCTCCCCCACGAATAGCTAAAATGGGCATTATATTAATAAAACTTATAAATATAATAAGAGAACAGAAATAGATATTATATAAATAAGCATATACTTTAGATTTAACAAAAGACAAAATAAAATAAAATAAACAAGCAAAAGAAATCTTTTTAATATACCACATAATGACCAACGAATTCTGTTCATGTAAATCATTTTTTATAGTTGCATAATCCTGTATTTTTTTAACTATCATAAAAACAGTAAAATTACTCATTATATCTAGTACTACGGGAATAATAAGATTTGAAATTAGATAACAAAACAATAAAACTGATAAATAATAAAGACTGGGAAACTTTTTTTTAGGTACAAAAATGACGACCAAGCAAACAATTGCGCTTATGTGAAATAAGGAGGCAAGGATAATACAAATTAAATAACTTGATTTTTTCTTAAAGTTAGAACCATTAGAAATTAAAAAACTAAGACCTAATAAAAAAAAAGAAATAGCTACGGTTTGCCTTAGCGTCCCCATAAACCCTAAATAATATGTACAAAAGTAAATAAAAAGCAAAAATGATGGGTATTTCAATTTATTATAGAAAAAATAAAAACCTAAAAGTTGTAATAAAGATATAAAAAGCAAAAAACCTGAGTAATCAAAACCTATACCTTTAAATATCTGCACCATTGATCTGTAACCATACTCGTAAGAACTAGAATGGTATTCCACACTATTGGCTTGTAAATAAAAATCATAATACGCGTTCCAATCATTACCTGTTTTCCATCTTAATCCCGAAAGAATACATAACACAACAAATGGAAAAATTGAAATAACTATATTATCTTTTATATTTTTTTTACTTAAAATGTCAAGTAAAGCAAAAAACATTAAAAAAACAAACATTATCATGTATAACATATTAGTGACGACTGCTTACTTGATTGCGAGTACAACTTAATAGTGCATTTTGATAGGTATTAGTATATTCAGAAATTAACCTAGTGATCTTAAAGCTGTTTCTTGACTCATAAGCGCGACTACACAAACTACTATAATCGCTATATATTGCCTTACTTAAACATAAAATGAGTTTATCTACACTGGGCTCAAAAATAAAACCATTCAAGCCATCGTTAATAACTTCAGGATTCCCACCTTTATTAGAGGATAAAACAGGCACTGAACAAAAGAATGCTTCAAATACCACTCTAGCCAAAGGCTCTTCCCATAATGATGGTACAACGACAAAATCGATAGAAGGATAAAAGCTTTCAGGCGTCACTTTACCAATAAATGAAATAGTAGGATGATTATAATCAACCTTTAATTTATCAACATAACTTACTGCCCCTTCCCCGGCAATAATCAGTGTAGGTTGTGAACTGGCATTAGAAAATTCTTGCTTAATGAATTTTAAAAATGCATCACATAATAGCTCTATACCTTTCTCTTCAGATAAGCGCCCAATAAAACCAAAAACATAATCATTTACCTGTTTATTATAATTTTTAGTTAAATGATGAGTTTGATAATCAAATTTAGGGCTCCACCCATTAAAAATAACGGTCTTTGAGGTGGTTTTTGTAAAATATCCACTACCATAATGAGCATCAATCATAAATTGACTATTACCCACGCAAATACTTACTGTACTAGAAAGTAATTTTCTAGATGACGTTAATAATTTACAAGCACCACATTGCCCTACACAAGTAGATGAGTTTTTACGCATGCTTGAGCGATAACATTTTAAGTAATAATCTCGTAATGTATGCACAATGGGAACACCACTACACTTACATACCAACCAAATAGAGCAGCTAAACCCTACGATATTATTAGTATGCACTACGTCTGGTTTTACTAACTTTATTATGCGATAAAATCGATAAGCCATAATAGGGTTAAAAAAATCAAGTAAATGCCAGAGAACACCACGGAGCATTCCTTGTTTTTTATTATGTCCATGCCAAAAAATATTAAACAGCTTAATGTAATATAATTTAACTCCATTCAATTTATCTTGATAGCTTGGTTTGTTGGTTGTAGAAACAACAGATACTGTATGCCCATTGTCAACCAAAGATTCAGCGATAACTTTACAGGAGTTTTCAGCCCCTCCTATATCGTTAGGCGTGTAAAATGTATTTACAATCAAAATATTCATACTTACCTTGTAATAGTTTTTATTTATTTTAGTATTAGAGTAAAAGACAGAAGAATTATATCAATGAAAGACTAGCTTGCTTTCGAAAATATATATAACCAATACATGAATAACTAAAGAAAACAAAACATGTAGATAATGCAATACCCAATGCACCCAATTCAAACTGAATAACAAACACATAGTTAAGCATAATATTACTTAAAAAACCCAAAAGCACTATAAAAGTAGCTGCTACAGCTTGTTTATTCCTATGGAACATACGGTAAAGTAAGTCCCAATAAATATAAAACGGTGTTAAAAGGGAGTAAACAAAAAAAACACTTATTATTGCTGATGCATTTTGTGAATTAATTTTAATTAGTGAAAAAACAAAATGTCCCATAAAAAACACAGCTACATTTATTATAAAAATCAGAGGGAGATATATTTTCATAATTTTATAATAGGTATCTGAAAGTAGCTTCAATTGCTCAGAAATAGTCTGTTTTTGTTGTAAGCTTGCATAAAATAAAGCTTTTATATCGAGTGTATTACGTAAGACAAGTGGAATTAAGCTACCGTAGATCAAAATAGAAGCACCTATAGGTATTTTGCTTTCTAATGTTGTGAAGTACTTATCAACAATGTCTATACCTAACACTAGCAACAGTATAACAATAGTAAGAATAGATTGTTTAGTGAACGTAAGTTTTTTCATAAAGCTTGTTGCTATAATACTATTTTTGAAGTCAAGTTTAATGAAATAAGACTTTGTTCTCGTATTTTTAAATAAAAAATAGAGTTCTGGTATGATTATACTAATTAATAATAACTCTACTTTATAGTTCTCAGTATCAAAAAAAAGATAATTTAACAATATCATTGATATAAAGAGTAAAGAACCAGCCACAGAGGATTTCGCATAATAACTGGTAACTTTATCAATATCTTCATCGGCTCTAAATGCTAATATATGAATGCAATTAATAACATTTATTACCGCCCAAAAACCAACACCAAAAAGCCACGGTAAATAATTATCACCGTAAACATACCAACCTGTTATTATGCATAAAACAAATAAAAATAAAGTAAAAAATAAGGTATATTGAACAAAGACAGCTAAAAGCTTTCGCCTTTCTTTAATTTTTTTTTCTTTAACTAATACAGGGAGTAGTATTATTTCAGACCAAGCATTCACAGCAAGAATAATACCAACATATGATGTAGCCACGTAAAAAGCATCTAGTTCTACATTAACACCGATAAAAACTAATACGCATAATTGCTTTAGCATTCCAGAAGACTTTGCAATTGCTTTTGACAAGACCTCATAACGAAAATGCGATGCTTTCATTTTATTACTTCATCCAACGCGTTAAACAAAAATCTATTTCCGATTGTAAAAACCAGTCAATATCAGCCAATAAACCTATTTTTTTTATGTGTTGCAATGCAATTTTATGATTGCTCATACCTGTTTCCAATACTAACTCTTCGAGGTCGATAAAAATGGTTGAAAAATGCTCCATCAATTCAGATGATGATAAAAACCAAAAATCTAATAGACCTTCATCATCTGTAGGAAATCCTTTTTTATAGGTAAAATTAATCTCTTTATTTTTATATAAATTGCTTTCGGGTATTACATCACCTTGACCATCACGACCGCCTACCCAATCAGCAACATAAAACTTATTCTCATTTAAATCAGCACAATTAATTGTTTTCAATAAACTCATATCAAAGCGGCTAACCATTACATAGTCATATCTAAGTCCTCGTTCTTTTTCATGTTTCTGCATTAATCTCATAACTTTATACAAACTATTCCAACGACTATATATATTGTTGAGCCTATTAAGCTCTTGTGGTTTGTTTTTTATAACGGCTAAAATGTTTTTGATGTAATCAACCACTGTAGGCTTGTTAAAAACGATCCCTTTTTCATAGCTAGAACAAACTGGTTTATAAAGTAAATCAACTTCTTTTTGGCTTTCAATACTCCAAGAATGAATAAATACATCTGCTTTATTGGGGGCAATAAAGTTATCAAAAAACAATTTACCTTCATTTTCAAAGGTTACATTTAAGCCTCCATGTTTAAAGTTTTTCCCTTTAGCAATACCATGAAGACATAACGCAACTTTATTCATTTATAATTCAACTTTTTTAGTGATAGGTTAAAAACATATTGCTTTTTGACTGACATTTAACTGTAAAAATAAAGTTAAGTCCTTCGGTATTCCTAAACCGTACATACCATTAGCCTCTTCGCCAATATTATAAACCCCTATTTTCATTGATTTATCTGCCATAAAACTATAAACAGGAGCTACATAGAATTCACCATTACTTCTGATATTTTGCTCGACCATGAAATCAGCGAAGTGGCAGAAATCACGTCCTTTAGCAAAGTTGTAAATTCCTACGGTTGCCTCATCTGATATTACAACTTTTTCCACAACTTCAGAAACAACACCTTGGCTATCGACTTTTGCATAAGACCATTTTGGATCATCTGCCTTCATTGTTAACATGCTACCATCAAGGCTACGCTGTTCTATATCTTGCAAGTAATCATTGATATTCACATCAACCCACTGATCTGAATTAGCAATCATTAATGGTTGTTCGTTATCAAAAAATTCGCGCGCTTTTAATACTGTTATGGCAGCACCTTCAGTTATGCCGTTAATAGTTACTATTTCATAGTTTTTACAAGCTTTAGCAAATATAGCGTCCAATTTATAAGCCTTTACATGTTCCTCTTGGCAGACAAAAATAAAACGGTGTTCACAGGCTGGTGTTAAATTATTAATGACTACTTCAATCATGTGCTTACCATGCACATCGATTAACGGCTTAGGGTCTTTATAACCTGCATCAGCGAAACGACTACCACGGCCTGCCATAGGTACAACGATGTTTAGCATATCAATTTTCCTCTAAATATTTATCATTTAACGCGCCAGGCAGTTTAATTACTGCTGTTGTTGTATCTTCTAATGCTTCAAAATCTGTATATTCACCAGGAGATATTTTTACGACGTCTCCTTTGTTTAAAGTCAGCCCTTTCATAAGCGCTTTTCCTTGCACAATAACGGTGATTTCAGTCGCTATTTTGTGGCAATGTGAAGCTTCTTTATCGCCTTTTTTGAACTCTTGTATAGCAAATTCCACATCAGTGGTATTGAATAGCGTTGGCTCGAAGCCACCAACAATCCAACCTCTTACAAAGTCATTTAAGTGTGATTTATTCATGTTCCTTTTTTCTCATGTAGATAGGCATTCATTGAAACCATTTTATTTTCATTATTCCATTGAATAACATCTGTTCCTATTAATACTGATTTACCTAATGTTAATTTAAATTCAATAACACTACGATGACTGTCGACTAAAAGGTTATCACTCTCGAATGACATCTCAGGGTTACTATTAAAAAGTTCACTTATGAAAGCTAAAACAGCTTCTTTACCTTTAATATTCACTGAAGGATCATTGAGTATAAAATCTTCATTTAATAGTGTTGCAATATCATCTATAGAACGTGCATCGAATGCTTTAATATAATCGAGTGTTAAGCTGTATAATGTTTTATTTAAACTTAAGTTAGTTGACGATAACCTTTCACCATAATTATCTAAAGAATATTCATCGTGTATATGAAAATATTGTTCTTTTTTAATAGGTATGGCGATAACCTTACCATCATTTAATATAATTTCATTTAATGTATGCGAGATATAGAACAATTCATTGACCATTACATCATTACGGATCATGTTTTTAGCTGAATCGATGAACAGTTTTGCATTTTTAAAATAATATAAACCTGCAATTGCATTTTTGCTTAAAGGGTATTTTTCTGCCGCTTCAGAAACAATTCCACTTTTTTCATCTACCTTTACATACGACCATTTTGGATGAATACTTTCAAATGTAAGCACTCCTGCGTCGGCATCTTTTTTTATAAATTCATCAATATATGGCGCTAAATCAAGATCTAACACTTGTTCAAAACTTGAAATTATTAGAGGTGCAGCTAAATCTAAATGATCAATGGCTAGCATAGCTGAACAAACAGCCCCTTGAGTTTCATCATTTATGGCACAAAGTTCAATAGTAGAATCTAATAAAGGTAATACTTTATCTAATTTGTAATCTGATATTTGATCTTTAGGCACCGCAACAATAATTTTTTTAGCATAAGGCAGAGATATAAAAGGTTCTGCTGAACGTTCAATTAATAATTTGCCATTGACATCTGTTAACACTTTAGGAAAATCATTGTTATTTGTAACATCAAATGTACTTTTTCCAGCCATAGGAATTAATATATTAAACTTCACTTTCTATCTCCCTTATAAAAGATGCTATATTATCGTAATTAACATCATGAATAGTATCCACTTTTAGAACATAAGCACCAGATGCTCTTGCTGCTTTCAGACCATTTTCATTGTCTTCAATAATAACACACTCATTTGCACTTAATCCTAATTTCATAATGGCTGCATTATATATCTCAGGATCAGGTTTTGCATGGGTGACATCTTGATTTGAAAGAAAAAACTCTAAATAAGTATTTAGACAAGATTTATCCATCATGACACGTACTGAGTTTCTAACTGAGTTTGACGCAACGGCTAATTTATAACCTTGTTCTTTAAATTTAGACAATGCATACTGGTGATGGAAAATTGGTTTACATGATTGATGCGTTATATCCATTGTGTACTGTTGCTTCATCTCATTAATAAAATCGTGTAATGCCTCAGGTAAAGTATATATTTTTGAAAGAATTTTTAATTTTTGGCTTGTTGATAAACCATCGTATGTCGTTAGGTGATCATGTCTACTGATAGTTAATCCAAATGTTGATAATGCTTTATTTAACGCATCATAATGCCAATCTTTCGCATCAATTAAAACGCCATCCATATCAAATATAATTGCTTTTATTTTTTTATTTTTCATGTGTAAAAAACTCCCTAGCATCCATTGGTTTATCCGTACATAAACCAACTTCAGACAAAAATTGTGGGTTATTGTTTAAAAAGAGCAATAAGTTTTGCCAGTATGCTTCATATTCATAACCGTGTAATTCAGGAGAAACTAATACTACTTTTTTATTTTGCTCTAAAAACTCTTTGAGTTTAGATGTATTCAAAATGTTTGATGAAAAATTATCTAACCAGACTCCTGAAGATTCTTCAAGCAGGGCTGGATGTAATTCGATATCGGAATAGCGTGTATAGAATATCAGCTGACTTCGTGAATACCCTAACGTATCGGGAACTGACATATCGAAAAAAAAGTAGTCTTTGTAGGTGCCTAAGTCTTTCTTTG
>Ga0209081_1002668_pt1 | contig 10289 bp, 1 predicted proteins | sample GOMGulsemesocosm_4_FD_184636 | JGI IMG/M metagenome (GOLD analysis project Ga0209081, IMG submission 184636) | Methane-oxidizing microbial communities from mesocosms in the Gulf of Mexico - GOM15B Gulf of Mexico (SPAdes) (version 2) | ecosystem: Environmental > Aquatic > Marine > Cold seeps... | reverse complement strand
CAGGAAATACAGCTTCAAAATCAAACAAAACTCTTTTAGAAGATTACGCCAAGAAGTATTACGAGAAAATAAAAACCGGCGATTAGGCCCTTATCTTTTAATAACGGACTGTCGCCAATGAGATATGAAAAGCAGTGTTTTGAGAATCTAGAAACTGTCTAAGAAAACGGGTGCAGCTCAACATGACTCTGTGGCAACGCTTCATGACTTTAGTTCTACGTTTAAAGACTGGTTAACTGAGAATATGCGCTATAGAGATGAGACATCAGAATTAGCGTGGCGCATGTATCTGGTGAGAAAACTCGTGCAACTTACGCCAAAATTAGTTTATTGAAGGAAATAACCAAAATGATGAGGGTTGGGGACGCTTTTGTGTCAACACTGCAAAGAAGAAGGCCTGTAGCTAAATAGCTACAGGCCTTTATACAAATAGTGCCGGAGACGAATTCAAGTCATCGATACAAAAATTCCCTGCCATAACTAGACAATACCAAAAGTACTAAATTAAACATATTTAATACAGTTACATGGAAATCACTATCTTAGTAGACTAAGTTTAGCGCCAAGTTTCCCATACTAATTAATTTATAAAAGAACCCGCAACCTCACTAGGTCTTTTATATTATGCAAAAATCACCTAATACATTTAGATCCAAGGAAGTCAACCCAAAGGTACGAAGAATATTAGGTAATAAGGTCAAGATTTCCATCAGCAAGGAGGTTATCAATAATTTGCACATCAGAAAGACCACTCACTAAAGCGCTCTGTCCAGATAGAATGATTGTCTGTTCAATAACTGAACCATCTCCTTGAACATCCACTTCAAGAACTGCATCTGAACCAGAAACAGAAAAGTTAATATAGTCATCAAGGTTTATACCATCTTCATCTGGAGCAGAAACTCCTGAGAGCAGATCAGTTAGATCTAACATATCACCTTGAACAGTATTGAAGTCTGCAATTGTATCCGTACCAATGTCGCCACTCCTGAACACGAAAGTGTCTGCACCAGCATCGCCGCGAAGGGAGTCATTGCCTAAACCACCGACAAGATAATCGTTACCACTGCCGCCAAATATAGTGTCATTTCCATTTCCGCCTGTCAGACTATCATTACCATTGTTACCAAATAGGTATGTGTTTTGCTGACCAGATAGACCAGAAACATCAACTGAGTCATTACCCGCACCCCCGCTAAAAGTCTGAAGTGCTTCAATACTGGTTATATCAAGTGCTTCACCACCAATGCGACCAACTAAATCACCATTACTATCAGTATTAAAAACAATATCCAAATTGGTGGTAGGATCTTGCAGAACAGCAGTATCAACACCGCTACCCCCATCTAAATGATCGCCGCTACTTAGGTCAGCAAGATAAAAAGTGTCATCTCCACCTCCACCAATCAGGCTGTCGACCCCGTACCCACCATTCAGAGATACATTTTCTTGATCAATTAAACCGCTCACATCTAACGAATCATTTCCTGACCCAGCCCAGAATTGCTCTACGTTTTCAATACTAGAAAAATCTAGAGTGATGCTGCCTAGGCTAGCTACTAACACACCATTTGCATCCGCTGTTAAAACATAATCTTGACTTGCTGATCTACCATCAACAGTAATTCTGTCAGAGCCTGTACCTCCATCCAGATGATCTCCAAGGCCGTCATCACTAATATGCAAACTATCATCACCACTACCGCCTTCCAAAACATCATCACCTAATTTGCCGATCAAAGTATCATTCCCACCCAAACCAAGAATGTGATCGTTATCGTCAGTTCCGTATATGGTGTCGTTACTTTCTGTACCTATAATTTTTGCATCATTTAAAGCAGAGACCGATGACTCTTTTTGGTCCTCATCGGAATAGCTATTAACTAAGTACTCACCACCAGATGCATTACCATTAGCATCAAAAAGTTGACCGTATATACCTAAACCTGAACCGTCTTGCCCTTCAGACTCCCATGTCACAATAAAGCTATCATCTGACAAAATTGTGATTGATGATTCAGATTGACTATTAATAGTTTCACTATTTATTTGGAATTCTGAATCCAATTGCAACCCATCACTATCGAAGCGTTGACCATAAACTCCGAAACTCGAACCATCTTGTACTTCAGAAGACCAAGTAACAACGAAGCCGCCATCCGAAGTAGCTGCTACATCAGAATAGTGCTGATTAGCATATGTTTCAGTATTAACTTGAAACTCATTCCCCACAGCCAAACCACTATCATCAAAACGTTGACCATAAACTCCATAAGTTGATCCATCTTGAAGAGCTGATGACCAAGTTACGACAAAACCACCATTGGCTAATCCTATTGTCGAAGACAGTACCTGAGCATTGCCAGTTTCAGTATTTATTATAAATTCTGCACCCTGAGGTTGGCCGCTAGCATTATATACTTGGCCATATATTCCTTCAGCAGAACCATCCTGACCAACAGATGTCCACGTCACAACAAAGCCACTATTGTCCAAAGCGGCCACGGTAGAATAATGCTGATTACCACTCACTTCAGTATTAACACTGAATTCACTACCAACTACTTGACCAACAGCATCGTAAACTTGGCCATAAACACCTGTACTACCCACTTCATCCTGATCATTAGATGTCCAAGTTACTACAAAGCCGCCATCAGACACCGCAGTTACTGACGAGTCATATTGCCATGAAGCAACTTCTGTGTTTATTTGGAATTCAACCCCTTGAGCAACACCATCAACATCAAAGCTTTGGCCAAATATTCCAGCACCAGATCCATCCTGAGCATATGAAGTCCAAGTAACAATGAAGCCGCCATTAGATAAACCAGTTACAGATGAATCATCCTGATTACTATTGTTTTCAGAACTAACTCTAAACTCATTACCAACAGCCTGACCGTCAGTATCATAACGTTGACCATAGACACCATTTCCAGAGCCATCTTGATTCACTGAAGTCCATGTCACTACATAGCCATTAGACAAAGTAACTATAGCTTCGTCGCTACCAGTGACAGTGATATTAACTGTTCCAGTATGATCAGTTATGCCATCAGGTGCGCTACCATGTTGAGTTTCTGTCAGAGTGTAATTAAAGCTTAATGCAGCCTGCTCTCCTTCACCTAATGACTGATAAGCATCACCATAAGCAACCGTCACTGTCTGCGCATTAAAATCAGCAACAAGTGTTACGCCCGCAGGAAGACCTGCCCCATCAAAAGCTGTAATCGAAATTGAATCATTTGAATCTACGTCATAGTCATTAGCTAACAACTCTGCAAAGGTGAAAATTATAGAACCATCATCTTCTCCGGCAACACCTGAGTCAGTACCAACTATTGCAGTATCGTTAATACCTTCAATTACGATATTTACTGTAGCAGCTTCAGAGATCCCACCATGCGCATCAATAAGTTGATAAGTAAATGAATTACCGGTACCTGCTCCATCCCAAAGATATTGAAAATTAGCGGGATCTGAAGTGACTACAAAATCTCCATTTTCATTAACAGTGACAGTCTGGCCACCTGATAATCCAATTAAACTACCAACGTTTTCCGTTGAACCATTAACTGAATAAACACTAAATGTATCGCCTTCAGCATCAGCATCAGGATAGAAATGGGTTGGTGCCCCATACCAGTTTTCTACAAAAAGATTTCCCGCCAATGATATGTCATCTTCAGTCATACTAACCATGTCTCGATTGGCTACAGGTGCATCATTAGTACCAGTAACAGTAAAATTAACATTGAGTGTATTCGAAATCGCACCATGTGAATCCATCGCCTGAACCTGAACGATGACTTCGCGTGTTTCACCCAAAGCCAAATCTTGGAAGTCGGCACTAGGATCAAAGGTCAAAATCGTTCCCGATATCGATGCTGAACCCTCAGAAAGTGTATTTGCAATCGAATAAATTAGGCTCGATCCATCGTCATCGCTGTCAACATCACTGCCCAACACCGATAGATCCATATCCACTGTCGAGCCATCTTCTTGAGCCACTACCGTGGTAAAGGAAAATTGTTGTGCATAAATACCGTATGTACCACCATCCTGCCCATACGAAGACCAACTTACAATAAATCCACCATCAGCAAGACTGGCGATACTAGGTTGGCTTTGACCGCTAGCGGTCGTACTGTTAATCAGAAACTCCGAACCCACTTCGCTGCCATCAGCAGCATAACGTTGACCATAGACACCGTAGTGATGACCATCTTGGTTAAAGGAATCCCAGGTCACCACAAAACCACCATCATCCAACCCAGCCACACTTGAGTTGCTTTGTTGACTGGTCGTATAACTGTTGATTTGGAACTCAGCCCCAACTACATCACCAGCCACGTCATAGCGTTGACCATAGACGCCAAATACATCACCGTCCTGACCATAGGAAGACCAAGTAACCACAAAACCACCGTCCGCTAAATCGGCGATACTTGGTTGATTTTGATAACTAAGGGTATAAGTATTGATCTGGAACTCTGACCCTACCTCACTGCCAGTGGCATCATAACGTTGGCCAAAAACGCCCGTAATGTCGCCGTCCTGACCACCAGAGGACCAAGTCACCACAAACCCCCCATCAGCTAAAGAGGTCACATCAGAACTGTCTTGGTTGCTTGGCGTATAAGTATTGACTTGGAACTCTGACCCAACTACAGCACCACTGCCATCGTAACGTTGACCAAATACACCATACGTGTTGATGGCGGCATCCTGATAAAGGGATGTCCAAGTCACCACGAAACCACCATCAGCTAAAGAGGCCGCACTAGGATCAAATTGGTTGTTAGTTATTTCTGTATTAATCTGGAACTCTGTTCCATCTACATTTCCAGCAGCATCATAACGCTGACCATAAATGCCATTACTGTCGCCATCCTGACCGGCTGACGTCCACACCACCACAAAGCCACCATTATCCAAAGAAACTACGCTGGACTGACTTTGACTGTCCGTCGTATAGGTATTGACCTGGAACTCAGCCCCAACTTCGGTGCCGGTAGAATCAAAACGCTGACCGTGGACACTGTACCAATCACCATCCTGAAGATAAGACTCCCAGGTCACCACATAGCCACCATCGGCTAATGAAGTCACGCTAGAACCAATTTGCTCTTGGGTTGTATGGCTGTTGACTTGGAATTCTCCGCCCGTTGCGACAAGTCCATTTTCTAATATAGGGGCATCATTGGTGCCATTGATTGTTATCGTGACATCCTGCTCAGCGGAAGCACCTTCATCGTCCGTAACGGTGACTGTAAAGATAGCGGTAACAGTTTGACCCTCACTGAGGAAATCTATGTTGACTTGGTCAATTGAGTAGTCCCAGTTGATCAGCCCGTTATTGGCGTTGCCAGCATCTGGGGTAATATAAAATGCCGTTTCGATTATCGAAAGTTGGGCAGCAGAGAGGATCACTTGCGTAACTCCATCTTGCGCTATCACTTCAATCGACTTGACCGACTCATCAGCCGTAGGTCGATCACTCAAATCCACATCAGTGAAACTCAGTGAGCCACTGGCGTCGTTAGTCAAAGGTACGGCGTCATCTGTGATGACACCGATAACATTGACTACTTGAATCTCAGGAGCATCATTAGTACCAGTAATCGTAACGTTAACTGTACCAGTCTGATCAGTTATGCCATCAGCACCATATTGATCTTCAGTCAGTGTATAACTAAAACTTAATTGATCTGTTTCACCATTACCAAGCGATTGATATGCATCACCATAAATAACCGTTACAGTTTGAGCCGACCAATCCGTAGATAAAGTAACTCCTGCTAGAAGAGATGTTCCATCAAAGGCTGTAATCGAAATCGAATCATTTGAATCTACGTCATAATCATTAGCTAACAATTCAGCAAAGGTGAAAGTAATTGCTCCATCATCTTCACCAGTAGCGCCTGAATCAGTACCCACTATAGCTATATCATTTTCACCCTGGATAAAAATGGTAACCGATTGAGATTCTGAGATACCACCTTGTTCATCAATCAACTGGTAACTAAAACCTAGTTGGCCATTAAGACCTGCAGAAAGCGTATTAAAAGCACCATTAGTATCAATAACAACATCGCCATTAGCATCAACTGTTATATAGAAATCATTCGTTCCAATAGAACGCGTTAACGTCTGCCCAACAATATCTGTTGAACCATTAACACTATAAATTTGGTAAGTATGACCTTCAGCATCTGAAACTACTGAAATCGGTGTTTCACCAGCAAAGATATTGCCAACAAAACCGGCATCCTCAAAACCTTGAATCGTGCCGTGCTCTGCAACTGGCGCATCATTAGTGCCGGTAACTGTAACGTTAACTGTACTATTTGTTGAGCCACCATTATCATCCGACAACGTATAACCGAAACTTAATGTTGCCGTCTCGCCTTCAGCTAATGATTGATATGCATCACCATAGGTGACAGTGACAGTTTGCGCAGTAAAGTCAGCCGACAAAGTAACACCAGCTAGAAGCCCACTATCATCAAATGCTGTAATTGAAATCGTGTCGCCTTCATCTAGCTCTAGGTCATTAGCCATTAATTCTGCAAAAGTAATAGTTAATGCATTAGAATCTTCATTAGTATTAGCAAAATCTTGAGCTGCAATAGGGTTATAGTTTAAACCGTACTCAGATGACACTAGTCCAGCTACTGCTGAATTAGTCTGAGTAGCAGATGTATAATCTGTATTTACTAAAAAGTTACCACCCAATTCAACCCCATTAATATCATAGCGTTGAGCGTATATACCATATGTATCTTGCGCTCCATTTCCAGACCAACTTATTAGGTAACCACCATCAGCAAGAGCTGTCGTTGCAGATAAAACCTGATCGCCTGCCGTAAAATCAGTGTTCACTAAGAAGCTATCACCAAACTCTAAACCATTGGCATCATAACGCTGCGCATAAATACCATAATCAGATCCAATGCCATCTTGCTCGTAAGACTGCCAAGTAACTAAAAAACCACCGTCGGCTAATGAGGTAGTTGCAGACCCGAGTTGATGATGAGTCGTGTAATCGCTATTGACTAAAAAGTTATCGCCAAGCTCTTGCCCATTAAAATCGTAACGTTGACCATAAATCCCCCAGCCAGACCCATCCTGATTATCAGACTGCCAAGTTACTAGGAAGCCGCCATCAGCCAACGCGCTGGTTGATGGCGAAAATTGATTTCCAGCTACTACATCTGTATTCACTATAAAATTATTACCTACCTCTAAACCATTAGAGTCATAGCGTTGACCGTAGATATCATAATTATAATCTATGCCACTGGAGTGCCATGTCACCAAAAAGCCACCATCAGTCAATGCGGTAGTAGACGACTCAAGCTGATACCCAGCAATGTCATCAGTGTTTACTAGGAAATTCCCACCCACTTCGGCGCCACTCGCATCGTAACGCTGCGCATATATACCTGTAGCCGCGGTGTCCTGTGCCCCAGTTCCTTCCCATGTTACTAAAAACCCGCCATCAGTTAGTGCTGTAATTGCAGGTGCATATTGAGCATCTACAGTGAAGTCAGTATTAATCAGGAAATTATCACCTAATTCAACACCATTAGAATCATAGCGTTGCGCATACACGTCAAAATTTGAGCCATCCTGCTCTGTAGACTGCCATGACACTAAAAACCCGCCACCTGCCAGTGCTATAATTTCTGGATCGTACTGACTACTCACTATGTAATCTGAGTTGACTAAAAAGTTATCGCCAATCTCTACGCCCGAAGCATCGTAACGTTGTCCATACACATTAATGCTTGATAGATCTTGCGCTCCAACTCCTTGCCAGACCACTACAAAACCACCAGTATTTAGACTTACCGTCTCAAGACCATCCACATCACCAACAATTGTTGACGCAGCCGTGATTGATGCTTCCAAGTTCTCCCCGGTGTAATCGCTCACTACTTGATTAATTGCATCTAATGTTCCTGCTTCGGCTGCACTTTCTAATGCATTGGATATTTCACTTTGAGTAACAATACTAACTTGGGCTATGTCCGTAAGTAACATCTCACCAGTAACGATAGAATCTGGCTCTTGAGCAGCTGCTAAAGCTAGCTCTGTTTGATCATTAGAATCAGCCACAACAATTGATGCACCTGAAGTAAGCTCGACTGAAAGTGTGATATTTAGTAAAGAAGCAGCATTAACAATTAACGCATCAATCACTGTACTATTTGTTAAATCATAATTTCCATTCTGACTTAAATTTTCAGCCATCTGAGTAAAGACAGCATCAATGATCACATTAATGTCTTCAGTGCTAGCACCATCCAAAAGAGAAGCGATTTGAAGAACAGTGTTCAAGATTTGTGATGCCTTTGCCATCATAGTCTCACCCGCTGCATCACCAGCAAGAGTTGCAGCAATAGGATCAATATTTAATATATCGGTTGTTGAATTTATATTGAAATTTTCTTGTACTTGTGCAACTGCGTCCGCCTGAGAACTGCCAGAGTTCATTAATGATGACACAAGTGTAGATAATGCTGTTATTGATGTTGAACCCTCTGGCGCACGTAAAGTCCCTTCAAAAGCTAAGCCGGTGGAAATATCGATGCCGCCTTGAAGAATCAAGTCACCCAAGGGGTTTGCTAGAGTAAAACTTCCAGTACCATCAGTTTGGTCGGAAACTTCATCTTCACTAAGAACCCCATCTCCATTAGTGTCTGCAAAAACTGTGGATCCAACTAGATAACCATCTATGCCATTCCCTTCAAGAATGGAGTTTTCATTCCCACTACCTTGAATAGTAATAGTGACCGTACCGGTAACAGTGCTACCCTTTTCATCAGTAACTGTGTAGGTAACTATATCAGTAGCCGTTTCTCCAGTATTTAAATAATCAAACTGGCCATTAGCATCATAATTAAGAGTGCCGTCAGCATTTATCGTGACAATTGCACCTGACTCACTTATGGCTTCCTTTACAACTAATAAATCACCATCAAGATCAATATCATTTGATAGAACATCTACACTATTATTACCACTCTCTTCAGTGGCTATTGCTGCATCAGCAACAGTCAGAACAGCATTATTAGTACCATCTAAATAAAACGTGTAATCACTAAACTGTAACGCCTCAACCTGCTTGAGAATGTCTGTACCTTCATCACCTCCAGTTGAAAATATAATGGTATTACCTTTACCATCATCTATAGCAAGAGCATCATCCACGCCATCACCATCAGTATCAACTGTAATGTAATCGGTAACTGAACCTTCATAAACCGCAGTGTCAAAACCAGAACCACCGTTCAAGACATCATCACCTGACCCACTAATTAACGTATCATCACCTGACCCACCAACTAATTTACTACCGTCATCTGCTGCAGTAAGCGTATCATCACCAGAAGCACCATTTGTTCCATCTACAATTGCACCGTCACTCATAACTATCTCCAAGTTTATTAAATTTATCGTAATAAAAGTGGGAACAAGGTCATACATCATCCTTGATCTTTAAAGTGAAGTTGCTTCACCCCCGGCTCGCCCTAAGCCAATCCATATCAGGTTAGAGTTCTGAATATGTAGCGCACACTATATCGATTAAAAAAAACTTTCCTATTGTACTAAGGTACTAATTCTTAAGTTTTCTTAAGTTTTGAGTTGAGACAAATCTAAATAACCGCAGTGAAAAGTAACCACACATTTTAACAATGCTTTTACCTCATAACGGTGACGTAGTTCACGGTCTACAGTACTTCCTCATTTATGTACTTCAAGTGTAGAAAATAACTAGGAACACTTATGTTTAGCAAAAATCAGTACGCAAGCGCCTCTACTTTGGCAACCCGATATGGCGTAACCAAAGCGACCATTTGGCGTTGGAGTAGGGAAGATCAAATACCCTCGTCCATCAAAATTAATGGATCGACACGATGCTCTATTAGTGATCTTAAATCGTGGGAGTCATCTTTATCATGAGTAGTGTCTTTTCACACCTATTAGTAGGTGTACTTAGTCACTATCGCCCGCCCCACTTTCGAGCTAGACATGCCCATTATGATGTACGCCGAATAAGCCTTTTGTTATGAGATGAGCGAAAGGCACATTCATGCTCAAAATCATTTATCGATTACTGCTGAAAAAACGCAGCAATCACATACTTGTGACGCTAAAAAGGCGTCCAAGTATGTTTTAAACCAACCCTAGAATTTCACCCATATTGAAGAATATGCGTGGCAACTTGTCGCAGCCTAGCACCGCCTTTTTTAAGGTGACTATCTTGCTTATTTAAC
>Ga0209081_1002666_pt1 | contig 10293 bp, 9 predicted proteins | sample GOMGulsemesocosm_4_FD_184636 | JGI IMG/M metagenome (GOLD analysis project Ga0209081, IMG submission 184636) | Methane-oxidizing microbial communities from mesocosms in the Gulf of Mexico - GOM15B Gulf of Mexico (SPAdes) (version 2) | ecosystem: Environmental > Aquatic > Marine > Cold seeps... | reverse complement strand
GCGTACTGCGTTCAAGAACGGCAATGAGTTTAAGCAAGGTACTTTTACCCGCGCCTGAATGCCCCGTAAGAAAAGCCATTTCTCCTTGCTGGATTTCAAAGCTAACGTTTTTTAGCGCTTCAGAGCCGCCAGGGTAGCGTTTACTAACATTGATAAATTGCAGCATATTGCTTAGGTGTCTTTATTTTCATCCGGTTGATCAAATATCGCCTGAGTAAATTGCTTAGCATCAAACTCTCGTAAATCATCAATGCCCTCACCAATACCGATAAAGCGAATAGGGATGCTAAATTGGTTGGCGATAGCAAAAATAATCCCACCTTTTGCTGTGCCGTCAAGTTTTGTTAGAGTGATTCCCGTTAGCGGAGTGGCTTCATTAAAGTGCTTGGTTTGCGCAAGTGCGTTTTGCCCAATGCCTGCATCAAGTACTAACATCACTTCATGAGGAGCATTTTCATCCAGTTTTTTAATAACACGATTAATCTTACTTAGTTCGTTCATTAAATTAGTTTGGGTGTGTAAACGACCTGCGGTATCGGCTAGGAGAACATCGATATTACGGGCGCGTGCTTTTTCAAAGGCATCATAAATAACAGAGGCTGAATCTGCGCCTGAGTGCTGTGCCACAACATCAATATCATTACGAGTACCCCATTCTTGTAATTGTTCAATGGCCGCTGCCCTAAATGTATCACCCGCAGCAAGCATGACGCTTTTACCTTCGGCTTGTAAGCGTTTTGCAAGTTTACCAATCGTGGTTGTTTTACCCATACCATTAACGCCAACCACCAAAATAACAAAAGGCCCGTCGCTCTCAGGAATATTTAGAGTTTGTTGGTTGGGTTCTAAAATAGACAGCATCTCTTCTTGTAATGCAGCGCTTAATGCTTGAGGGTCAGAAAGCTGTTTACGTGCAACACGTTGAGTTAATTTACCAATGATCTGTTGAGTGGCTTCAATGCCAACATCGGCAGTGAGTAGTAACATTTCAAGCTCTTCAAATAGGTCTTCATCTATTTTCTTTTTACCCAGAAAAAGATTACCTAAGCCGCCTGTTAAGCCGGTACGTGTTTTCGATAGCTGGCTTTTAAGACGACTAAAAAAGCCTTCTTTTGGTTTATCGGCGAGGCTGTCATCAGCTGTCGTTGATGTGTCTTTAGACGCAGAGTCCTTATTTTTCTTACCAAATCCAAACATGATATCGTGTGTTTCCGTGGGCTGTGTCGTAAAATGCCCATTCTAAATGATAGGGTTATATGAGAGCAAAATGATAAAACTATTAACGACTGTTTTAATTCTGAATGTTTTTTATTCGCTGAGCGCTTTTGCCTCACCAGAAATTCTGCCTAATATGGTACACGAAAAAGTACTAAAAAATGGCTTAAAAGTACTGGTAAAAGAAGACCGTCGCGCACCAGTTATGGTGTCGCAGATTTGGTATAAAGTGGGCGCAAGCTATGAATACGATGGGATTACTGGCTTGTCACATGTGCTAGAGCATATGATGTTTCAAGGGACCGATAAGCTTGAGCCGGGTGAGTTTTCTAAAATAATTGCAGCGAATGGTGGGCGTGAGAATGCCTTTACCGGGGCTGATTACACGGCATACTTTCAAACGATGGAAGCCTCGCGCTTAGAAGTGAGTATGAAGCTTGAAGCCGACCGGATGCAGAACTTGAAGCTACAGGAAAAAGAGTTTGTGAAAGAACTGCAAGTGGTGATGGAAGAGCGACGAATGCGCACAGAAGATAAGCCGCAATCACAAGCGTATGAATATTTTAAAGCGATGGCTTTTACTAGTAGCCCGTACCGTAACCCTATTATTGGGTGGATGCAGGATTTGGACGATATGAAGCTAGCTGATTTAGCAGCTTGGTATAAACAGTGGTATGCACCGAATAATGCAACCTTAGTGGTCGTTGGTGATGTGCAAGCTGCTGAGGTGTTTAAATTGGCAGAGCAATACTTTGCAGCTATTCCTGCGGTTAATTTTAAACCGGTTAAGCAGCGGATTGAAGTGCCGCAAGTGGGGCTTCGTCGAGGTATTGTTAAGCAAACGGCTAAGGTGCCTTATTTACTCATGGGCTATAAAGTACCGGTACTGAATTCATTAAAGAATCTTGATGATGTGTATGCCTTGGAAGTGCTATCGGGCATTTTAAGTGGCGGTAGCAGTGCGCGTTTAGAGTCTAACTTGGTCCGTGGCTCACAAATTGCTTCGAGAGCTAGTGCAGGATATGACATGAATGCGCGCTTACCCACCTTATTCTTGTTTGATGGTGTACCTGTTGACGGGCGTAGTGTGGATGAACTTGAAAGTGCATTATTGCAGCAAATTAAGCTATTGCAAGATAAGCCTGTGGCGCAAAAAGAACTAGATCGTATTAAAGCGCAGGTGATTGCGTCGTCTGTTTATGAAAAAGATTCTAATTTTTACCAAGGTATGCAGTTGGGAATGTTAGAAACGGTGGGTGTGGGTTGGCAAAAGAGTGCTGATTATGTTGAAAAGGTTAAGGCTGTTAATGCTAAGCAGATTCAGCAAGTCGCTAATAAATACTTAATTGAAGATCATTTAACGGTGGTGCAGATGTTGCCTAAGGAGAATTTACATGCGAAGTAGGCATTTAATAATAACGTTGAGTCTATTACTGGTTAGCGTCTCATCTTTTGCAGTACCCACTATTCAACACTGGCGTAGTGATAATGGGGCGGATGTTTATTTTGTTCCGACTAAAGGCTTACCTATTGTTGATGTCCAGTTAGTTTTTAATGCAGGCAGTGCTTACGATGGTGCGCAAAGTGGTGTTGCTGGGTTGACCAGTGCATTGCTTGACCAAGGTGCCGCAGGACAAAGTGCACAGCAAATAGCAGAACAATTTGAAAGCGTGGGGGCGCAGTTTAGTACCTCCAGTTCGAGAGATTTTAGTACTTTAACGTATAGAAGCTTAAGTGAAAGTGAGGCGTTAGCACAATCGTGGGAAGTCTTTAAACAGGTGTTAAATAATCCAGATTTTCCAGTGGGTGATTTTAAACGGCTGCAAGAGCAAACATTATTAGGTATTAAACGACGGGAAGAGTCTCCAGGCGTTTTGGCGCAGTTAGCGTTGTATCGAGAAATTTATCGAGATCACCCGTATGCTAATCCAGTGCGTGGCTCGCTAGAATCAGTTTCGGCACTCAGTCGTGAAGACCTCGTTCAGTTTCATAAGGATTACTATGTGGCTAATAACTTAAAAGTGATATTGGTCGGCGGTGTATCACGTCAGCAAGCTGAAACTATGGTGGCCGACTTATTAATTGGCTTGCCTGCGGGCACTAAAGCTATGCCTATCGCCAAGGTGCCTGAGCTAATACAAGGGAAAACTATTCATTTGGAGTATCCCTCTCAGCAAACGCACTTACTCTATGGTTTACCAGTAATAACGCATAATGATGCGGATTATTTTGCTTTATCGGTGGGGAACCATATTCTAGGCGGTAGTGGGTTTAGTTCGAGAATTGTGAAAGAAATTCGTGAGGAAAGAGGTTTGGCGTATAGCGCGTATAGCTATTTTCACCCCATGATACAAAAAGGCCCTTTCCTTATTGGTTTGCAAACGCGTAATGAAAAATTAACTGAAGCGGCAACAGCGGCAAAACAAACCTTGGTTGATTTTATTGAGCAAGGGGTTAGCGAAGAAGAGCTTATTGCAGCGAAGAAAAATATAAGCGGTGGTTTTGCGCTACGTTTGGATAGTAATAAAAAATTATTGGCTAATGTGGCGAGTATTGTAGCTAGTGGCGCGCCGCTGGATTACTTAAATACCTATTTGGGAAACATTAATGCAGTGAGTGCCACAACAATACAAGAAGCGTTTAAGCGTCGAGTCATTATCAGTAACATGGTGATGGTAACGGCTGGACAAAAACAGGAAAATAAAGAGTAATGGCTGGAAAAGAAAACCGAGTACGAATTATTGCAGGACAATGGCGAGGGCGAAAAGTAGCTTTTCCTAATGTCGAGGGTTTACGTCCAACGACTGACCCGATAAGAGAGACCTTGTTCAATTGGCTGCAACCCTATTTGTCTAATGCAAATTGCTTAGATCTTTACGCCGGCAGTGGTGTATTGGGTTTTGAAGCAGCGTCACGTGGGGCTCAACATGTTTTAATGGTGGAGCAAAATACGCAAATTATTAAATCATTGCGAAACAATAAAGAATTGTTGCAAGCCGAACAAATACATTTAATGCACCGTTCCGCTCAAGATTTCTTAAGAGCTAAGCGTAAGCTTGATGACCCTGTTTTTAATGTGGTTTTTTTAGACCCTCCGTTTAAACAAGGTGAATTAGCAGAGTCTTGTCGGTATTTAGAAGAAAGTGGCTGTTTAGCGGATGATGCGGTTATTTACTTGGAATGCGAACGAAAATTAGACTTAGACTTTTTACCTAGCAATTGGTGTCAACATCGTAGTAAGACGAATGGTCAGGTTGCTTATTATTTATACTATAGAGAAGAAAAATGAGTAAAACAGCCATATACCCGGGAACTTTTGATCCTATTACCCATGGCCATATTAATATTATTCAGCGTTCAGCGGAGCTGTTTGATAAGGTGATTGTTGCTGTTGCAAAAAGTGCAGGTAAGAACCCGTTTTTTGATATGCAGCAGCGCGTTGAATTAGCGAAAATCGCATTGGCTGACAGTGCTAATGTAGAGGTTATTGACTTTGAAGGTTTGTTAATTGACCTTGCTGAGCAGCAACAGGCAACAATAATTGTTCGCGGTGTGCGCTCAATTGCCGACTTTGAATACGAGGCGCAAATGGCGGGTATGAACCGACAAATGATGCCTGAACTTGAAACTATTTTTTTAACAACGCATTCGGAATGGGCTGATCTTTCATCAACACTGGTACGTGATATTGCGCGACATGGTGGTGATGTGAGTAAGTTTGTTCCTGCGACTATTAAACAAGCTATATTGGAGAAGCTAAGTTAATCATGTCTTTAATAATTACTGATGAATGCATCAATTGTGATGTCTGTGAGCCTGAATGCCCAAATGATGCGATTACACAGGGCGAAGAAATTTACGATATAGACCCTGACTTATGCACAGAGTGTGTGGGGCATTTTGATACGCCACAATGTGTTGAGGTTTGTCCTGTTGAGTGTATTCCAAAAGACCCAAATAATGTTGAATCGACAGCTGAATTACAGCTTAAGTATGAAAACCTGATGGCGGGTAAGTAATACCATGCGCCGTCTAATTATTCTTTGTGTTTTTTTATTTTTAGCGGCTTGTAGTAAGCAAAACTTACGCCCACCCGCACAAGCAGTTGCGAGCGCTCACCCAGCAGCCAGCCAAGCAGGACTTGAGGTCTTAAATAAAGGTGGTAATGCCTTTGATGCGGCCGTGGCAATGAGTGCGACTTTGGCAGTTGTAGAGCCGTTTGGTTCAGGTTTGGGTGGCGGAGGCTTTTGGTTGCTGCATCGAGCGAGTGATGGTAAACAGATCATGGTTGATGGGCGTGAGGTGGCACCTAGTGCAGCGCACCGAGATATGTATTTAGACCCTGTCACTGGGCAAGCAAATAAAAAAGCCTCGGTTAATGGAGCATTAGCCGCTGGTATTCCTGGTTTGCCTGCCGCTTTGGTGCACTTGTCTGAAAAGTATGGTGAATTAAGTTTAGCTGAAAGCTTGCAGCCTGCTATTCGTTTGGCAAACAATGGTTTTTCAGTGAATAAGCATTACCAACAACTGGCACAATTTCGTCAGCCAGTTTTAGCAGCGAGCGAACCGGCAAACTCAATATTCTTAAGGCAAGGCCAAGTACCTAAATTGGGTGAGTTGATTATTCAACACGACTTAGCGGTGACCTTGGAAAGTCTAGCAAACGAAGGTTTCTCTGGCTTTTATCGAGGAGATGTCGCGGCTAAATTAGTGGCAGGTGTGCGGCAGGCTGGCGGTATTTGGAGCAAGCAAGATTTGGCAAACTATCAGGTTAAAGAACGTGAACCTGTTGTTATCGACTATAACGGTATGCGAATTACCTCAGCGGCGTTACCTTCATCGGGTGGCTTGGTATTATCTATCGCATTAAATATATTAGAAAGCTATGATTTGCAGCAAATGGATGAGGCAACGCGAATTCATGTGGTCGTTGAGGCCATGCGACGGGCTTATCAAGCCAGAGCACTCTATATGGGTGACAGTGATTTTGTTGATGTGCCAACTAAGAGCCTAATGAAGAAAAGCTATGCTAAAACCTTAGCAGAAAACCTTAGTTTAGATAAAGCGATGCCGAGTCAGAATTTAACTGGCTTGAACAGTATAGAAGGGCATGATACGACGCATTTTTCTGTACTCGATAAAGCAGGGAATAGAGTGGCGGCAACTTTATCCATTAACTACCCTTTTGGCTCTGGTTTTGTCCCATCGGGTACGGGTGTGTTACTAAACGATGAGATGGATGATTTCTCTATTAAACCGGGTACGCCTAATGTTTATGGCTTGGTCGGTGGTTTGGCTAATGCCATACAGCCGGGTAAGCGAATGCTGTCGAGTATGTCGCCAACATTTATTGAAACTAAAGATAGTGTGGGTCTATTAGGGACTCCCGGTGGTAGTCGAATTATCAGTATGGTGCTTCTAGCTATTTTAGATGCTGAGAAAGCTGGAAAACCTAGCTCTTGGGTTGCGTTACCTCGTTACCACCATCAGTACTTGCCTGATGTGATTCAGCACGAACCGAATACGTTTAATAAGCAAGTTAGAGCTTCGTTAAAATTGAAAGGACACCAGCTTAAATCGGTAGGTCGGCGTTATGGAAATATGCAGGCTATTTTTTGGAACAAACAAACACGCAACGTAGTTTCTGCCAGTGACCCTAGAGGGAGTGGTGCGGCAATAGTTGAGAAAACTCGTTAATTTAGAGATGCAGGCAGCTTTGAACGCTGTAAAGCTTAAATTAGCGCTGTTTTAGCGCATTAAAAAGTCGTAAAATAGATTTGCTTGAATAATCTCGTTGAATTGCAAGCACTGCTGTTGTAGCATGAAACTGTAGAGGCCCACACCCCGCCCCGAACTAAGACTAATGGATTAATAGTATTTTTTGGGAGTATGATTTGCATCATGGAAATCTTATTAACGTCAGAGTTTATGGCGTTGAAGAATCGGTATTTCATCAATCGAAAGATGAGTTGTTAGAGTTGGGCTATGGGCTCCATTTTGACCCTCAATCAGCGTTAAACACATCAAATGCAGACATCTGTATTGTCGATATTTCCCGCATAGATGAATGTCTGAATGTATTACAGCAAGATAAAGTTCCTTATCTAATATCGGGGCTTAATATGTCTAGCACGCCTCCAGTCGAAAGTGATATCCCCTCTGATATTTTGAAAAATTCGGTTGGCTTCATTAATGGTTCCCCTGTTCTTATTGATATTTGCATTAATATTCACTTGGGTTTGCTATGGCATGATGAGCGCCAAAAGTATTCGCAGCGTGTGCAAGATATCGATGAGAAAATACATAATAATCGTACCACTGGCGTGGCTATTGGTATGCTGATGAATCAATCGGGCTTGCTTGAAAAAGATGTTATGAGTTGCTTGAAGTCAACGAGCAGAGATAAACGCCGAAGAATGGTTGATGTCTCAGATGAAGTCATTGGTAAATATCATTTGTTAGATGACGCTGATGTATCCACTCAAGAGAAACTAAATGTTTGGCTCAGTTCGGCTATTTCAAATAGAATTAGTTGTGTAGAGAGTTGAGTTTAATTTTTCCTTTTTATCAACAATTAAAAAGCTAATGAAGCTCTTAATTGTTGAAAGTGATCAAAAAACACGTACAGAGTTAGTTACTCTGACTAAACAATGGGGATACGATGTTATTGCCGTTGATGCATGGAAGACTACGCTTGATATATTAGAACAGGTCAATGGACCTCAATTAATTATTGTAGGTTTTGACGTTTCAGAGCTGGCGCGGGTGGAAGTTTGTCAGAAGATAAAGCTCATCAAGCCTGGGAACCTAAGTTATATTTTATTATTAAGCTCACCGATTAATGTGGATGATATTGCGGCGGGTGTTTTAGCGGGTGCTAACGATTATATCTCAAGCCCAGTTGATAGTACCGAGCTGCAAATTCGTTTGGATGTTGCTCAGGGTGTTATCGGTCTAAATCAAACAGCGATAAATATCAAGGGCCCTCAATTTACGCCGAAGCATGAGCAGCTGCATGCGGGTGATGCTGGCTTGCAGTGTCAGTTGGAACAGTGCCGATTAATGCTGGACCATGTAGGTGCTTATGTTTATACGAAAGATATACAAGGGCGTTATACCTATGCTAACGATAAGGTATGTGAGTTATTTGCCTGTTCGGCCAGTGAAATTATTGGTCGTGATGATTCACAATTTTTCAGTTTAAATGAATCCAGTGAATTAAGAGCGAATGACCTCTTTGTTATGCAGAACAATAAAGTCGTTGAGGCCGAAGAGTGCAATATTGTTGCTGAAACAGGAGCCACTCGTTATTACGCAACGGTAAAAAAACCGCTACTAGATAATAATGGAATAGTGGTTGGTTTACTGGGCGTTTCAACGGATATTACTGAGTCTAAAGAAGATGAAGGAAAACTTAAAGAGTTATTACGCAAAGCTGCTCAACAGACAAGAGTGCTAGACGATAAAAGAGAACTTTATGATATTGTTTTTAAAAATACGAACAGCGGTGTATTAATTTTAGAGATAGAGAGTTTTCGTTTTACGAGTTGTAATGAACAAGCAGCAGCTATGCTTGGGTATGGTTCAAAAGCTGATATTTTAAATACTCACCCTCAAGAGCTATCTCCAGATTTCCAATTGGGAGGGGTTAGAAGTGATGAAAAAGCGAAAGCAATGTGCGCAATAGCGTTAAAAAACGGAGCGCATACGTTTGAGTGGCAGCATTTAACAAAAAATAATGGCAGCATTTGGATTGAGGTTACTGTAACACCGGTTGTTATTAAGGGTGAGCAAGTGCTGCATGTTGTTTGGAAGGATATCAATGAAAGAAAAGCAGCGGAGGCAAGTTTAGCTCTTTCAGCACGAGTCTTTCATGAGGTGAATGAGGCCATTGTCATAACCAATCCGGATAGAAGCATTATTGATGCTAATCCTGCTTTTTGCGAGCTAGTGGGCTATAGCCATAATGAACTAAAGGGTTTAGTTGGTCGAGCCCTTCATTCGAAAAAGCATTCGGATGCATTCTTTGATAATGTATGGGAATGTGTTGGGGATAATGGGTTTTGGAGAGGGGAGATAGATGTTAAAAGTAAAAGTAAAGGAACAAAAACCTGCCAATTAACTGTTTCATCGGTACTAAATGACGATGGCCGAGTGGTTAATTACCTAGGTATGTATATCGATATAACGGATAGAAAAGAGCAGCAGAAAAAGCTAACCTTGTTGGCTCATTATGATCAACTGACTGGTTTACCTAATAGGTCGTTATTTGTAGATAGGTTTAAGCAGGCTGTTGCGCATAGTAAACGTTATAAAAACCCATTAGCGGTTTGTTTTCTTGATTTAGATAGCTTTAAACCCATTAATGATAAGTTTGGGCATGATGTTGGAGATAAGCTATTGATACAAGTTGCAGAGCGAATTTCAACGACTCTTCGGGATGAAGATACGGTATCGCGTCAGGGTGGGGATGAGTTTGCTTTATTGCTAAGCGCTTTCGAGTCGCCTCAACAATGTGGGCAAATAGTTCATAGAATGTTGCAGTCATTAGCGCAGCCTTATTTGATTGATGGGCAGCCTCATCAAATTACTGCATCGTGTGGTATAGCGCTGTATCCGGATAATAGTGATGAGTTAGATACTTTAATGCGACAAGCCGACCAGGCTATGTATTCATCTAAACGAGCGGGTAAAAATAAACTGAGTTTTTTTAGTGGTTAGGTCACTAACTCTGCCTAGTTACAAATACAGGAAATAGCTGGGCAACTCCCTCTTTATAACGTTTTGAGGAGTAGAGTCTTCTTGATTAATCTCGTTGAGCTTGCTTCAATGATAATCCCCTTTGAATAAGGCTGATTTGTTTTAACCAAATGAGTAGGCTTTTTCTTTAAATAAAGTACGGAATTCAGATGAAAATTGGTTTGGCACTCGGTAGTGGTTCGTCTAGGGGGTGGTCACATATTGGTGTTATTAATGCGTTAAGTGCGCAAGGGATTGAGCCTGATATTGTGTGTGGAACCTCAATTGGCTCTTTAGTAGGGGCGTCCTACGTATCTAACAACCTGCATAAATTAGAAG
>Ga0209081_1002664_pt1 | contig 10293 bp, 10 predicted proteins | sample GOMGulsemesocosm_4_FD_184636 | JGI IMG/M metagenome (GOLD analysis project Ga0209081, IMG submission 184636) | Methane-oxidizing microbial communities from mesocosms in the Gulf of Mexico - GOM15B Gulf of Mexico (SPAdes) (version 2) | ecosystem: Environmental > Aquatic > Marine > Cold seeps... | reverse complement strand
AATCGAGTATGCACAAAGCTCAATAGCAAAAACTGATGATAAAAGTGTAATTTTATCAACAAGCCATTGCTTACGATGATCGAAGTTTTGACCGGTTACTTTATCTTCACCACACAAAAAAGCACGATGGGTCGTTCATTGTCATCCATGACACCACGACATTAGTTCGTCCTGAACGTCACACAACGACAGATACAATGATAATAGGGTGTAGACTCTAAACACACTTATTGTTTTCTAGGTTGAGTCATCATGTTTGCCTACAAAGTTAATAATGGCTTAACATTTAGCTTAGTCGATGATTTTTAATTGTCAAATTTAGGGGTGCCCTTTTTATTAGATGACTACCGTAAAAATTTATAAGCCAACTTAGAAACAAAAGTGGGAGACAATCGTAATAATGATATAGCTAAGGTAAAAGCGACATTTTTAGCGGTAAAAACGTTTAACTTTCTCATTGCATAAAGTCGGCCTTTAAAATCATTAAGAGCTTTTTTCCTCCCTCTTTTTTTATAAAAACTCGCTGTTATTCGAAATTTAAGTAATGCTTCATTAATATTAGAAAATACAAACCCTTTGCTGATTAAATCTACCCATAAATAGTAATCTTGGGTGTTTTTTAACGTGGGATCATAGCGACAACCAGAGTCGAATACTTCACAGCGAATCATGACTGTAGGGTGATTTAAAGGACATTTCTTTATTATGTTTTTTTTCATGATTGAATCGGTTGCTTCCATTTTTTTGTAGCCAAGCTCAACCCCTGAGTCATCGATCTCAATACAATCACTACCAACTATTGAAACTTCCGTATAAATATTTAAAAAGTCAACCTGTTTTTGAAAGCGATTGATTAAACAAATGTCATCCGCATCCATTCTTGCTACATACAAATACCCTTTTCCGACAACATAATTATCTAACAAGTGGTTCATTGCTTTCGCAAGGCCCATATTTTCAGTAGAAAAAACAGGAAAAAAATTATCATTATTTTGATATTGCTCAACAAGCCTCAAAGCTTTATTTGAAACTTCACCATTAATTAATACGTACAAATCATGGTGCTGATAAGATTGACCTAAAACTGAATCTATTGACTCTTCTAAATGTTCGACACTATCACCTGAATAAACACACATGATAGTTGCTAAATTATTACTCATTCAATAGTTCCTTTAACTTATCTTTTTGAGAATTCTGTATTGCCTTTATAATAATATATCTATTCCTCTCTGACTTTAATTTTTCGTCTGCAGAGCTAAAATCAAAGCCGTTAAGGGTAGAATAATCTATTCCTAATGGAACAAAATCACCAACTTTAATAGAAGTTAACATAGGCACCATTCCATAAAACAAATACTCAGAAAGCTTCGTCGGGCTAGCGACTTGATTCAAAACATGTTCATCTCTAAACATCATTCCATAATTTGCAGCTAAATAATATTTGGAAAGTTCCTCCGGATTTACCGATGCAATCAGTAAATTTGAATTGTTTTGATACTTTATAAGTTCTGTTGTAAAAAACTTTTTCTGCATGGATAAAATAATAACCCGTGCGCCTGCATCTAATAACGATTTTGAGAAATCAACCACGAGTTCTGATTTTTGCCAAGCTTGAATGCCTCCGCTATAAAGAAATATCGGCTTATCATCAAAAATTTTAAGTTTTTTACGCGCCTCATTAGCCTTGCTATGCAATGCTAGCTTTTCATTTACGTTAATATTCGAAGAAAATATTGGAACGTACAGATCTTCCTGGTTGCAATGTGGGTATTTTTCACTAAAGTGCTTTATCATTTGGTGTGATACATGAATAAAAACATCACAGTTTCGAAAAGCTAATTTTTCAAATAGCCCAAATAAAAGAGATAAAAAAGGTTTTCCTGAATATGATAACTCTTCTGGTTGAGCCCCATGCAGGTCAATAAATTTTTTCTTACTTTTAATGCTAAATAAATATGGAGATAATTTAATAAAATTACCGACTGTATGAAAATAGACTGATGTATGTCCACGGAGTACGTTTAAAACTTTACCGAACCTAAAAACACCAACATTATAAACTTTATTCCCATTATTATTAATAGAAAATGAATAATGAAATGGTAGCGATAAATTAATAGTAAGAAACTCTGCATCATCTGTAATTACTTCTATATCTTTAACTCTTACCATACCACCAAAGGTGCTTTTCCCATTTTCATACTTAGTAATATAAAGCATTACAAACCTAACCTTTTCAGTTGCTCTCTTTTTGTTTCAAAAGAATAATCCATATTTAACTCATGAATTTTAATAGGTGGACTTATCATAAGTTGTCGTATAGCTTTGATAACATCATATTTATCAGTATATAAAGAACATGAATTGTATTTTCTTGAGTAATATTCGAACTGAGGGAGTCTAATCGTAAGCACCTTTTTCCCTAAACTTAACGCATCATTCAATACTGCAGAGAAACGAACACCATAAGAAACTTTGTAAGGTAATATCAGAGCGTCTGCTTTAGCAATTGCTGTGTCATATTCTGATCGTTCAAGAAACTCATTTACAATTACCACATCCTCATAAATATGTTTCAACTTATCTAATTCAACTTCATACTTATCTATCCCTTTTGAAAGAAAAGATAATGACAAATTATTAATTTTCTCTTTACAAAGAGCATCTATAATTGGCTTTAAATCTTTTTCATTATTCATTGCTCCAATAAAGAGCAAATTAAATTTTTCATCGATAATTGATGGCTTATTTTTCTCTATATTTAAAGTCCGCCCAATAACACAAACACTCTTTTTAGGATTACTATAACCCATCGAAATAAAGTACTCTTTTACTGGATAGTCGAGAAAAACAGTTTTCCGCGATAGGTTAGATAACCACCGGATTATTTTTTTATAAACGCCAACTCTTACTATTGGCATAGAGTGTACCCTGAAAATATAGTTAAAATTAAGAGTTAAGATACTCAATAAAAACAATGGCATAAAAGAGCACGATAAAAAAACAATTTTGTCTTTTCTCTTTAACAATAACAATAAATATAATTTCAAATAAAAAGCAAAACCTTTTTTTGAGGTGTTAAATTTAATCGAACTGCTAAAATCAATATCTATCTGACTACCTTCCATCGGTGCGTAATAATAACAATCATATGCTTCACTCAGGAAGGAAAACTCTTTTAAATCATCTAAATAATGCCCAGTTAAAGAAAAACGCATATCAATTAAATACATCCTATTTTTTAAGCCCATATAATTAACCACTCTTACTTTTAAATTTATAACTTAACGATATTTTTTTATCACTGTGGACAAAAATCTCAGAAAGAAACATTGCTAATAATATATATGGCTTGATCGTATAGCCATAACTTAATATTAGAAAAATTAAACTAGTATCAATGAAAGTAACATTTTTAGCACTTCGAGCCTTCCATCCAATAAAACATAAAACAAAAATCATAAAAACACCATGCTTTAAAATTAATTGATTATATGTATGCAAAGTAAAAAACCTCCTTTCTTTTACTTCGGTTTCTGAATAATCATCTGCATTCAAATATGAACCATATTTGTATTTAGTCTCTGATATGGAGCCCCCAAACCCTTTTCCAAAGAGAATAAAAACAGGGTTCTGATGGAGTAAGTTGGCAGTTTCAATGACTCGCACTTGGGGTGAACGAGGCAAGTCATAAATTGAAAAATCACTACTAGAAATGAAGGTTATTAATCCTATAAACTTTTCAATTTTATAATAATTAACCGAGCCTTTTTCTACGTCAAGAGAAAAAGAATAGATATTCCCTAATGAAATTATCACAAACATTGGAAGTATAACTTTTTTAAAATTCAAAATAAAAACCCACAAAAAAACAATAAGTATCATGATTATTGTCCCGCCATGAACATAACCTAATTGAAATGAAGAAATACAAAACAAAGTAAAGTTAATAGACGAAACTACTTTAAAAAACTTAATTTTAGAATTGAATGCAGCAAGAATACTATACAGAAGTAAAAAGTTTTCAATTGGATCAAACAAAGCAAAATATTGAATAGTGTCTCTTGAATAAGGAACTGCATCAAGCCCAATACCTGTAATAAAAACCGTAATCTTTGCAATAAAGTAAGCAGTACCTAGAGAAAGAAACAAAAAATCATAATTAACTCTCTCTACCTTTGAAAGCACTAATAGAAACATTAAGCTAACAGTAATAAAAAAAAACTCTGTACTAAAGTGAATAAAGTCTAATGCGCTCCCAATTATGATTGAATAGCTTAAATAGAACATGATGATAAGAAAAAGGTATATTGATATGTTTTTCATCGAGCGAGATTTTAGAAATGTCAACAGCACCATTATTCCGACAACAATATAAAGAATACTTCCAGGGCCAAACTTGAAAGTATAAAGACTGACGCTTTGATCTCCATGATAAAAAGATAAGGCTAAAATGGGAAACAGGAACAAATAAGATTTTTTTTGCACTGAAAATAGTATAAAAATTATAGAGAGTAGCAGTAAGATGACGTTTAAAGGGAATATAAACTGCCCAAACAATAAAACAAAAGAGACTACTACCCATATAAGGTAACGTTTATAATTTAGCATAAATCTTTTGCTAAATTATATAACGAAGAAGATTTTAACTCTTCTTCTGATATTAATCGGTAATTATTTTCAGCTTGTAGATACTCCATTTTACTTGAATAATTAAAAGCAATTGTTGGTACAGCAAAGATACTTCCAGCTACCGCAATATGAAGTCGAGAAGTAACGATCAAGCTGGCTGAAGCGACTAATTCTAATTTATTGACAATATCTAAGCCTTTTCTATACTCAACATTGCAACCAGCACTCTTTATATCTAAAAAAAGTTTTGACGAAATTATAAAATCCAAAGAATCATCTGTATCAATAATTATAATAGATTTATAATCATTAATTAAAGATCTTATTGAAGAGACCAACCCAGCATAAGCTGATTCATCAAAACAAGAGTAATTTGTTAAATCCCTCCATGCTAATAATAAATGTCCACCGGTACTTTTGATTTTATAGTTGTCTTTAATTTTCATCAAATTCACATCACCTAAATCAAACTCTTTGCTTATTATCCCCTTTGCACTCTTCTCTCCAACAATGTCATGGTAATTTTCAATCGAGCGACTGTCTCGGCAAATAATCTGACAAGAGTTAGTTAATAATAATTTAGCTTTTAATCTTGATTTAAAGCTATGTAATCGATTAATTCCGATGTATTCATAAGATATTTTTTTAAAGAGTAATAAGGCAATCATCATATAATTAAACCCACCGATGCCATCCTCTTCTGAGAAACAAGTTCCTCCTACCCAAATAATTTTGTCACATTTCAACATAGCTCTAATAAATTTAAATATATTTTTATATTTATTATTGGTCCATAACACAATTTCGGCTACATTATTAAATACTAGATCCCCCCCATAGGAAAATAGTAAAAAAGGTTCACTTGTATTACGCTCTAAATACTCTTTTAGTATAAGGTCATCACCAAAGTTACCTTTTCCGTGGTACCCAATAATTGCTTTCATTCATCAACCTATTTATTCTTACTAGCTAAATACAACTTATTCTCACTTTTTAAACGAAAATATTCTTGCTTATCTCTATAGTTAATCACTTTCCCAGGGTTACCTACGACAATTGCACAGGGTGGAATACTTTTAGCAACGACACTTCCTGCGCCAATCACAGCTCCCTCCCCAATCGTAACGCCTTTCAGTATTACCGCTCCTAAGCCGATCCAAGTGTTATCACCTATTATTACTGGAGCTATTAAATCTTCTGCTTTATTGCCATATGGAATAAAATCTTTTGAATGTATGTTATGAGATGAACTCCAAATTGTAGTATTAGGCCCAAAGATCACATTATTTCCAACCTCAATACCGCCTTGACCTGACCAGTATGCATGTGGTCCAATGTAACAAGTTCCTTTAAAAGATATATTTGATTTATATTCAAAATATCCTCCTGAAAAAGTAACTAAAGGTATTCTTTTTTTAAAATAGTAATTATCAATAAAAGATTTTAATTTATGCAACATTATCTAACTCCTTATAACTCAAAAAAGAAATATAGCACCAGCCAATTACTCGCGACATAAGAATAGCAATAGCAATGCCATTTAAACCCAGTGGGTTTACCAATAGCAGTTGTAAAGTAATGGTAATGCCTAGTTGAAATAATTTTAATTTAAATATCACAGAAGGCTTATGTGCATAAAAATAACTTTCAATCGGTGAAAAAGCCATTCCCCCTATATGTGCAAGTAATAAAATTGTAAATATAGTAGTTCCTTTTTGATAATCTATAGGGTAAACGAGGGCGAATATATAAGGTGTAAGAAGAGTGAAGATAACAAAAATAATAGGGAGATATTTAGCCACTTTAATCTGTTGCTTAACAAGTATGCGTAAATAACTAATATCTGATTGAGCAGCTTTTTGTATAAAGACACTCAATAATGATCCCGTAATAACTGGAAATATTAAGGCCAAGCTACTAGCAGCAAAATATACAGCCAAGTCACCCAAAGTCATAAAGTGCTCTACGACAAACACATCAACACGCATTATGATAATCACTACAGCACTAGAAGCACCTAAAGGCCGTAAAATTTTAAAGAATGACTTAGTCAGCTTTCTATTTAATTCTGATGACAGCGGCTGAACTGGCTTATCTTCCTTTTGATAAAAATAAGATATCACAAATAATAAAATAGAATATAATAAATAACCAAACAGTACTGGTTCGTATAAATTATCCGATTGATAAAATAGCCACGCCCACCCAACGCACAGCATAATAGCAGAGAGCTTAATAATATTATTCAAGATATTAAGAGTATTATATTTTTTCCATTCACCTAATGCCTGAAACGTCGAAACATCAAAACGATACAAACTATAAAAAATATAGCCCGAACATACACACAACATCTCTAAGTTCGATAAATTATAAATAAAAGACAACAGGTAGATAGCGGCTATTGATAATAAACTAACATTGATAAACCATTTAACATAAAGTGTCTTTATCACACCAAGAAGAACGGCACTACCATAGCTATTTTTATTCTTATTATAAAAAACAACCTGTGTTGTGTTAAAGCCAAAGTCTAAAAGCGTGTATAAAACAATAACAAAAGACAATATTAATGAGATTGCACCATAGCTTTCAACATCTAAAATTCTAGCTAAAATTATATTTAGTAAAAAGCCTAGCCCTGCTCCCATAAAGTTACTAAAAATTACAGATAAAATATTTTTTTTCATTTAAGTTTTTAACTCTGATTATTCGAAAGTAAAATTTCGAATACTTTAGAACATGACTTACCATTGCTATAAGTGTTATGTGCACAGAACACTCTTTGGTAGCCACATTCATCTGCTAATAGCGATATTATCCAGCTGTTATATTTTATACGCTCATGCCAATCAACGTAACACTACCAATTCCAACTAGCGCTGGTCGCTCGTCTGCATCTTGTATTTATAAGACAGTTTCCTAAAGAACAAAGTTTATTAGGCTATAATAAAAAGAATAGGTTTGCTTATAAACAGACTTATTTTTAATCTAAGTTTCGTTTACCAATCTCATTTTCACGACGAGTTATTTTTTTTATTATTGTTTTTACTGAATCCGGAAGCAATTTTACCGCCTCTTTCTTTAACTGTATTTTATTTTTAGTTCGAATGTTAGAGACAAGATCGAGCGATTCCCATGATGCTGTATCAGTGATGGAACTTTCTTTGTACCATAAGTTCCCGTATAACTGGGTGCGCTGCGTTAATAAATGATCATAGTCAGCTTTAACTGCATGCAACGTATCATTAGATGGAGAAAAACAGACAATTGAATTGTTTTTTGTTTGCTGCTTAACCGTCTCCGCCCAGGTCCATGGAACCCACTCTCTATCAATATCTACATTACCTTCCCAGAAAGATTTAATGTAAGATTTTGAGGGATTCAACCGCATATAATGCGTATGATGATTTAGGAGTTCAGACTGATCATTTGGGTTAATGTTAACCATAAAGGTTGCTGCTTTCTTTCTTATATCTGCATGCGGACTTATTTCATAACCATCCAAATATTTTTGAATCCCACCATCAATAACACAATCGGTGAAAGTAACATCAAACTTTTTTGCTATAGCTTTGTTAAATTTATCACCAATCAAAAATTCATTTAATGCAACCAATATCGGGGATTCTAATTTATATAATCTCAACGCCATACCGAAACCTTCGCAGGCAGAATGATATTCCTCTCGGCTACTCCTAGAATGCCATTTTATGTACTTTTTGACATCAGTTACACAGCCAGGAAATGGGATAGGTTTAAACCCTTTTTTTATCAACCCACTGATCAGCTCTTCATCATTTTTTGCTTGAGGTGCGGCAATCTCTTTAGTACACTGAATTTCATTAAAGTGTTCATCTGAAAAGAAATTCTCTATATAAACATGCTTAAATGGTGATATTTCGAAATCTATCTTATCAATTTTCTCAATAAGATAAGCAAAATCATAGTTTGTGCTCATTTTTATCGTTCCTTTAATTGTGAAGCCTTCATTTTATATTGGCTATGCAATAATGTTTTATTAGCCGCCTAACAATCAAAACCCAATAGTCGGTTGACATTGTCATCGCCTTAATAACCGGCATTAAATTATTAGCGTGCTTTACAGTTTTATTTTTTTAAGGTGTCAATCACCTTCTTTCCGAAAGGCAAACATTCCTGCCGTTGGTAACTCCATAAAGCCTAAGTCTATAACTGATATTGTTTCAAATAACATTATGCCTTTCATTTCTTGATTTTAACTTTATAAATTTAGTGCGTAAATTTATTTTACTGAGTTAACCTATCTAATATTTTTTGACAAGCATTACCATCACCATAAGGGTTATGGGCAAAACTCATTGCTGTATACGCTGCTTTATCATCCATTAATTCATTAATGGCAGCAGTCATTACTTCTACATTTGTGCCCACTAGTTTAACTGTACCCGCTTCAACAGCTTCAGGACGTTCGGTTGTATCACGCATCACTAAAACAGGTTTACCTAAGCTTGGCGCTTCTTCTTGAATACCGCCCGAGTCTGTTAATATGATATGTGCTTGGCTCATTAAGTAAATAAATGGCAAATATTGTTGTGGCTCAATAAGGAATATATTGTCTATTCCTTTAAGAATACGATTTACTGGCTCACGTACATTGGGGTTTAAATGCATAGGGTACAGTATTTGTGCATTAGGGTAGCGTTTAGCTGTTATGGCTAGCGCTTCACAGATTCGTTCAAAACCACCACCGAAGCTTTCACGTCTGTGACCTGTGACTAAAATTAATTTTTTATTTTCATCTAACATTGGAAACTGTGCTGATAACTCTACATTCAAGTCACTATTATGATCAATTTTATTTTTGATCATAAGTAAGGCATCAATAACAGTGTTGCCCGTTACAAAAATATGTTTAGGTGAGAAGTTTTCTTTAAGTAAGTTCTGTTGAGACGTTTCAGTGGGTGCAAAATGATACTTTGTTAATGCCCCAGTTAACTTACGATTACCTTCTTCAGGCCAAGGGGAATATATATTACCTGTGCGCAAACCTGCTTCTACATGCCCTACCGCTATTTGTTCATAGTAGGCAGCAAGGCTAGCAGCAAAAGTAGTTGCGGTATCACCATGAACTAATACCACATCAGGTTTAAACTCTTGAAGAACAGCTTTTAACTCTAATAGAATACGGGCAGTTACTTCATTAAGTGTTTGTCCTGCTTTCATTAGATCTAAATCATAATCAGGCTTTATTTCAAAAAGCTCTAGTACTTGATCAAGCATTTCTCGGTGTTGTGCTGTTACGCATACTTTTGCTTCAAATCTTGAGTCTTCTGCTAGTGCATGAACTAAAGGTGCCATTTTTATGGCTTCTGGGCGTGTACCGAATACTGATAATACTTTCATTTATTTAATTCTTAATTTAGTTCTTAATAGTTAACTTTGCTTATAAAGAAGGTTCTTTTGAAATAACTCTAAGTGTTAACACGTAACCTGCAAACATTACTAAAAAGCCCACTAGCATAATAACTTCGGGAATATTAAAATATTCTCCTGCTAAACCAATGGCTGACATAACGGCCGCTACGCTTGATATAATAATGAGTGTTTTATGTGCGGTAAAACCTACACGCGGAAGTATATGGTGTAAATGATCTCGGTCGGGCTTGAAGGGTGATT
>Ga0209081_1002662_pt1 | contig 10295 bp, 7 predicted proteins | sample GOMGulsemesocosm_4_FD_184636 | JGI IMG/M metagenome (GOLD analysis project Ga0209081, IMG submission 184636) | Methane-oxidizing microbial communities from mesocosms in the Gulf of Mexico - GOM15B Gulf of Mexico (SPAdes) (version 2) | ecosystem: Environmental > Aquatic > Marine > Cold seeps... | reverse complement strand
TATTTTGAAGATTCAGCGCAACATTTATTATTTGATTGGTATCAACAAGGCATGCAAGCTTTTGAACATACCTGCATAACTGGCCGTGTGATATTTGAAGCATTTGGTAAAGAACTATTAAGCTTAGCCCTAAGCGCACAACAAACTTCAGCTAAAGCTGAACAATTAATTAGTAACAGTTGGCAAAAACATTTAATCATTAAAGCCGAGCTAGAATCAGGGCGCGATAAGTTATTAGAGCTAAATTCTTCTGGTCAAGGTCGTGCTCATGAGCTAGTAGAAAAAATAGAACAAAGCGATAGAAAAACCGATCTACCGCAATTTATGTTTCAAGCACTTGATGTTTTTGGTGTGCAACAAGATGACAAAGCCGACAACTCTATTGCGTTAAATCAAAGCGAACATATGCTCAATAGCAATTTCCCTTGTTTACCTGAAGATGGCGCCACTATTACCTTTGACCGTAACACTGCTTTAATTAACGAAAACTATCAACTACTTACCTGGGATCACCCTATGGTGCGTGGCGTTTTAGATTTAGTGCTTAGTGATGAAATTGGTAATGCCAGTATCGGCTTATTGAAAAATGAAGCGCTACCCGTAGGTACATTTTTCCTTGAATGCTTATTTACGGTTGAAGCAACAGCTCCAGCTCACTTACAACTGGGTCGTTATTTACCTACCACACCAATTCGTATACTAGTGGATAAAAATGGTAACAATTTAGCCGATAAAGTAAGTGAAGATGCATTAGATAAACAGTTATCACCCGTGAAAAAACAAATGGCGCTACAGCTTATTAAGGCGTTAAAATCACAAATAACGCCTTTGGTTAGTAAAGCCGAAGCTCATGGTGAACAGCAAATAGCAGCAATACAAGCAAAAGCGCTAACGTCTATGCAAGAAAAACTTGAACAAGAACAACAAAGATTAATTGCACTAAAAGCCATTAACCCAAGTGTTCGCCAAGCTGAGATAGATTTTATTGGTCATCAACAAAGTGAATTAAGCCATTACATTAAACATGCTCAATTAACTTTTGAAGCAGTACGTATGGTCGTTGTGACACACTAAAACAAGAATTAAGTTACGAGCAAGAAAAGTAACGAGTGAAAAAGTAGCAAACTATCAGCAGTTTTACTTCGTTACTCGCTACTTTACTCACCACTGAGAATCTAAAGCAAAGCGAGACAAAAATGAGCGCAAACCCAGATTTTATTTATCAACCACCAATGAGTCCCTATATCGACATTGTTTATCAAGATAACGATATAGTTGTGCTGAATAAAAGCAGTGGTTTATTAAGTGTGCCCGGTCGATTACCTGAGCATCAAGATTGCTTGCAAAACAGAGTGCAACGGGTATTACCCACCGCAACTGTTGTTCATCGTTTAGATATGGCAACATCAGGATTGATCATTATGGCACTGAACAAACCTGCTCATGTGGCTATCAGCCGTCAGTTTGAACAGCGAAAAACCAAAAAGAGCTACATCGCACGTGTATTTGGTCATATAGAAAAAGAACAAGGCAGTGTCGATTTACCGCTTATTTGTGACTGGCCTAATAGACCTAAACAAAAAGTGGATCATGAAAATGGTAAGCAATCGCTAACTCACTATCAAGTGCTCACCTACAACGAACTAAATTCAGGAGGAGAAAGTACACTCGTTGAATTAACACCAATTACTGGGCGTTCTCATCAATTACGTGTACACATGCTTGCTTTAGGTCATCCTATTTTAGGTGACCGTTTGTATGCTGATGGACAAGCGCTTTCCGCCAGCCCACGTTTACAACTGCATGCTAAAACGTTAAGTTTAACGCATCCTGTAACAGATGAATTACTTTGCTTTAAAACACCTTGCCCATTTGACTAATATTTTTAAAATGCTAGCAGATAACCGATACCTACTCGCTATATTTATACCTATCAGATAAATGTACCAACAACATTGAATGGAACGCTTGTGCGAACACTATCAAAAATAAACTTCATATTATCGCTGTTAATACCAGTGAGCTTATTATTTTTAGTGAGTTTGCCAGCTTTTGCCGAGCAAGATAAAAACACAAACAGCACAAAAAATAATAATACGGTTCCATCACCCATTTCATTAGAACAACAACACAAAAGTGATTTAAAACACTACATTCCAGCTAATACGGTTATGCCAATATTAGCTGGTCCTAACGACTATTTAACCTTAGTAACAAAAAATACCACTGTAAATACTAAAGGTGTTGCCATTTTATTTCCAGACTGGCAACAAGGAGCAGTAAATCCAAAAGCGATTAACTTTCTTCGTCAGGCTATGCCCAAGCAAGGTTGGACTACCATAAGCATTCAATCACCTGATAAACCACAAAACTTCCCCTCAACCGCAGTATCTAAAGAAGAACAAAAAAAAGAAAATAAAACGGGTATAGATGAGTTCAACAGTAAACTAAGCACTTTAAATAAAGCACTTCAGAGCAAAGCGAAAGAATACCCTGGCATTGTAATTGTTATCGCGCAGGGGAATATTGGTGCCATGTTAGTTGATTTGTATGATCAAGGAGATGAACCGCCGAACGGCTTGATTTTGCTAAGCAGCTATAAATATAATAACCATGCTTTTATTGATGAAACTAATAGCAATTTTGCTGAAAAGTTAGCAGTGAGCGAATACCCAACATTAGATTTATATTTGAAATATGATCACCCTATTGTTATTGATAAAGCACCTGAACGTTTAGCCTTAGCAAAACAAGAAATGAAAGTTTACTACCGCCAACGACAACTCAACAATACTGTTACAGGCTTCTATCCTGAACAAGCATTATTGAGCCAAATAAATGGCTGGTTAAAATCTATCGGTTGGTAGGAAATTAGTTACGAACAAGAAAAATCGTGAATAGCGAAAATAAAAAACTCAAGTTACGATCAATAAATCCATAACTTGTAATTCTATACTCGTAACTTTATTTATTCTGCTTTGAAATTAAATCATAAGCAGCTTGAATATCTTGAGTTTTCTCTTTCGCTGCTTCCATCATGGCAGGAGGTAAACCTTTGGCTATTAATTTGTCGGGATGATGTTGTGACATCAGTTTACGGTAAGCTTTTTTAATCTCGCTTTTAGAATCACTTTTACTTACCCCTAAAATTTTATAAGCGTTATCTAGTTGCCCCGCATGGCTTGATGCATTACCGCCATTAAATTGCTGATAACTTTGTCCTGATTGCTGATTGAAAGCTGCACTGGCAATAATCATTTCGAGTAAATTATCTAACTGACGAGCTGAATATCCGAGCAACGTGGCAATGGTATGTAATACTTTACGTTCTTGATTATCTAAATCACCATCAGAAAATGCTACTTGAATTTGAATTTCTAAAAACATCAACAATAAATCATGGCGGTTACCACAAATGTTCTTAAACTTTTTTAATCGCTCTTCCAGTGGAAAGCCCGTTGTTTTACCTTCACGAAAAGCGTCTTGTGCTTGTTGGCGTAACTCACTATTTAAGCCAAGCTTATCCATATAAGCATTAGTAAAAGCTATTTCATGATTAGTCACCTGCCCTTTTGCTTTGGCAACATGCCCCATAACAGAAAAAGTAGTATAGAAAAAAGCGGCTTGTCGAGCAACATCATCACCTTCTCCTCGAACTGTACCGTTAAAATTTGCACCGCGAGCACGGTCAAACATATGACCCAACCACAGACCAATAAGTGCACCAAATAAGTTTTTACTTAACATAAAACCAAATAAAAACCCTAAAACTTTTCCCCAAATACGCATATTGTTATTTATACCTTATGATTTACTTGCTATTTTCTCGATATTTACGCGGTATTTTCTAGCTACTCGTAGCTAGAATTCTATATTTGCTATATCATATACGTTTCATCATTCACATTTAAGATAACATTAAAAAATAAATGCTTTTTTCCCGACTATTTTTTTCCTGTGCGGCTTTATTTACTCTTTTGTGTTTAACGTTTGTTTTTTCTACGTTAGCAAAAGCACAGTCAGAAAATGCTTCTCCGCTACAATGTATTATTCCAACTTACACCCCAATTATTGCTGATGCGGCAGTTATAACTGATGACAGTATTCAAATTACGTCTAAATATTCAAGTATTGAAAAAAATCACATTGCCAATTTTAACGGCAACGTGACCTTAATTGATAAAAACCAAACAGTACTCGCTGAACAACTGTCTTTTGATCGCTTGTTAATGAGTTTTAATGCTCAAGGAAATATTCATTACCAAAATCAACACATTGATATTCTGGCAGAAAAACTTAGTACCGACAAAAAAGATAATTCAATCGCTATGTTTGAAACATCTTACCAACTGTATGGTAACCCTGTTCACGGTAGTGCCGGTGAAATAAACCTCAATTCAACAGATGGACTAACTTTATTAGACTCAACCTTCACGACCTGTATAGGAGAAAATCCAGATTGGCAAATAAGAGCGTCTGAAATTTCAATTTCAGCCGACGGGAGTGAAGGAAACGCTTATCATGCCCAAATAAGGTTATTTGATGTACCTGTTTTATATTTACCCTATTTTGCTTTTCCTGTATCAAAAAAGCGTAAAACAGGCTTTTTATATCCAACAATAGGCAGCTCAAGTAATTCAGGCATAGAAATTGAAACACCTTATTATTGGAATATTGCCCCTAACTTAGATGCAACAATTACCCCTCATTATATGTCAAAACGAGGCACACAATTAAAAACTGAATTTCGCTACTTAACGAGTATGCAATCAGGTAGTGTAAATGTAGAGTACTTGAATAAAGACAAAGAAATAAAATCTAATGATGATGCTCGCTATTTAGCAAGGATACAGCACGTTGGTACTTTTTCAGAAAATTTTCGTGCTTACATTGATTACACTGCTATTAGTGATGATCATTATTTAGTAGATATTGGATCAGCACAATACAACTCTAATGATGCTTATCTTTACCAAGTAGGTGAACTTGCTTATTTTGGTGAAAATTGGCAAACCACAATGAAATTGCAAGATTTTGAGGTACTTGGTGACCACCAATCCAGTTATAAAACCTTACCGCAAATTGAAATGTCTACTCAGCAACCTTTGACCTTATTTGAAAAGCAAACGCTGCCTGTTCAATTTGAACTTTACTCTGAGCTCAGTAGTTTCCAACCAGAAAGGAGTCAACAACTTAGTGCTAATCGTTATCATGTTGAAACAGGGTTAAGTATTCCAGTATCAAGACCAGCATGGTTTGTCACCTCAGAATTAAAACTAATGCACACTTATTATCAACAAGATAACATTGAAACAGGGAGTGATTTACTCAAAACAGTTAACAGAACATTACCTAAAATACGTTTTCATGCTGGAATGAATTTTGACCGTTCTATATATTTATTTGGCCAACACTATACACACACTATTGAACCCCAGTTGCAGTATTTATATATTAAAGAAAAAGATCAAACGGCCATTGGCTTATATGACACCACCAAGCTACAAGACGATTACAACGGTTTATTTAGAGATAAAGTTTATAGTGGTTTAGACCGAATTGTAGGAGCAAACCAATATACTTGGGGCGTTACTACTAGAATGCTTGACCAATCAAACTTAGAAATTTTTCGTTTAAGCTTAGGAAGAATTCAATATTTATCTGATAATAATGACTTTGATGAAATAATCAATACAAGCATAAATAGCAATGATAAAGTACAACAATCATCAATGGCGGCTAATTTATTTTATCGCATTAATCAACAATGGCAAATTAACAGTGATATTCAATATGACACAAAAGCAAACTTAACTAACAAAAGTCAGCTGAGGTTAAGTTATCAAATAGATAAATATCATTTAGTTCAATTAAGCCATCGATACACCCGTGATTTCTCAGGTAGTAGCATAGAACAAGCATCATTATTAGCAAACCTTACACTGACTAAAGATTGGTCTTTCGTAGGGCGATTAACGCAAGATTTACAACAAGATCGTACGCTAGAAAGTTATACTGGTTTGCAATATGAGAGTTGTTGTTGGGCGATACGTATAGCTTATCATCGCCATATAAATTCAAATTTAAGTGATGATGGCTTTTACAATGAAAACCGCGATGAATTTAATAGTGGTTTCATGCTACAGTTCATCATTAAAGGGCTAAATGGTAAACAAGGACCTATTGGCACCCAGGATATGTTTGATTCGAGTATTTTCGGTTATAAACGCCCTAATTATTTAAAAAATTAAACTTATTAACCTCTTTACTAACCAAGACGCAATATTCATGAAAAATATACTTAACTCAGTAATTATAGCTAGCATTATTATCGCTAGTTCCTTGCAACTTATTCAAGCAAAAGAAGAGGAACTAGATAAAGTTTCCGCCATTGTAAATTCAGGCGTGGTACTTGAATCTGAAATACAAAATTTATTAAAGAATATAAAAGAGCAAGCGAAAAAAAATAATCAAGCACTACCGTCAGATAAAGCTTTGCGTACTCAAGTGATGGATAAGCTCATTAACGATAGTCTTATTTTACAACTTGGCGAGAGAATGGGCGTACAAGTGAGTGATGCGCAATTAGATCAAGCCATCAGTAAGATAGCGAAAGAAAACAACTTAAGCATTTCTCAATTTCACCTAGCTATCATAAAGGATGGTAATAATTGGGAAAATTATCGTGAAAATATTCGTACTGAACTTATTTCAAGTGAAGTCCGTCGCAATAGCGTTCGTCGTCGTATTTACATATCCCCGCAAGAAGTAACTAACTTATTAGATTTAATGAAAGAACAAACCACTAATGATGTTGAATACCATATAGGACACATTTTAATTGAGTTTCCCAGCGATGCCGATCAAGCGGCAATGACCGCCAGTAAAGTGCGTGCAGATAAAGTAATAGCATTACTTAATTCTGGTGCAAACTTTACTAAAATAGCTATTACTGCATCAGGCGGTGCTAATGCACTTAAAGGTGGTGACTTAGGTTGGAAAAATATCAACGAAATGCCAACCCTATTTTCAGAATTAATTGATGGCAAAGATAAGGGTACGGTCGTTGGTCCTATTCGTACAGGCTTAGGTTTTAGTATAGTTAAAGTATTAGCTGTTCGTGGGCGAAAAGTAATTGAAGTTAAAGAAGTAAAAGCAAGCCACATTTTAATTAAACCTTCGGTTATTTTAAGTGAAGCAAAAGCCGAAGAGCAGCTACAAGGTTTTTTAGATAAAATAAATGCTGGTAAGGCAACCTTTGCTGAGTTAGCAAAAGAATATTCAGAAGGTCCAACATCAGTACGGGGTGGTGACTTAGGTTGGGCTGATCCTAAAAGTTATGACCCAGCCTTTAAAGAGGCACTTGCCAATATGAAAATTGGTGAATATCATAAACCATTCCGATCTTCTTTTGGTTGGCACATTATTTATTTAGAAAACAGACGTATTGTAGATGCGACCTCAAAAATGAATAAAAATCGCGCTTATCAAATATTACATAATAGAAAATTTGGTGTTGAAAGTGCGCGTTGGCTCAAAGAAACCCGTGATGAAGCTTATATTGAAATTTTTAAACAGGAGCAAAATAATGACTAAGCGTATCGCTATTACTCCTGGTGAACCTGCAGGTATAGGTCCTGATTTAGCGATAACCATTGCGCAACACGCTTGGCCGGTGCAATTAGTTGTTATTGCTTCAAAAGAATTATTGATACAACGAGCTAAGCAGCTTAACTTGCCAATACAGCTAATAGACTATGATGAAAAAAATGCGGCAAAGCCACAGGAAGCGGGTACGTTAACGGTATTAAATGTACCACTAGCCCACCGCTGTATTGCCGGCGAATTAAATACTAAAAACGGCGCTTATGTGGTTGAAACTTTAACTCTGGCTAGTGCTAAAAACATGTCAGGTGAATTTGATGCTATTGTAACGGGCCCTGTACATAAAGGCTTGATCAATAAGTCAGGTATTCCCTTTAGTGGGCATACTGAGTTCTTCGCTAATCAAGCAAATTGTTCTGATGTAGTGATGATGTTAGCAACTAAAGGGCTACGTGTGGCCTTAGTAACTACTCACATTCCACTCGCCTATGTGTCTAAAGCAATCACCCATGATCGTTTGCAAAAAGTAATCCGTATTTTATATAAAGATTTGCAAAATAAATTTGGTATCAAAGTACCTAAAATATATGCTTGTGGCATAAACCCTCACGCAGGTGAAGATGGCCACTTAGGGCGTGAAGAAATTGAAATTATGGCACCTGCTTTTGCTGAACTTAAAGCTGAAGGTATGAATATCATTGGCCCATTACCTGCCGACACCATTTTTCAAGACAAATATTTAAAAGATGCTGATGCCATTTTAGCCATGTATCATGATCAAGGTTTGCCTGTATTGAAATATAAAGGCTTTGGCTCATCGGTAAATATCACCTTAGGCTTACCTTTTATTCGCACTTCGGTTGATCACGGCACTGCGTTAGAACTAACGGGGACAGGAAATGCCGACTCAGGCAGCATGATGGAAGCCATTAAAAGTGCTATTAATTTAGTTAACAGCAGTCAGTCTTCTGTATTAGCAAACTAGTAAACAACATTATTTAAACGAGATATTATGAATAGTAAAACTCATTTAGGACATCAAGCAAAAAAGCGCTTCGGTCAAAACTTCCTAAATAATGAAGCCGTAATAAGTGATATTGTTGACGCTATCAATCCTGAGCCTGGCGAGAACTTAGTAGAAATAGGTCCAGGTCTTGGCGCGTTAACAGAACCAGTAGTTGAACGCGCTGAAAAGCTGTCTGTGGTTGAGCTTGATAGAGACCTAGTAAAACGATTGAGCTCACACCCATTTTTAGCGCCACATTTAACCATTTATGAAGCCGACGCATTATCGTTTGATTTTGCTCAACTGATCACCTCAGAAAATTCAGATCAGCCACTGCGCATCTTTGGAAATTTGCCTTATAATATTTCTACACCATTAATATTTCATCTATTAACCTTTAAAGACAAGGTTAAAGATATGCACTTTATGCTACAAAAAGAAGTGGTTGAACGTATGGCAGCAAGCCCCGACTGCAAAGCCTATGGCCGTTTATCGATAATGACACAATATCAATGTCAGGTAATTCCTGTAATGGAAATAGGTCCTGAGCACTTTACGCCAGCACCAAAGGTAGACTCGGCTATAGTACGTTTAATTCCTCATGATGAAATTAAAAACCCTGTAAAAGACATAACAGCATTAAATACCGTTTGCTTGGCTGCCTTTAATCAGCGCAGAAAAACCATTCGTAATGGTTTTAAAAAGCTTATCAGTGTTGAGCAATTAGCAGAGCTTAATATTGATGCTAATCTACGTCCTGAAAACTTAACCATTGATAACTATATTACGCTGGCTAATTTCATTATTGATAATCCACCACCAATGGTAGAGCTTAAAAGTAAAAAATTATCTAGACGTGCAATAAAAAGAGCGGAAGAACAGGAGTAAATCAAGTGTCTATTTACCTAGTAGGTGATATACAAGGCTGCTTTAGTGAACTTATCGCTTTATTAGATCAGGTTTCATTCAATCCTGAAAGTGACCAATTATATGTCGCTGGTGATCTTGTTGCTCGCGGTCCCGATTCACTTGCCACCTTACGCTTTATTAAATCATTAGGTGACTCAGCTAAAGTTGTTTTGGGTAATCACGACTTGCATTTATTATCTGTTTACGCTGGCATAAAAAGAGTAAAAGAAAAAGATAAACTAGATGATTTATTAAACGCCGCTGATGTTGACGATTTAATGGACTGGCTTGCACAGCAACCTTTATTACAAAAAATAGGCGATAGTGATGCTTATATGAGTCATGCAGGTATTCCTCCGCAATGGACTTTAAAAAAAGCCATTAAAAAAGCTAAAAAAGCCCAGAAAAAGCTCCGTTCTAAAAAAAGAAACTATTGGTTACAGTCTATGTATAGTGACCAACCTAACGACTGGACACTAGCAAATACACGCGAAGAGAGGTTTCGCTATACTGTGAATGCCTTTACTCGCATGCGTTATTGTTTTATTGATAACACATTAGAGTTCGAGCTAAAATCGGCACCCTCTGATAACCGCAATAATGAACTTATTCCTTGGTATGAATTGTCAGAAACTATTAATACCACCACTTGGGTATTTGGCCACTGGGCAACATTAATGGGTAATTGCTCTCATACCAACATATTTGCTTTAGATACAGGTTGTGTTTGGGGTCATCATTTGACGCTGTTACGCTGGCATGATAAAAAAATATT
>Ga0209081_1002661_pt1 | contig 10297 bp, 6 predicted proteins | sample GOMGulsemesocosm_4_FD_184636 | JGI IMG/M metagenome (GOLD analysis project Ga0209081, IMG submission 184636) | Methane-oxidizing microbial communities from mesocosms in the Gulf of Mexico - GOM15B Gulf of Mexico (SPAdes) (version 2) | ecosystem: Environmental > Aquatic > Marine > Cold seeps... | reverse complement strand
TGGATTAATAACGGATATACCAGTATTGGTTGCTAGCCAAGCATTTTCCTTTTCATCTACTTCTATTGATGAAATATGATTATCTTTTAAGTTGTTATTTTTGTTGAATACGGTTACTTGATTGTTTTTTCTATTAATAAGCACTATTCCTTGGTTATCAGAACCAAACCATAACCAGTTTTCACTAACCTTGATATTTCCATTTGTTTTTCCATTAAAAGATTTTGGAATTATCATCTTTTCATTTTTGAATGATTGTTTTTTATAATCATAAGTGAAAATTTTATTTTCTGTAGAAGTTAACCATAAGTTGTCATCATCATCTTTTTGGATATTGAGTAATTTTGCTCCTTTTGCTAACGGGCTTAACAGAAACTGTTGAGTCTTAGTGTTGTATGAAGTTAACATTCCATTATCATTAATATAATAAATACTATTTTTTATATTTAAGAGGTGTTTGTTTCCAGTATAGTTTGCTTTGTTAATCCATTTTTCGTGCTGTATCAACTGTCTTGTCTTGTACTGGTAGTTGAAAAGCTTTCCTGTGTCAGTATGTAGCCATAGAGCATCATCGCGATCAGCTAAAACTTGTCTGATATTCTCCTTAAGTTGAAGCTTTATATGGTTTATCTTTTTAGATGAAGAAAAGCTAAATAATCCTTGTAGCTCTGTAGAAAACCATATGGTAGCGTCTGAAGTTTCAGTAAATGATTCAACCCTATAATTTTTGTTACTATCACTAGCTAAGCTATGCTGAAATAAACTTGTTAATGGGGAGTGTTTACTCAAACCACCTCCATAGCTAGCTAGCCACATATTGTTATTACTATCCCGATAAATATCCATTAACCAATTTTCTGTAATGGATGTTGATAGTTTATTATTTTGATAACTTTTAACTTGCGAATCAAACAAGTTGATTGTATTTAAACCATTATGAGTTGCTAGCCATACATTATTTTCATCGAACTGAGCAATGGCTCTGATGTTATTTGACAGCAAAGTTTGGTTGTTATCATTTTGTTTTGGCTCGTCTGTTAAGTGAGATATTAACTGGTAGCGATCATCAACTATATATAAACCATTATCTGTGGCTAACCAATATTGGTTATCAATGATTTTCATATCAAATAAGGCGTTGGCATCAATTGATAAGCGGAATTTATTTTGCTTTTTAAGGGAGCCAATGTAATTAAGGCTTTTACTAAGTAAATGAATGCCCTTGTCGTAACTACCTAACCAATAGTTTTGTTGCTTGTCTTGAAAAATAGTTTTAATTTCTTTGATTCGATCGTTGTAGTTTCGCACTTTTATACGCTTAAATTTTATTTTACTAGCTCGATCTTTTACTGAAAGGGTGTGTAAACCTTCAGTAGTCGATATCCATAATAAAGAGTCAGTTTGCTCTTTGTTTTGATAAATATCCCAAATTATATTGTCTTTAAGGGATGAGTCATCACCTATTTTATTTTTGAAGTTATCAAAATTATCTAGCTCAATGTTATATCGACTTAAACCATTTCTTGTACCAACCCAAAGGGTATTTTCAGTGTCGATAAAAATTTTTCGGATGAAGTTATCGGCAATTGCATGTTTGTTATTAGCATTGTGTCGATAGGATACGAAATTATCACCATCAAAGCGGTTTAAACCATCCTCCGTGGCGAACCAGATAAAACCTTGGTGATCTTGAGTGATGCTAAATACATTGGAGTTAGATAAACCATCTAAAGTGGATAGTTGGCTGAATTTTAGTAGGTTAGCATTTGATTTTATAAAGGCGTTTTCGTTATTTATAGATTTATTGTCTAATTGCTCACTGGCAGTGGTATTGACTGAAAAAACAGCTAAACAAAAACTCATTAATAATTTTTTGTTTACAGTGGACGATATTTTATCGACAACGACACTTAAAGGTAAACTTAAAAAGTAAACAGCAGGGAATCTAAAAAGAAGTTTAAAAAAATATGAAAGCACAGCCCAACCTAGCTCAATCTAAATAAAGAGAAAAAAGAAAATTATTATTCGTTTTTTATAGCGATTAAAAAACAACATTATGCGACAGACCATTAAAAATCATGCGTCGCCTTAAGTCAATATTTGTTCGGTATTGAATTTATTTACTTATTGATGTTTTATATTAGCTTTATATCGGCAGAGTTAATATTTTCTTTTGCTTTTTTTAATAAAATCATCAGCTTTGCTTATATTTTTACCATTCAATTCATTTTGTATTTTTTTAGTTAGCGCTGAGTCATTTGTTGGTATTGAAGTTAGAATAAGTCTATCTGGTTTGGCTGTTGCCATAAGTTGGTTTTTAATAAAGTTTTTAACTTGTTCAAATTCTAAAGATAAGATAGCAGTTACTAGTTGATCTTTATGTGAAAACTGTAAGTCTTTATTGCAGATTGCAGCCCAAAAGCGCTGACTTTTTATTCTTAAATTATTATCTTTCTCTTGTAGTTGCCCTGCTAAACCATGAATTAGATGGGACCAATTTTCATCACTAAGATCTATTAGCATTTCTAAGCTGTTGATAATAAAATCATCAATGGCTTTGGTTAAGGCTATTGCGTCGGTATGAGGAGATTGAATATAGAAGGCAATCCCTGGGTAGCGGTTTATTGGTACATAACCGACACCAACTAAATAACCGTACTGCTTTTCTGTACGCATTTCTTGAAAGAACAAAGGAGATAAAAGATGACTGGTGACCATTGTTAAAGCAACTAAATTATCATCTCTTGTTGGTAGTGGTGTGTAAACTACTGTTGCGTGATCATGTTCAGGTATTGTTAGTGGCAATATCAGTGTCTTTTTATCTGTTATATCAATAACAGGGCAAAGTACTGAGTTTTTATTACTGTAACTTTTGTTGAATGCTTGCTTAATGTTGGTCACTATTTTATTGGCATGTTCAATAAGCCAGTTACCATGAATGAGAACTTCAAGAGTGACTTCTTTAAATATTTGTTCACAAAATGTTTGATATTGAAAAAATGTAATATTATTTAAAGCACCCGCTAGATCATCTGAACAAGGATTGTTTGGCTGCATTACAGAGCTAAGCGTTGAAAAAAGTTGAGATATAGACTTACTTTTATCACTATTTTTCCAGTGCATAATTAATTGTTGTTTAAATAAATCAAAATTATCTTGGCTAATTTGATGGTGTTTTAATCTATATAATAACTTTGCTAGTAGTATAGGTTGATTTTCACTAATACCAGAAACTTGCAGTGTTATACCACCTTGGTGAGCATACAAATGATAGTGTATACAAGCGAGTTCAGCATCGTAGTTTTCTTCTACAACTGTGTTGGTATACAAATCCACAAACAAGCGTGTCATGGCTATGTTTTCAATATTTGCTATTGAATAAGGGGAGTCAATACCAAGATAAATATACCCTTTAGGCACTTTGAAAGTGGTATCTTGTTTATACCAAGCGATTAAACCACTGGAATTTTCTATTTCTGTTGGTAAATCGTGGTGGTCAATATTATCAAAAACATGTGGATTACCAACGATGTAAGGATTTTCTGTTGGTAAAAATAATGTATTATTTGCTTTGTAACTTTTATTGTCAGGTGTTGATAGTTCACGCCATAAAGTTAATTTTTCAACTGAAATATTACTTACATGGTAAGGTACTTGGTACCAAAAGCTTGTTTTAGAAAAGTTATTATTTTGGCTAATATGAACAACACGAACATTGTCTGCATTTAAATAGTTTAGTAAATGAGCCACATTCTTATCATTCATGCCAGACATTATATAATCGCCAAAAATATAATCTTCGCACGGGTAATGCTGCATATTAATTACGAGCTGGCTAATATTATCAAGAGGTCTAGTTTTTTCATGGTAAGTAAACGACAGCTCGGCAATAGCTTGTTTTTCTTGATAATAGTAGTTGGAAAGTTTTGCAGATTTTAATAGGCCAATATAGGAGAAAACAACACTAATAATATCATCTATATGATGCTCACCTAGTTCAGTTAAACTAATGCTAACATTAAAATCTTTAAAGTTAGAGCCATTAATACCTGAGCCAGCAGTTAAGCCCATCGCCCATTGTTCTTGTTTTAATTTGGCTAAAATGCTGCCAGCACCTTCGTGACCAATTAAATAGGCTAATACCGATTCTGGTTTGTCTTGATAGTATTGGTCAATACTTTCCATAGCAAAACTTATAATTAACTGATGCTCATTTTTTACTGGATGTACATTAATGTATATGCCTTGCTGTTCAGGCAAATATAACGGCTCGGTAATTGTTTCTAACGCTTTGCCATTATTTTTTATTTTACTAAACATTTCTTTGGCTAAGCTTTCTAATTCAGTCAAAGACTGAGGGCCTTCTATAGCGAGTGTCATGTAACTTGCTTGATAATAATGATCAAAAAAAGCTTTAACTTCTGTACCAATACTTTTTCCATTTCTATCTGCAAGCGTGTCTATATTACCAACAGAAAACTGTGAAAAAGGGTGTTTTTGGTTAATTGTTTCCTTATGAACATCGTACAAACGTCGAACATCATCTTTGAGTTTTAATTTAAATTCAGCTTCAATGTTTTTTCTTTCTTTGATGATAAACTCTTCGGACAGTAGAGGAGAAATAAAAAATTGGCTAAAACGATCTAATGCTTCATTGAAGTGTTGATGATGTATATCAAAATAAAAGCAGGTGTGCTCTGTTGCCGTCCATGCATTATTACAGCCACCATGTTGACTAATAAACTTTTGATATTCACTTCCATCAGGGTATTTGTCAGTTCCTAGAAATAACATATGTTCAAGAAAGTGTGCTAACCCTTGTCTGTCCTTTGGATCATTGAAGTGACCTACATTTACAGCTAATGCTGCGGCACTTTTATCTGTTTCTTCGTTATGAACCAATAAAACCCGTAAACCATTGTCCAAGGTAAAAGATCGATACTTTTTTAAATCATTTGGACTTTGTTTCAATTAATGGCTCCGAAATTAGCAGTGATAATTATTAAAAAACTGTCTGATAATCTGTATGATAAGGATAGGTTAAGCTATCTAAATTACCTTATGGAATAACGAGAGTCTATTTTATTCTTAACAGTTAATACTAAAGGTGCTTATATTCTATTATTATAGCCAAAAAAAAGACAACCGCGTAAGTTTATCAATAAGATGTGCGGGAGAGAAAAATGAAAATTTTTATTATGCGTCATGGCGAAGCTGCAAATACTTTCGGTGAAGACTCACGTAGACTGTTGACAAAAAAAGGTCTGTTAGAGACTGAAAAAATGGGTCAGTGGTTAGCGCGATCAGAGCCAAAATTGACTAATGTTTTTGTTAGCCCATATTTGAGAGCGCAACAAACATGTAAAAATGTAATTGATGCTTTATCAAAAATGAGACAACTTAACGGTATTACGCCTGAAACGTTAGATTTTATCACCCCTTCAGGTGATGCTCGCCAAGTACATGATTTTATTGATGGCATACTTTTACATAAGGACTCATTAATAAAAGACAATTGCTCTGATGACCACCAAGCCATTTTGTTTATTTCGCATATGCCTTTTGTTAGTTACTTAGTTGCAGAATTAACAGGTTCGCTCAATACACCTATTTTTTCGACAGCCGCTATAGCAATAATTGACTATGACATTAAACAAATGGAAGGGCAGTTAATCGAATTAGTTGCACCAGCAAAGGTACAAACTTAAAAAATACAGCATTAAGTTTTATTAAATAGGGCGTTTTTTTGAATTGTTGACGCATTATTATAATGTGAGGCGTTATACCATTAATTATATTTAATTAAGCTAAATGCTACACCTTTGGTGTAGCTCGCTTAATAATAGCCTGACAATCAACACTTGTTGGTAGCGTGCCATAAACCCAGCCAGTATTTTCACCTGATAGGCGTGCATTACAAAAGGCTTCTGCCACTAACATATCACCATATTGAATTAAGCAAGATGCTTGGATAGCTAAAGCCATTTTTTCAACAATTAAACGGGCTCTATATTCTATGGTTTCTTGATCGACAAAATAGCTTTTCAATTCACTAATTGCGCGATCAAGATGAATATTAACGCCAAAAGCGCCGTTTAATTCATTCATAAAGGCATCAAAAGATTTAGGGCTTTTATTCATAGCGCGTAACATGTCTAAACACTGCACATTACCGCTACCTTCCCAAATTGAATTAATGGGAGATTCACGGAATAAGCGCGGCATGATAGTGTCTTCCATAACGCCACTACCGCCTATACATTCCATTGCTTCATAGGCATGCTCAGGCGCTCGTTTACATATCCAATACTTACCTACAGCTGTCGTTATGCGAACAAATAGTTTTTCTTGTTCATTACTTTCACTATTATCAAGCGCCTTGGCAACACGCATGCTTAATGCCAATGCAGCTTCATGTTCAAGAATCAAATCAGCTAATACATTTTGCATTAAAGGTTGTTCATTTAATTTTTTTCCAAAAGCAGTACGGCTTGAACAGTGATGAGTTATTTGTGCAACAGCTTGACGCATACCTGCTGTTGAGCCAATCATACAATCAAAGCGAGTCATTGATACCATATCTAAAATAACCGATATTCCTCGGCCTTCATCACCAACCATCCAGCCTAATGCTCCTCGTAATTCTGTTTCGCTAGAGGCATTGGAAATATTGCCCATTTTATTTTTCAATTTTTGAACTTGAATAGGGTTTTTACTACCATCAGGTCGCCATCTAGGAACAATAAAACACGAAAGCCCTTTTTCAGATTGCGCTAACACAAGAAAAGCATCACACATGGGCGCTGATACAAAATACTTATGCCCAATAAGTTCATAGGCATGACCGGCACCACTATCCTCTATAGCATAAGCTCGTGTGCTATTAATTCGAACATCTGAGCCACCTTGTTTTTCAGTCATCGCCATGCCAATGGTAAGTCCTAACTTTTCACTATCGCCAATATTACGCGGATCATAATGATCAGCCATAATTTTAGGTGCCCAAGTCTTAAATAAATCTGCTTGGCGTTTTAACGCAGGTATCGCTGCCGATGTCATGGTAATTGGACAGCAATGACCTACTTCAACTTGAGCTTGCAAATAATACTTAGCAGCCCGAGCCACATGAGCGCCTTCTTTAGCATCATTCCAATGTGAGGCGTGTATCCCTTCTTCAATAGCAAGGTTCATTAATTGATGATAAGCAGGATGAAAACGCACTTCATCTATGCGTGTACCGTGGCGGTTATGAGTATGTAATACCGGCTTATTTTCGTTAGCCTGAAAGCCCCACTCAATCACTTCAGCTGAGCCTGTTATAGCGCCAAAGCGTTGCAAGTCCTTTTCTGCCCACTTAGCACCATTAGCCAGTACGCTTTGCTGTAATGCTATATCTTGCTCATAGCAATTGTAGTTTTCTAACGCTGCTGGTTGATTAATCACTTCATGGGTTTCTGCCCAATAAGCCGTACTTGGTTTAAATAAATTATCTTGTGCCATTTTAATACCCCTATTTCATTATTATTTCAAAGAAATGAATTACCATTCACTTTATATGAATTGAAACATGATTCAATTTTATTGTCAAATCACCAATAAATAGCTAAAATATTACCGTATGAATATATTTCTAATTAAGATCAATGAATTATGGCTTATCGGCAGACTGCTAAAACAGAGAAACATCGTATTGAAAGGTTTGATGCTTTATTAAAAACAGCACTTACCATTGTCGCCCATGAAGGGTTTCAAGCATTAACTATTAGTTATCTTGCAAAAAAGGCAGGTATAGCAACAGGTACAATGTATAAATATTTTGATTCAAAGGCACAGCTTTGCTCTGAAGTTTTCAAGATAGCGACAAAAAAAGAAGTTGAAAAAGTTCGACTAACTAGCTTTCCTGAGCAATCTCTTAATTGTGAAACACGTTTAATTAATACGGTGACAACGTTTGCAGAAAGAGCCATAAGAAGCGGGCGATTAGCTTACGCGTTAATTGCTGAACCTGTTGATCCAGTAATGGAATTAGAGCGGCTAAAGTACCGTAAAGCTTATGCCGATATTTTTGAGCAATTAATCAACGAGGGAATTGCAACAAAAGAGTTTCCCGAACAAAATGCTAGCATTAGTGCTGCAGCTCTAGTGGGAGCTTTAGCCGAATCACTTGTTGCACCATTAGGGCAAGAAGTTAAAGTATTGGATCATATTGAACTCGTTAACTCAATTACAACTTTTTGTTTAAGAGCTGTAGTGGGTTCTGGGTATAATAAAGTTTAATAGGGTGTGATTCTTCTCATTTTACATTATATTTTTATAATCTATCGTACCCATGGACTTCGTTCAGAAAAAGGTTCAAATACCATGTAGGAGGGAACTTATTCCCGATCTTTTTTAAACTAGCGATTACATTACTTATTCTAGAGTGCAGTACACATATTTTCCTGAAATCGCAGCTACACAGTACATTACAATACATCGAATTTAATAAACCTCTTTAGTCATTTACATATCTATTTAAATAGATCAAACGTCAAGCCAGAAGTTCTACATTTTGTTAAATTTATCTTTTATTTCAATAAGTGCCAATAATGCTCCGTTGCCTCCCCATTTTAATGGTGCTTGATGAAATGCCATAACGTCGGGGTGTTGTACTAACCAATGAGGTACTTTGTTTTTCAATATTCTTGAGCCAAGGCCATGAATAATGCAAATGCATTGAGCGTGTTCTTTTTGACAAGCATAAAGAAGTGCGGCAATTTCTTGTTTAGCTTGTTGTTGATCTAAACCGTGTAAATCTAAAATTAAATCGGGGCTGTAAACACCGCGTCGTAAATTTTTTGCTTCAAAGCTGTCCACATCAACTCGCACATATTTCATTGGCCCTTGTTTGTTCAAATTAGGCTCAAATTCATCTGAAAAGTTAAACTGTGCTAGTGCTTTATTATTACTTTGTAAGGAGTTTTGTAGAGAGTTTTTTACCCTAGAGTGACTTTTAGGCTTGCTGACTTTTTTAGCAAAGTGTATGGTGTCCACTTTTAAAGGTTTGACCTTGCCGATAGCCTGTTGAAAAAACATTTCATCATCGGTTTTATGTGGTTTTTTTGGTGTGTTTTTCATTTTCATGGCGGCAGTTTAGAAATATCTGCTAACCTTTACAAGTATTGATTGTTTAAACGAAAAAAAGTGGGAATTAAAAGTGAGTAAATTAAGCATGGTAACTAACCAGTTACATACTGTTGCCGATTACTGTCGATATGGCGCAACTTTATTTAATCAAGCCGAGTTGTTCTACGGTCACGGCAGTGAAAGCGCTTTTAATGATGCCTATATATTAGTGATGTATGCATTATCTTTACCTAATGATATTGATGACAGCATAATGACATGTCGATTAGTTGAGTCTGAAAAACAAAATATTTTAGCTTTATTTAGTCGCCGTATTGAAGAACAAATACCAGTAGCTTACATCACTAATGTTGCTTATTTTGCTCAGTTACCTTTTTATGTTGATGAAAGAGTATTAATTCCAAGATCACCCATTGGTGAGTTAATTGAAAACCAGTTTTTTCCATACATTGCTGCTAATAAAGCGCCTAAGCGTATTTTAGATTTATGCACAGGAAGTGGTTGCATCGCTATTGCTTGTGCTAGTTATTTTGGTGAAGCAGAAGTTGATGCTATTGATTTATCGGTAGATGCGTTAAATGTAGCGCAAATAAATATAGAAAACCATGGGCTTAGTGAACAAGTTATTCCAATTCAGTCTGACGTTTTTTCTGGGGTTAAAGGGCAAACTTATGATTTAATTGTCAGTAATCCGCCCTACGTTGATCAACAAGATATAGCCAGTTTGCCACAAGAATACCACCATGAACCTGAAATGGGTTTAGGTTGTGGAGATGATGGCTTAGATATTGTTCGTGTGATTTTAGCGCAAAGTGCACAACATCTTAATGATGGTGGTTTGTTGTTTTGTGAGGTGGGAAATTCAGAAGTTCATATTAAAGCTTTATATAAGGAAATTCCTTTTACTTGGCTTAACTTTGAACGCGGTGGTCATGGTGTTTTCATGTTAACCAAAGCTCAGTTGGTTGAGTTTGCTGCGACTTTTACTGCAAACTTATTAGTTAGTAAACAATAAATTAGTAAATACTAGATTAGTAAAAAATAAATTAGATAAATGCTGGAGATATAATGTCAGGCAATACCTTTGGAAAATTATTTACCGTAACATCATTTGGTGAAAGCCATGGTTTAGGATTAGGCGCTATTATTGATGGTTGTCCTCCTGGAATTG
>Ga0209081_1002659_pt1 | contig 10297 bp, 9 predicted proteins | sample GOMGulsemesocosm_4_FD_184636 | JGI IMG/M metagenome (GOLD analysis project Ga0209081, IMG submission 184636) | Methane-oxidizing microbial communities from mesocosms in the Gulf of Mexico - GOM15B Gulf of Mexico (SPAdes) (version 2) | ecosystem: Environmental > Aquatic > Marine > Cold seeps... | reverse complement strand
TGCCACCCTGCGCTTTAATTTGCGCCACAATGCTTTTGATATCTTGCACTTTGTCTTTGTGTGCCACTAATACCGCATCGAGCGTATCGACAATAATTAAATCATCCACCCCTAATGTAGTGACCAAACGACCCGACGTACTGATTAAACTATTGCGAGTATCTTTTAAAATCGTTTTTGCTTCGCCAGCGCCCGAATGTAAAACCGCATTACCGTTTTCGCATTTATCAGCAATTTCCCACAACGCAGACCAACTGCCCACATCGCTCCAGCCAGCATCTAACGGCGCAACCACCACCTGTGGCTCGGCAGACTCTAACGCGCACAGCGGTTCCATAATCGCATAGTCGATAGAGTCGTCTGGGCATTGCTCGAAGGCTTCTTTATTAATGCGGATAAAATCCAAATCTTGCTGGGTGTCGGCCATGGCCAGTTCACAAGCGGCAAACATCGCTGGGCTAAAACGCGCTAACTCTTCTAAGTAACGGTCAGCACGGATCATAAACATGCCGCTGTTCCAGTACCATTGTCGCGAGCCATGCTCGCCGCTCAGGGCTGCTCCCTCATCCAGATATCTCTGGGCCGTTGCCGCATCCGGCTTTTCAACAAACTGCTCAACGGCATACAAGCCATTCTGCTCATTATCAGCACGAATATAGCCGTAACCGGTTGCCGCCTCAGTGGGCACAATACCCAAAGTACCCACCTTGCCCGCCTGAACCGCAGGCAATAACTGACTCACCGCCGCCTGAAACGCCACCGTGTTTTTAATAACGTGATCGGCCGCCAAAATTAACAATACCGGGGCTTCTTGCTCGCCACCCTTCGCTTGCCACTCTTTAAGCGCCTGAAACGCCGCTAACGCAATCGCCGGAGCCGTATTACGCCCCACGGGCTCAAGAATAATAGACGCCGTTTTCCCCTGCTGACGCAACTGCTCGGCCACCAAAAAACGATGCTCTTCGTTACAAATAATCAGCGGAGCTGCATCCGACAAGCCATCTAAACGGGCTGCAGTTTCTTGTAATAAGGTTAACTGACTGTTTAACGCTAAAAACTGCTTAGGAAACGCCGTGCGAGACAACGGCCATAAACGAGTGCCAGAGCCACCGGCCATAATTACTGGGATCATTACCTTGAATCTCAATATCGAATAATGGGAGTAAGGTTAACATGGAGAACGGCAGTAACACAGCGCAGACGGCCCATAGAAGCGATGTTGTTCGCATGTAGGAGCGATCTTGGCGGCGTTCCGTTTATCCGCGAGGGCGTTGATTCATCCGCGACATTGTTCGCGAAAGAGTTTCGCTCCTACAGACGGAATTTGTAGGAGCGACTCAACGAACGGTATTTCTGTAGGAGCGACTCAACGAACGTTTTTTGTTCGTAGTCGCGACAAGCGGTGATTATATCTACGCTGAAATCGGCACTGCGCTAATCGGCACTGCTCGCTTCGCTCCCTGAGTACCTCCTACAGTTCAAATACAATTCAGATTTAACAATGATCCTGTAGGAGCGACTCAACGAACGTTTTTTGTTCGTAGTCGCGATAAGCGATAATCCTATCAACGCCATTAATCGGCACTGCTCGCTTCGCTCTGTAGGAGCGGATCTTATCCGCGAACAGCCTCGCGAAAAAGTTTCGCTCCTACAGCTACGCCGCCCAATCTTCATTACCCTTGCCAAAGGTTGCCGCAAACGCTCCTTGAATATTGCGCGCATAGGCACTGTTCTTCTTGAACGATTCTTTAACTACCAAATACCCAGCCAGTAAAAAGCCACTCGCCGCAATAGCGCTTTGGGTACTAAACGCCATATCCAAACTCGTAGCCGCACCGCTAAGACCAACCGCTCCTATGCCGCCACCCAGCGTTAACTTAGCACCAATAGACTTCAACTCACCAACCGCCTCAGAACGTGCATCTGGGTTGTGTATGACATCGCGCTTATTAATATTGATACCCTGAAAAACAAGGCCCGATTTTTTACACAAGGCTTCCAAATCATTTTTACTGGTCGTTTTACCGCGTGGGTTCGAGAAAAATACCGACTGCTTTTCCAAACCACGTTGAGCAACATGAATATCACTCGATGCAGGGTTGCTATTCAGATAATTCAACGCCTTAACAAAGCACGCTGCGCCTTCACCATGCACCAACCAGCGCAAGCTTTCTTGTTTTCGTTGCGCCATTTGAATTAAAGAAATCAAATGGTCAAGTTGGTCTTTGCTGGTGAATTCGTTATTCATCCAAAACAACGAATAATGATTGCCCGGCTGGCGATAGTCGTTAATTTCATCGTTATTTAGCCAAGCGTTTTCAATATGAGTGCCTAGCTTCTCAGCTGCTGTATCTGCGTTATCGAACTTGCCAGCCACCGCCGCCATATGGGCTTTACCCCACTTATGAGTCATCTCCATTGACGCTTCAGATCTACTACCTTCCGGCAAGGACCAAGCTTTGCCGCGTTTTTCCCATTTTGCTTGATACAAACCGGCCGCCTTATGCTTAGGCGCTTCGAGTGCTTCATCGACCACAAATAAGTCTACCTGCACGTCGCCGTTATCGAGGATTTCATAAAACATTTTGCACGGCCCAAAGATTTTTTGCTGCATCATGCGCCGATTACCATCGGGCAAAATAGCCAATGCATATAAGGCCCGTAACATAGTGGTCATGTAATAATTACCCGCATGACCAGCTTTCAGTTTCTTCCAAGAACCGCCTGCGTCTTTGCGCACAAACACGCTGCGGTTAATGTTGGTGTTTTCGCCTTTTTGAACAATCATTTCCCATTCGGCTGAATTTAGGGTCATGTCTACTCTCCTTGTATGGTTTTTATTTACTGGTATTAGATTTATCTTCAAATTTAAATTCGGGTGCTGGGCTACCCGCTTCTAGAATAACGAGATGCGGCTCGCCCTCGCTGGTACGGCCATTACGCCATTTGGGTTGAATCCATTGTTCTGGTTCACGGTAGTCCGATATTTTGGCATTGGGCCATTGTTTTTTTACGTCAGCTATTCGGCGCGTTAAGTCCGCACTTAAGGTTAACTTTAAACTGCGACATATTTGATCGCGGATGCGACGAGAAAATTCGACCGGTGGTGAACCTAAATTACGAAACATGATGCGCAGGATATAGCGATCATCCAGCGGCGTAACCGCATAGCTTGAATATTGAGTAAAGTCATGCGAGGTAAACTCTGTTACGCCAGTGAGATCGCGATGCATCTCATACACCACCCAAGGAAGATGGTCTGTTGGCATCAACCGCCATGCCCTTGGCCCTATTCTGCCACTGCAACTACCCGGCCCCATATCGTAAACTAGCCGAATCACTACCTGCTCAAAATGCTCTGGGTTCAGGCAGGTCATCCCTTCGGGCAAGCAATCAACACGATCTATTGCTACCTTGACCGAGATAAAACCAATACTGGACGACAAACCAAACGGCGCGGCGTACAGATCCAGATCACGGCCCATCAACAAGGCGGTTGAAAAGGTGCCATCATCAGGATCAAAGCCCTCGGTAGTGTATAAATTGAAATGACTTAGCGGCGCTTGCTGCTCAGGCAACGATGCATCGTTATGCGCAGGCACATCAAGCTCCAGCTTGGAACCGGAGATATCCATCTCAATATGTTGAGGCTTATTTAAGCCTGCAAGAAAGGGGCGCTTGCGTGAGGCAAAAAGACGATTCAGCATAATCCCTGCTTTGTATTTTCAAATAGCCGGTATTTTAACACCCACAGCCTGACGCTGTTAACCTTGGCGCGACAGCCTCTATAAATAATTTTTGTTGCAAGTTGGGCCATTTGACCAGCTACTTAAACAGCGTTAGCATCCTCGACAAAGAAGCAATATTAGCTATGCGCAATGAGAAATATAAAGGCGGAAATAATTTATCGCATACATCACAACGAAGCATTTTTAATGCACGTAATCCCGCCGATAGAATCCATGAACAAACTCGGCGAAGAATATGGCACGTTTGCTTTTAATGCAGAGCCGAAGAAATATGCTTCTATTTGGGCTCCTTTACACATTGAATTTCTTGCTTGCGAAGGCCATAAAACTAGCATTATTCCTGATATTTCCGAAAACTTTGGCAGGCTCTTCCTATCGGAAGCAGCACACGAGGCTCTTAAGGAATTATTAGAATCATCGGGAGAGTTACTGCCAGTAACTTACGGCAAAGGCAACAAAGGCTATATTTTTAATCCTCTGATTACCGCCGAAGAGATAAATGCACTCGATACAAGGCTTACCACATACGACGAATACGACAATTTAACCAACTTCGGTTTTATCGAACAAGTGTTGAAAACTACCAACATATTCAAGACCAAACTCGACTGTTTTAAAGGGATTTTTTGCTTAGAGGCATTCAAGCAAGCGTATGAAAACGCCGAATTGACCGGAATAACTTTCCATCTTGACGTTAGCAACCCCATTGGCGAGATATACGGTAGCGTTCAGTAGGAGCGACTCAACTAATGGTATTTCTGTAGGAGCGACTCAACGAACGCTTTTTGTTCGTAGTCGCGATAAGCGATAATCCTATCAACGCCATTAATCGGCACTGCTTTAATCGGCACTGCTCGCTTCGCTCCCTGAGTACCTCCTACAGTTACAACCTGAGTACCTCCTACAGTTCAAGCCAGCGCCTTCTAAGGTTTAAACCCTTTCGTCTTATCAACATACCAACGACTGTGCACATGCACTTCATCACTGGTTCTAAATTCTGTTTCGCTTAACCAGCGATATTCGTTGTGCTGTTCTTTTGGCAGTGATGCATTGCCATTGGGCAACACCACTTCAAAACCATTCACAACATAGTGAGTGCTTACGTCTTCACCCAAAATACTATCGGTATAAAAATGCTCGTATAAACCTAAATACCGCGAATTTTCAATTGATATAGCAACGCCTAATTCTTGCTCTGTTAAACGCAAAAAAGCGTCGGTTAGACGCTCGTTTTTCAGTATCCGGCCACCGAGCACAAACCAATATCCTTGAGCTGGCCTATTTATCCGCTTACCCACAAGGATTTGATTATTCGCATTTCACACCAGCAAGCCTTAGGCTACCTAGGTGCACAACCTAACCAACATTCTCACTGGATTTATAGTTAGAGCTATCCCTCCAGATGCAGATGAAGTTGAGGAATATAAATAATAAAATTTGATCCCACCACCAAATATCAAAAGCTTCCCTGATAAAGAAAGCAACCATGCCAGCACTCATGACAACACTATAAAGACTTGCGCTAGAGTATGTAAAAAACCTCTTTACACAAGAGTATAATAAACCAACCCAAAATATCACATACACGCCGAGAGCAATCAACCCATGCTGATAAGCCATAGCTATATAAGAACTATGAGTGCCTGCAGAAAAGCGTTGGGAGCTCATATCAAGAGGGTTAGAGTTCCCCCAGCCCACAAATGGATATTCGCTTATCGCTATAATACTTTCATAATATATCTTTCCTCTAGTACCAACAGATGTGGAGCGAACACCAAATATCATATCATAAACATAATTATATAAATCAGAATATATACTACCCGCTACTAAAACCACGACACCAAATACCATCCAAAAACGCCCTATAGAAAAACGACTTAGGGATACGAAGTAAATAAACAAAAAAATAGCAACCAGAAATGCAGCAATTGCTAAACGAGACTCAGTCAATACCAACATTAACATTAGCGCTGAGATAGATATGAATTTAATAGAAAAACTGTTTCTGAAATATACATAAGCCATAGGAACTAATAACAATACAGCCATAGACATACTACTATAACTAACAAAAGGACCACTCAATCTATAACCATCCATATCATAATCATCAAAAGACGCACTCACAGAATGAGATGTTAAAGATTGAACAAAGTAACTATCAGAATGAAGTACGTATCCTAGCAACGTTTTAAATGAAAAATACGGTGCAACCAAATAAACAAGCAATAAAAAAATCGAAAAGAATATAAATAGCGAAAATCCTTTTTTGTTAAAATCAGAAAGAATGAAATTTTCCCCCTTCTCACCAGAAAGCAAACATAACGTACGATAAGAATACAGGTACATAAACGAAACTAAAAACGCAAGAAAGTATTTAATCCACAACCCAATATTTGTAACGTTAGGCAAAGACAATAAACACCAGAAGGCTATAAAAAGAAATGACCACTCAATAAAATCCGGCTTAATTAAGAGTTTGGTTCTAAAAAAAATCAGCAATGAAAAAACAAATATAAATGGAACAACAACGACCTGATCAAGACCGAAAAGCCACAAAATAGGCAATGAAAACCAAAAATAACCTGGGAACTTATATAGACTTAACACAAAAAATAGCCTTTAAGTAAATAAATATGAACACTCTGTACTCCACCAGATATCTTCGCCACAATCGACGAGGTTCTTTATACAACCTATACATGAATCGCAAGTTAAGTTTATTGATAATTTTTGGGTAGTATTCATATGAAACTAAACTTTGATCCATAAAACCTCCACAAGTAAAAACAACCAAACCTGGCTTGGTAATTCTCTCGCATATCAACTCTTGATTTGGAGATCCCATCCCAACAACAATACAATCAAAATCAATTTCTCCAGCTCTATCTACAATATCATCAAAACTCGCATATCCATCCGAGATAGGATAAAACCTATCATATTCATAGATTTTCTTTAAATTCATTGAAAAATCGGAGGCAACCCCAGGATGACCGCCAATGAATCCAACGGATAATCCATGCTCTTTGCAATAGCGGAAAATATCCGGAGCAATAGATGAGTTATCAAAACTAACCCTAGATATATTGTGGTGACCCATTCTTTTCGCTAATTTAACCACACCAATCCCATCAGGGAACACATACGTCATGCGTTCTAAACAAGATTTGTATTCATGACTATTCTTTGCTAAAAAATAAGAATGCGGATTTACAAATGTAATACTTGCCCCTTTAATTCTGACGTCTTTATTGAGAAGACTTTCGACACCAGAGTACGACGCTACATTAATACCAAAAACATCAACCATTTTTGGACCACCACTTTTCAAAATCAATATCATATCTTGCTAGCCAACTATAATTCACAGAAAGCCTCTCATAAATTTTAGAGAAATCCGAATCATAGATTCCAGCTTCGCGATTTGGTGCTTTAGAATTAAAGCGTCGATAAAAATTCCTCATGCGATCTTTAATTTTAGAAGAAGGCAATATATTGGCTATTGGCTTAATAAGGCTATGCATCTTTGAATTTTTAATTACAACTGTTTTATTACGCTGATCGAAAATACCATTATCAGTTAAAAATGGTAAAACACCCAGCCAAGACTCGATTCGCTCAACTGCCTCAACCGGACTATTTTTTAACAAATTAAAATCTAAAACATGTAAATTTTCAGATCCAACAACCGACTCCCACAACTCCAAATAATACTTATAATCACTCCAATCCAAAGCTCTATCAATCACATCCTTCCCTGTATGCACTGAGTTCGATAACAAGTCATCAACATATGTCGAAAAACTTTCATATTCACTTTGAGATTTATTGGTGTTTGAGAAATATTCAAAAGTCGATAATATTCTTTCGACAGGATCTCTTATCACAACTATACATTTCGGCTTTTTTTCTAGCTTTTCAACAAATATTCTAAACGACTCACAATAGATATTTTGAGTAGTCGACTCCAAAAAAAAATCAGCCTCTTCCGTACATCCGAAGTCTATAAATCCTGAAAAATCATCTTCAAAAAAATGACTTTTACCCAATTTATTAAAATCGCTGAATTTATCATCTAAATAGAAATATGTTTCTTTTGGTGTAGATCCAACTATTTTAGGATGCTGACACAACCAAGAATGCAGTGAGGATGTACCACACTTAGGAGCACCCAGCAGCAACAAGTTTGGATGAAAAAACTGATTACTCATTAATACTCTCACCATTTAATAACGCTATCCATTTCGAACGACTATTTGACTCAGAAAATCTAAGTTTGAATTTCTCAACAAACTCATTATCCACTGAAAATCCTTCTTTTAGCTCTTTAATCATTACATCAATGGCAAGCATGCAACTTAGAATAGGTTTTGGATCCGACATAGGATCTCTATATAAGTAACCAACTGGTACTCGTAGTGCATCACTTTCAACTATACCGGTGTTAAACCCTAACATTTCAGCCGGACCATGATGACAATCAGACGAGACTATAGGTATTTTATTTGAGATTGCCTCAAGTAGAGCATTCCCAAATCCTTCCCATCTTGATGGGAAAACAAATGCATCATAATCGACAAATTTACTTAAAATATCACTTACAGGCTTACGAATTTTTACAATATCCGAAAGATTAAGATCAACTATAAGTTTTTCAAGATAATCTTTATCTTCACCATCACCATATATATCTAAAGTAGCACAGCTTTTAAACTCCTCAGAACGAGAAATAGAAGATATCAGGACATCCAATCCTTTCTGCTCAGACAACCTACCGATAGCGATGAATCTAATTTTCTGATTCTCACTAACCAAGGATTTACATTTACGATCATCTGAAAAGTCTATTTTTCGAAAATCATATCCATTATATATCGTTGATGAACTACATCCAAAAAACAAATACGATTTTAAGTCACTTTCAATACTTTTCGACAAACAAACAACTTTAAATGAGATTCTATAACAAATAGACAATGCAAGCCTTATAATAAACTTTGAAATTACGTCAAATTTATCATATTGGGTTTTTAAATTATTCCTAACGCTTACAATCGTCTTTATTTTTACAAAGAAAAAAGAAGTAACAATATTCACAATATTGCTACGTTCTAAAAACGAGATTGAATGTGTTATTTTGTACTTCCGCTTAATATTAAAAATACAGTAGAAGTAAATTAGAAATGTAATGATTTTGCCAAGCAAACCGGGCCTTTCCACTATATTAGTAGGTATATATTTCGCACTACCAAAATCAAAGTTTATATCCGCAGGATAGTTTGATGTCATATATATATCTTTAAACTCATCACAAACTTGGTCGGATAGACGCTTCAAAGCCTTTTCAGCCCCTCCCGAACCAATATGATCCACCATAAGAAGGAGAACATCACCATTTGCCATATATATCCTCCACCAATGAGCCACAGATTTCTTTTATTACACACTCATCCTCAAAACTTATCTTATCACGCCAACTATTTACCATTGAGGAAGAATTGCGTTTCATTTGATGTAACTTTCCAGGTATTTTTTCTACTTGAGAGCCAGAAGTCGATGCAATCACAAATTCCTCTAGAGAACTATCAAATGACAAGCCTAATGATTCGAAAAAGTTCAATATGACATCTAATGGATTTAGACACATATCTTCATGAGTAATAAACTGATAATTATCTTTAGCAATTAGTGAATAACGGTAATTATGTTCATTTATTGCATTCCAAACCAAAGAAAATTTTTCAACTTCACTGGCGCCAATATAAAGTTCATCTTCAAAAAACCTGTCACAAGCGAATTTACTTAAATCCATGCTCCAGTTCATATTTTTTATCGACATCCAAACCGCTCCTGGATGCCTCACGATAAACCCTACTTTGGAGGAAGGCCTGTTCGATATAAGCTTAGTAGAAAGAGAAAGGAATGGGTCTTTTAAAATTATTTCTCTATCTTTTCGAAGCATATGCCTATATCGCTCGACATACCATTGGCGCTCAGTTTTACCACCAACTATATATCTAGCAATCTTCTTTTTAAGATCATCTCGAGGAGCATGCCGCTGAAAACTCAGAGAATGTCGATTTTCTATAGAATTGAGATAGTTTAACACCTCAGTTTCATAGCAATAATCACCTGCCAAATAATCGTAAGGGATGTCAGACATCCCATAAACTCGATTAAACGGCTCATGAAATATACTGATATTTTTACAATTCAATGCGGCCTCACCAATAAAGGTAGTTCCGCTTCGATGCATACCTGTCAAAACTATCATAATTTTTTGCTTTTAAAACATTACAAATTCAACCTAAAGGAAAGAAACCCAAACGCTTCTTCACCATCCAGAGGGCTCCAATATTCTGAGCAGCAACTCCAAATGCCGTAGCGAATGCAGCACCTACTATCCCAAAGAACCATATGAAAATTAGTGCACTAATTATGGTCAACGGCCCGGCAAAAAGTGTTACTTTTCTAAAATCTTTTTCATGACCACTCATATTTAATAAATAGCCTACCGAACCAGTTGCAACATTAATAAATTG
>Ga0209081_1002658_pt1 | contig 10298 bp, 9 predicted proteins | sample GOMGulsemesocosm_4_FD_184636 | JGI IMG/M metagenome (GOLD analysis project Ga0209081, IMG submission 184636) | Methane-oxidizing microbial communities from mesocosms in the Gulf of Mexico - GOM15B Gulf of Mexico (SPAdes) (version 2) | ecosystem: Environmental > Aquatic > Marine > Cold seeps... | reverse complement strand
TTGTTGATAGCTTTGTCTCTGTGCAGGATAAATCATAAAGTCTCTAGCCATCACGGTTCCAGTAACTAGGATTGATGAACATAATAGCACTGCAACTTTCTTTGTTTCATATTAACTAACCCTTTTAGATTATTTTGATTAAATTTATTTTTTTAATATATCATTTTTAGATTGATTGCTGATATGGATTGAGACTAACCCTGCAACCAGAATGGCCATGTAAAACTGGCCAAAAATCGCCTCCATATAAGCCAAAGATCTTGCCGTTGCAGACAAAGGTACGATATCGCCATAGCCCAGTGTAGTAAGCGTTATAAAACTATAGTAAACAAAATCATTCAATTGCATATGCATATCGAACGAGATACTCCCTTTGAAAGAGCCTGGCATAATTATGTAAATAAAATAATACGCCAATGACCATATAATCCCAAGCAATAAATAGACACAGGCCGCCCCAGCAATATTGTGAAAATTCACTCGATCAGAAAAAATCACTTGTCGTAATGCAATACTTATTACTAGTAATAAAAACAGAAAATCAGAGAAAAGTGATAAACATAAATAAAAGTTGCTGTCTTTAAAAAAGGCAAGAGAACTGAAGGCAATGCCACAAAGAACTAACGCAATACCCGACAGGAACCATTTTTTAGATTCTTTTAAACTCAGCATTGAAAAAACAAGAGTCGTTGAAAATGTCAAATGTCCAATTAACCAGTTTCTTGTCCCATAAATATCGGTGATAACAGGCAATATAATCAATAAGATTAACAGTGCTGGTAACAGAAAGAAAAAATTGTTTTGTTTAGTCTGCAAGTGCTGTCCAAGTATCATGATTAAAGTCTATTATCTTTATATTGCTAGCCCAAAAAAATAACTATTTCACTAGAACAACTAAAACCAAAGAATGATCCTATACTTTATTTTGCTTTTTCTGGTTTTCGACTTCTTTTTTGGTAATTTCAGTCCAGAGATCTAATATTTTTGACGCTAAATCTTGATATTCAGGGTTTCTTTCAACCAGTATTCTCACTTTATTTAGGTCTTCTTCAACTTGAAATAATTGCTGATGCTCTCTTTGGTCAAGTAACTGACCAGAGTCTACTTTTTTCTTAAGTGCCTGAGCAACCGGAAAGCGCTGCGTGTTAAACCTTTCTATCAACGCTAGAATTGTTCCTCTGTCTTTTTCAGATTCATTCATTTTTCAGGTTCCACTTCAATATAATTTAAAAAACAACGATTAAAACCTTCTTCTCAACAGTTTTTATTATTTACTCAAAACTTTAGTGAAATGAAATACCAGTTGAATAAATATGTCTGTATGAGGAAAAATTTATTTTAGAAAAAGACTTTCCCTGAAATTCATGAGGAAAAGCCTTTTTTTCTAGATACTTACATTTCTAACTTTCCAACTCTACATTCAGATAATCTGGTTTTCAGTTTTTCAGCCCAATAATCATAAGAGGCTTCAACTTTTCCCCAGCTATTGAATTTCTTAACCCAGTTTTTTCCACCAGCTCGTTTATCAACACCCATCATTAATGGCTTACGAGTGACAGAGTCTTCTATTGAAAACTCAACGGCTGTTTCAGCCACAAATGTTCCAGAACCCAGTGCCATTTGTTTTACCCTTGACAATACTACTGTACCTGGATGAATAGATGTTAACGCATCAAGTGCTATATATGAGCCTTCAGCCTCAGTGATTGCTCCTCTGATACGCAAAACACCTGCGGCCGGTTGACTCACTAATTGATAATCACTACCCAGTGCTTCTTTTATCGATTGATATAAATAACTTTTTAAATGTTGACGATCTTCTACTGACACATCCGCAACACTAGACTCAGCTTTTACCCAGATTGTGATCGGCTCTAACAAAAATTTATTGTAATTCTTACATAATTCATTCACATCAGGATGATGATAAACCATTAGACTCTGGTCATTCCTACCTTCTTTAAGCATATGATATGCACCTAAAAAACCGGCTGGTTCTACTTCATTTGCTTGATAAGTAGTTGCACAACCAGTTGCCAAAATACTAGCTGATAACAATGTTAATGTTTTTATATTCATTTCTAGATCCTTACATAAAGTTGATTGAAAAATTAATCACTCTTTGTTTCTTTTTCTACTAATTATTAACTTTAGTTTTATTCTGCTGGCACTTCAATTTTATAAAAAATCGCATACAAAACAGGGACTACAACCATCGTTAGTATTGTTCCAAAGGCTAAGCCAAACATTATCGTCACCGCCATCGAGACCCAGAATCCATCCTGTAACAACGGTGCCATACCAAATACAGTGGTTGCTGCTGCATTAACCACGGGGCTCAATCTTGATACTGCTGCTTCTACCACCGCATTAAAAGCAGTCATTCCTTCTTCCAAGTTTAAAGTGACTTGATCAAGTAGAACAATAGCATTTTTAATCATCATCCCCGCTAAACTCATCGCACCTAATACAGCCATAAAACCAAAGGCTGTCCCTGTACCTAATAACCCAAAAGTAATGCCGATCAATGCAAAAGGAATCACTAGAAAGATAATCAGAGGGGGTCGATAAGCATTAAATAAGACAATAATAATAAATGTCATAATAATTAACGCGGGAACCATACCAGGCTTCAAACCATTTTGAGAAGTTGTTGAGCTATCATATTCCCCCTTCCATTCCAATTTATAACCTGGAGGTAGTTTTATTGCTTCAAAACCAGCCAACACATCAGCTCTCAAAGTAGGTGTAGTCACACCTACCTTAGGTGAGGCTTGAACAGTAATAGCCCTGCGTCGATCCCAACGCCAGATTACCGGATCTTCCCACCCAACATCAATTGACTTAGTTATTTGAGATAAAGGCACCGCATCAACAGCATAAGGTGAAAGCACTTGTAATGATTCAAAGTTTGTTGCCGCTTGTTTACGTTCACTTTCATTATGTCTCAGAACTATAGGGATTAAATCATCACCTTGTCGAAACTGCCCCACAGTGACACCATCAAAAGACCGTTTGGATGACCGTGCCACATCATCTCTGGAAACCCCACTCCATCGACCGCGAGCCTGATCATATTCAGGTACTACTTTCTTTACTCGTTGCCGCCAGTTAGTTCTGGCTTCTAAGGTATACGGGCTTTGTTCTAGCAATGCCAATCCCTGATTGGCTAATGAGCGTAATACTTCTGTATCAGCCTCTGCTGGGCCACTAAAGCGAGCTTCAAATTTCCAATCATTAAAACTCCCAACGGGATATTTTCGCACTCGAATTAAAGCATCTGGATAATTTTCAGCAAACCAAGGCGTTATTTCTGAAATAACATCATCCACGCCGTCTAAACTTTTAGTATTGACCACTAATTGTGCATAGGAAGAATGTGGCGATTCTGGGTTTACTGGCAGATAAAAACGAGGTGGTCCTTGTCCTATAAAAGAGCTCACACTTTCGACCTGAGAATGTGCTTGTAACTTATCTTCTATATCTTTGAGATTAGAGGACACTTGCTTAATAATGCTGCCTTCAGGTTCCCAGTAATCTATCATTATCTGTTGTCGAGAAGACTCTGGAAAAAATATTACCGGAACATAACGAAAACCAATAACTGAGAGGACTAACAGCCCTACCATAGAGCCCATAAATATAACTCTATATTTAATTAAAATCGTTAATAAGCCTCTAAATTTTTGGTAAAAAGCACTACCGTAGATATCTTCATCAGCTCCTTTTTCTGGATCGGGTAACATGGCCATACACATCAATGGTGTTACGGTTTGAGACAATACCCAACTAAACATTAATGAAATAAAAACTACGGTAAAAAGGCTACCCGCATATTCCCCGGTACTTGCTGTAGATGTAAAGATTGGATAAAAAGCCATACAAGCTACAATGGTGGCGCCTAATAATGGCCAGGAAGGTACACTAGCCGCTTCAATGGCAGCTTGCCTTCTTTCTACACCTTGTTTTAGTTTAACTAAAAAGCCATCAACAATAACAATGGCATTATCAACCATCATTCCCATTGAGATAATCAATGCACCTAATGAAACACGTTGCAAATCGATACCCGCCATAGTCATTATGATAAAGGTGCCTAGTATTGCAACAACTAATCCACTCACACCGATAATAATACCTACACGAATTCCCATGCTAACAGCCAACACAATAAGAACAATAACTACCGCTTCAACCAAGTTGATCATAAAGGCCTTAATGGACTCAGCAACTGAATCTGATTGCCAGGACACCTTGTTAATTTCTATGCCTATGGGTAAATTTTCCTGCAACTCAGCCAGTCTTTGATCAATTGCTTTACCTACAGTTACCACATTCGTTCCACCAATAGGAGCTAATGCGATAGCGATAGAAGGTTGTCCATTAAAACGCATCAGCTTTCTGGCTGGCTCAGCATAGCCTTCAGTCACAGTGACTACATCTTTAAGATGAAGTAATTCATTTTTACCCCGTGGATTTAGTTGTGATGCTGTCACCGTTAACTCGGCAATATCCTGAGCGTCCGCAAATGCACCTGTAGGAGCCACGCGTAATCGCTCATCCTGAATTTCTATATATCCGGCATCAACAATTTTATTTTGCAGTTGTAATGTTTTTTGTAAATCGGCAGCAGTCAATCCCAAAGTTGCTAATTGACTTTGTGATCCATCCAGATAAATACGTTTATCCTGAGTGCCCCATAAGTCAATTCTGGCAACACCTTCTACCAAACTCAGTTCTTTACGTAATTGTTTTACATAAGATTCAAGTTCCGCATAGGTATAACCATCGCCCGTAACGGAAAGCAAAAAACCAAAAACATAACCAAAATCATCACCTACTGATGGCTTACTCGTACCTGGTGGTAAAGTATGCTGGATATCTCCAATTTTCTTTCTCAGAACATCCCAAGTCTGAGGTAGCATATCCGACCAAATAGCATCTTTAATATCAACCTTGATGATAGATAAACCAGGACGAGATTCAGAATAAATATTTTTTATCTCCTGCATTTCCTGAAGTTTTAGCTCTATACGATCAGTTACCTCAAGTTCGACTTGTTCCGCACTCGCACCTGGGTAAACAGTTGTTATAGCCGCTGTTTTAACGCTAAACTCTGGATCTTCTAGCCAACCTAAACTAAAGAAGCTGGAGATTCCAGCTACTACAATTAAAAAAGTTGTAAAATAAGTAACTGGCTTTTTATCAATGGCAAGTTCAACAAGGCTCATGATTATTTCTCCTTGTCTTGTATAATTCTTACTTTCATACCTTCTCGTATAAAATGAACACCTGCTGTTGCTACCCACTCACCGACTTTAAGACCTTCAGTTATTATTAACCCCGTAGAAACTATTTTCCCCAAGGTTACAGCCTGACGCCGAACCAAACCACTGCTTTCATTAATTATCCAAACATAGGATTTTTCATCATTAGCGGGTGAATAAACAGCCGATACAGGTACTCGAATCCCTTTTTGTTGTACTATTTTATTAGGTGCCTTTTCTGAAGCTCTACCGCGTGCTTTACCCGCCATGCCAGGTAATATTTTAATACCTTTAGGCTGCTCCATAATTAATGTGACGGGATATGTCCGTGTTGTTGGAGACGCTTCTGTACCAATCTCTTTAACAGCGGCTGTAATTTCATTGTCCGGAAAGGCATCAAATATAACTTTTATTTCTTCTGCATAGGGTACCAATGATATCTTTGATTCAGGGATATCAATAATCATTTCTATCTGTGACAAATCAACTAGCCTGGCAACTTGTTGCTTTGCTTGAACGGCTTGAAAATTTTCAACATACAATTCTGATATATAACCTGAAAAAGGTGCTTTTAATTCGGTATCTGATAATGCCTTTACTGCTTTATCGCGTTCAGCACTAGTGACTCGCGCTTCGGCATTTAACCGGTCATACTCTGTCTTAGATATAAAGTTTTTCTTAATCAGTTCTTTTGCACGTTTAAAATTTGCATAGGCATTTTGTACATTGGCCCTGGCTTCTGAAACATTGCTGCGAAAGTCTCGGGAATCTAAACTTGCTATCAGTTGCCCTTTAGCAATATTTTCACCGATTTTAACTGGGCGTTTTTTTAGCGTACCGCTAACATTAAACGCTAAATTAACTTCACGTACTGCTTTTGCCCTACCGGGAAACTCACGGCCTTTTAACTGTTCAGCATCTCCAACCTTAATAGCACGGACGGGACGTATGCTTTCTAGCTTTTCAGTCTGTTCATCGGCACAACCGCCTAGCCCAAAAAATATTGTTAATAAAATTAACGTTAATACTGATTTTTTTCCCTGCATAGTTTTACCTTATTAAAATATTGTTATATCTAACATTTAACTTAATCTGAAGCGTATAACATTTCTCAACCCTATGCTAGTAATTGTTGTATCTGAAAGCATGGTTTAGGTATACAAAATGCCAACAATCAACACCTTTTAAATAAAAGCAGTATATATACGCTAGCTAACAAATGGCTAAGCCTTGTCTTTTTCTTCGTTGTAGTATCCATCACTATAAAATAGTTATTATCTGGAACAACGCAGATTACATTAATACATACAAAATACTGAAGCTGCTGGTAGCTTAATTAATGCAGATTTAGAAACCCTTAATAAATATCTAGCTATAATTAAGATAAAAACACTGTAATTGACTTTTCCTTATAACCGATTGAGATCACAATGAAATCATCACATAATATACTACTAGTTTGCATAATATTACTTAATGGTTGTAGCAGTATTGGCAAGGGAATGGTCGAGGCTTTTCTGGAAAAAGAAGAAGCCGAAGACACCCGCCTTTGCCAGGTTAGAGGCGAATCATTTCAAGGTATATCACCACTGGTGAAAGCCCCTAATAGTACAGCAAAAGTACTGATGGTCCATGGTGTTGGTAATCATATCCCTGGGTATGCAACCCAACTGATGGAAAAGCTGGCTAATGAAATGAAGCTAAGCTATATAGGAAAAGTGACAAAAAACATTTTCCTAACTGACCCTCTCGACAATACTAAGCGCTTGGGTAACCTCAGGATCAATCGTTTAACTAATGAAGATAAAACTCATGAACTTTTATTTTATGAATTAACCTGGTCAGAGATTACCGCTGCTCAAAAAGCAGTGCTGTCTTATGATAATTCAGGTGAATATTCTTTTCGTCGCACCGCTGTTAATGACATACTAAAGAAATTTTCAAATGATACTGGCCCTGATCCTATGATTTATCTAGGGGATAGCCGAGAAGATATACTTATTTCTTTTGCCCAGTCTTTTTGCTGGATGATTTCTTCACAATGGAGTGATTTGCCAGCCACCTCGAACCAAGCTTGTATTCCAAATGAACAAGCTGTCAGTAATTTAAACAACGATTCTTATACTTTAATTTCTCATAGTCTAGGCAGCAGAATCACCATTGATGGTTTGCAACGTATTGCTGCATTATTTGGCAATACAACAGGAAAAATCAGAGGTTTGGATCGTCCTGACGCATTACTTCAAGCGTTTCAAAAAAAGAAAATCCCCATTTACATGCTGTCTAATCAATTACCTATGCTACAGCTAGGTCGTAAATTACCCGCAGTAACTGGACAAAGAGAGGCTTATTGCTATGCAAGTGGTGAAAACTACAATTCGCGCATACTTAGTGAAACTTCTATCATCGCATTCAGTGACCCTAATGATCTACTCAGTTATGCTATCCCTTACGGGTTTATTGAACACTATCTTGATTCTAGATTGTGCGTTGAAGTTACAAATATTAATATTAATGTTGCCAAAATTATCACTATATTTGGTGTGGATATGGCAAACCCACTTGAAGCTCACATAGGTTATGAAACGGATGACCGTATTATTTCTATGCTTGCAAATGGTGTTGGCAATAAAAACACTTCGACGATCGTCAATGAACGCTGCCAAACTCTTGTAACCACGGACTAATTGGTTTTGAGTATTGTTAACAGACAGCTTATGCTTTAAGCAATAAGAGTAAAAACCCACGTTCTAAGAACGTGGGTTTTTACTCTAAGGTACCTTTATTCATTCGTTTTATTGCAGCAATACTAATATCATCAAAATTACTAAGCTGTTTACTCAGTAGTAAATGTTACCCTTGACCTGGAAGCATACCTACTGAGCCTGGTTTTAATCGTTTACAATTAACAATCATATCTTCTACGTGACAGATTTGCAGGCTTGCATTATCTGTGCATTCATTACATACGACTTTACCATCATCCTTAACTTTTTGAATTCCCCAGCCATAGCCTTGTGTTTGGCAGAATTTTTTGACCGATCTTTTGATTTTATAGGGTTTTGTCGCTGACTTTATAGCTTTTTCAGGTGATTCACACTTTATTGATGGCAAAGTATTAGCCATTAAGTCTCTATAAATATATTCAGCTGATAATACCGAGTTAGAAAATACAGCCAGTAAAAGAGATGAAGCAATTAATAAAATTTTCATGTTTTTCTCCATTTGTTATTTTATTGATGAGTGAAATAACGTCTTAATTCAAAACACGAATATTCATTAATCGCGTTTCTTCATCTAATTGGTCTTTTATAGGGGCAAACTTTTCATTTTCATTGAATTTGAGTGCTAATAGGGCTGATATTAAAACAGCTGCTAGCAGGACTACATATAAAATAAAATTATCTTTTTCTTGTATTTGTTCTACTTGCTCATTCATTGGTCTTTACCTTTATTGTTGTTGTGGTGTCGATTGATGAGTTTATTTTGAAATAGCCCGACCAAAATATAATGTATAAGGGAGGAGGTAGTCATAATTCTCATTCTTGTTTTTTATAGTATCGAATCGCAACTATAATAAATAATATTGACCTATGTCAACAAATATCGAATCAATATTATTTTTAATGAAATTATTTGTTTTATATTTGTTGACAAATAAGGGTTAAGCATATAAATTGCATATCCAGTGATATTGAATCGCTATTATTACTTGGTTGGGTTTAACTGTTTTGACAAAAGTGGAAGGAATATGAAAAATATTATATTGCTAGGTGCAGTCGTTTTATCTCTATTTTCATTTAATGCAATGGCTAAGATAAATGAAAGTGATTCTAGGGGAGTAGTTGTAAAAAAATTCTATTCTGGAAAACCTGGCTATAACAGGCGTGTTATAAAAGTGTATCAACAAGATTATATTACTTTGATTAATAAGCAGTTAAAAAACAATCCTTCTGCAGCAGGTGGTACAAGTAATAAGAAATATAAAAAAATATCTCGTCTAAAGCTGATGAAGTATCGTCGTCATCCATAGATAATTGTTATATGGACTATATAGCTATATGTTCTTGGCAAATAAACTCACTTTCCTGGTTACTTAGTTTTTCTTGAGTAAGTTGGCAGAAGAAATCAGATGAAGTTTTTGAGAAGTTTTTACAAGTGTTACAGATTCCAAAGGAATGTGAATTGTTAGCTTTTTGTAAGGCTGTTAGTGCTTCAAAAAATATAGCTTCATAGTTGATAGTCGATGCGTTTTTTTTTAAAAGATTAGTTGCTTGTATAAATAATTCAGTTGGTTTTGCTTTTTCTAAAGTCTTTAAACCTTTATCAAGTAATTTAATGTGAATAACACGCTTATCTAAACTATCTTGTTTTTTTTTAATAAATTCTTGTTTAACTAGAATATTTAAAGTTTGAGAAATAGTGCCTCGAGTAATACCTAGGTAATTTGATATGGCGGCAGGAGAGTCACTATATTTATTGCATAAAGATAGATATTCAAGGATTTGAAAGTGAACCATTTGTAATTTTAATTCAGTACATTTTTTGCGCTCTTCTGAGCGAATGACTGTAGCCATATATTCAATTAAATCAAATACAGTCGGTTGTTTCATGGTCTGAAACTTGTTCTCTTGTAAGGTATTAAATGATGATGAAAGAGAGGCTTTACGTAAAATATTTAGTACATTTGTAAAAGCTTTTTTTTGTATAGGTGAGACGGTGTTTTGCTTTAATAATTTTGTAGCCGAATTAAATAATTTAGTTCTACGTGCTTTTTTTAATATGGCTAAACCAGATGGAAGTAGTTGAACATGAATAATACGTTTGTCTGTTTCATCTTTATTTTTTTCTATATAACCTTTTTTCTCAAGAACTATCAGTGATTGAGAAACAGTTCCTCGAGTCATGCCAAAATATGAAGCTGTGGCAGCCGGGGTATCGGTATATTGATTTGAGTGAGATAAATAATCTAACACTTCAAAATGAACAATTTGAAGCCTGAGTTCAGCGCATACTTTATGCTTATCTGCT
>Ga0209081_1002656_pt1 | contig 10308 bp, 10 predicted proteins | sample GOMGulsemesocosm_4_FD_184636 | JGI IMG/M metagenome (GOLD analysis project Ga0209081, IMG submission 184636) | Methane-oxidizing microbial communities from mesocosms in the Gulf of Mexico - GOM15B Gulf of Mexico (SPAdes) (version 2) | ecosystem: Environmental > Aquatic > Marine > Cold seeps... | reverse complement strand
CCAAATTGGACGCCTAGGTTATGTCGGCTCGAACGATACAACAGCGCCCATTATTGATGCCAGTTATCGACGCCTTCTATCACTGCTGGAAAAACACTTTGAGAACCTGCCTTTCTTGCTTGGAGAAAAACCAGGCTCTGCAGACTTCGCACTTTTTGGCCAACTTAGCCAACTGATTGGTTTTGATCCGACCCCTAGAGCTATTGCCTATGAAGTCTCACCTCGCACCGTCGGCTGGGTAGGCACGCTGGAAGATCAAAGCGGATTGAATACTGAGCAGAAAAACTGGACGTCACTGGAATCCCTTCCTGCTACAGTAAAAGACATACTGACAGAAGTTGGTCGTACTTATGTTCCCGCGTTACTTGCTAATGCCGAAGCGTTGGCAGCAGGTGAAAAGCAATGGAAAACAGAAATTGACGGTTGCCAGTGGTCTCAGCAAAGCTTCCCTTATCAGGGCAAGTGCCTGCAGTGGATTAATAACGAATACCAGAATTTATCTGCAACAGATAAGCAGCGAATTGATCAACTCATAACCGGAACCGGCTGTAAGGCTTTGCTATCACAGAACTAAATTCAGATTCTCGACAATAAAAATACGATTCTGGAACGCTAGCCAGAAGACTTAAACCGAACATAACATGAGCAATAGTATTAGCATGAAAACCATAACAAAAATTGCCGCCGGAATTTCCATCTTTCTCATTGTAGTTGTCATGGCTCTGCCTACACTCCTGCACAACCTGGGGTTACACCCTGAATATAATGGCGAGACTTATTCAGCTGAAGGCAAGCGCGCCTTGGTTATTACCACAAGCCATGTCACCCTAAATGCTATCGGCGAGACAACCGGTAAAAAAACCGGTGTGATGGCTTCGGAAATGACACACCCCTACTACACCTTCTTGGATGCCGGCATGCAGGTGGATGTTGCCAGCATTAAAGGCGGTGAAATTCCTGTTGATCCAGATACGCTCAAGTTTATGATCAAAAGCCCGGAAGATGACCGCTTTCTTAAAGATCCGGATCTTCAGGCTAAAGTTAAGAACTCCCTGCGCATTGATGACATTGACTTCACCCAATACGACACTGTATTTATGGCTGGCGGCTGGGGTGCGGCCTATGACATGGGTTACTCAGAAGTACTGGGGCAAAAAATCAGTGAAGCGTATTTTGGTAGCGGAGAGACCATTATTGGTTCTGTTTGCCATGGTGCACTCGGTTTAATCAATGCCAATGATGAGCAAGGTAATCCGATTATTCACGGTCGTGCGATTACCGGTGTCACCGATAAACAAGTGAAAGAGCTGGGGATTGAAGTAACCCCCATGCACCCGGAGGCGGAACTGCGCAAAGTGGGCGCCAAGTTTGAAAGCCAAACCGCTTTTCTGGATTTCTTTGCCACTCATATTAGTGTCGATGCTGAACAGCGCTTTGTCACTGGACAGAATCAAAACTCAGGCTTAGAAGCTGCCCATAAAATCGTAGAAATTCTGGCTCAGCGTTAATAACAACTTACACAGCGAAGTAAAAATGATGTCTAAAGTTATCCGCGCCCTAGCGCTGTTGCCCGCAGTGGCATTCTTGTTCACCGGGTTAAGCTGGTTAACCCAGCCGGAATCGGCCGCCGCCTCACTGGGCCTGCCCCTGCTCGACGGTGTTGCGCGCAGCAGTCAGATTGGTGACATGGCTGCATTCTTTTTAAGCTGCAGCTTTATGACTTTTATTGGTTTAATCACCAACAAACGTATCTGGTTATTGGCCCCAGCCATGATCGTTGGTTTAACGGCCATTTTTCGTATTCTGGCCTGGCTGCTACACGATGCCGCATTGCCGATGAACCTGATAGCACCTGAGATTATTTTTAGCCTGATACTCCTATTGGCTGCGAGCCGGCTTCCCCAAGAGAGCCAACAACAGGAGCGTTAACAGCATGAAAAAAATATTCCAGGCATTAACGCTTTTGGGTAGCGCCAGCTTGGCTTGTACTGTCAATGCAAGCGAGCGCCCAAACGTTGTACTGATTGTTGCCGATGATTTAGGTTTTACCGATACCGCGCCTTACGGCGGCGAAATCAATACCCCCAGCATCAGTCAATTGGCACAACAGGGTATTCAATTCACCAACTACCACACCGCCGCCAGCTGTGCGCCAACACGAGCCATGCTACTCACCGGTGTTGATAGCCATTTAGCCGGCGTGCCCAATATTCCGGAAGCTATACCGCCCGAACAAGCCAAACACGATCACTATCAGGGTTCCCTAAGCCACAATGTGGTTACCGTCGCCAGTCTGTTACAGGCATCCGGTTACCACACCTATATGAGTGGTAAATGGCATCTGGGGAAGGAAAAACATCAACGCCCGTTTCACCGTGGCTTTGAACGTACCGTCAGCATGGCGGATACTGGCGCCGATAACTGGGAACAAAAGCCCTATATCCCCATTTATGAAAAAGCCAACTGGACCGCCGATGGCGAAGATTTTCAATTACCGGATGACTTTTATTCCTCGCGCTTTTTAGTTGATAAAACCATCGAGTTTATCGACAGCAATGCAGAGGATGATCAGCCCTTCTTTGCCTATATTCCGTTTCAGGCTGTACATATTCCTGTACAGGCCCCTAAGGAGTTTACTGATCGCTATTTGGAAACCTATAAAGACGGCTGGGAAGCCTTACGCAAATCCCGCCAAGCCAATGCCAAAGCTCTGGGCATAGTACCGGCTGACAGTGACATGGTGACCATGCATACCAGCAGTGACTGGGATGCGTTAAGTGAAGACGACAAGCGTTACAATGCCAAACGTATGGCGGTTTATGCTGGCATGATTGAAGCCATGGATTTTCATATCGGTCGCTTGGTAGATCACCTGAAAAACACCAGACAATTCGACAATACCATTTTTATTTTTACGTCTGACAATGGCAGTGAATACAATGGTCAGGATCGTGCTCAAGGCATGTTGCAACGCTTTGCGATGTCTCGCCAAGGTTACAGCCTTGATTATGAAACCCTGGGTGAAAAAGGCAGCTTTAATACCATAGGCCCCAGCTTTGCCAGCGCCTCAGCCGGCCCTTTGGCCTACTATAAATTCTATGCCGGTGAAGGCGGTATGCGTGTGCCGCTGATCATTGCCGGTGAATCTATTTCTGATAACGCGCGTATCAGCAATGCCTTTTCATACGTCACCGATATCACACCCACTATTTTGGCACTGACCAACACCGAGCCACCATCACAGCGCTTTGGCGGCAGGCCGATAGAAGCCATCAAGGGACGCAGCTTGACCCCGCTACTGAATCAGGAGACTGATCAAATCTATCAGCCCACTGATTACGTTGGCTATGAGCTGGGCGGTCATGCCGCACTGTTTCAAGGTGATTACAAAATTGTGTTTAACCGTGCCCCGGCAGGTGATAACCAATGGCACCTCTACAACATTGTGACTGATCCCGGTGAAACCGAGGACCTTAGCGCAGAACACCCTCAACAGTTGCAAACCATGCTGGGTAAATTTGAGCAATACAAACGCGAGAACAAGGTATTGCCAGTACCTGACGGTTACGATGCGGTAAAACAAACCGGACTTAACGGTGCTCGCAAGCTGTTAAAACCCGGGTTAATCACGCTATTGCTGGCGGGTTTTATAGTAGCAATTTTCAGGTTCGCTTACCGCCAACGCCACACAAATACTTAAACCGTAGGAGACTCTGATTAATTCGTCATTGCGAGTATCACGAAGCAATCCAATGCTTCCAAGCTATCAGAATAACCTGCAGCTTCAGTGGTGTTGGATTGCCGCGCTTCGCTCGCAATGACTGACACTAGAATCTCCTTAAATTCACATGATCAAGACACTTACCAACAGAGAGAGATGTAACCAATGAAGAAATCATTACTATTACTTTCAGGCTTGGGGCTTACCCTCTTACTAAACGGTTGCAGCCCCTCTAGCATGGGCAGCTTTATCATGGAAAAAGCCGCTGAAACACGCATTGGCCAAAGCATGACCGATGATCTGGAAGACGGCCTGCATGTCATTCTTTGTGGCGCTGGCGGCCCCATGCCTGATCCGAAACGCTCCGGCCCCTGTGTTGCCGTGATTGCCGGCGACACGCTGGTGACCATTGATGCCGGTAGTGGCGGCAGCCGAAACCTGGCGGCCATGCAATTCCCGCTCGGTGAAGTCAGCGCACAATTTCTCACCCACTTTCACTCCGATCATATTGATGGCTTGGGCGAGATGGCGATGATGCGCTGGGTCAATACCGCCAACACATCTCCGCTGCCCGTGTATGGGCCTCAAGGTGTAGAGAATGTCGTCAACGGTTTTAATCTGAGCTACGGAGCCGATGCGATATACCGCAATGCCCACCATACCGATATGGTCGCCCCCCTGTCGGGTAAAGGTATGACGGCTCATCAATTTACCGCGCCTGCTGATGGTGAGTTGCTGACCGTATTTGAAAGAGACGGCTTAACAATCAGTGCATTCACTGTAGACCACGAACCCGTGCACCCTGCTGTGGGTTATCGTTTTGATTATAAAGGTCGCTCTGTGGTGATTAGTGGCGATACAGCTAAATCTGAAAATCTGGAGCAGCTCTCGACGGGTGTTGACCTACTGGTACATGAAGCTTTAAACCGCGAAATGGTTGGCATCATGGAAGCCGCTGCCAAGAAAAATAACGTGAAGACTTTGGCAAAAATCTTTTTCGATATTACCGACTACCACGCCTCACCGGTTGAAGTGGCAGAAATCGCACGCGACGCCCAAGTGGGACACCTGATGTACTACCATATTGTTCCTGCACTCGTTGCCCCCGGTATGGAGTCACTGTACCTAAAAGGTGTCAGTGATACTTATGATGGCCCGGTAACCTTAGGTGAAGATGGCGCTATGATTAGCTTACCAGCCAATACTCAAGCTATTATCAGTGACGAATTGCTATAAGAGTCTCAACCATGGCCGAACAATTTCAGGATCAAGGCGGCGCGTCGAGCATGTCGCCTTCACCGTTTAAGCGTTGGTTAATGTCTAAAATCGTTACTCGAATAACCAGCCTTCAGCGACTCAATAAACAACGGAATAAACGCGAGCAGCACCGACAAAAAGAAGATCGAAAACATGTCGTTGAATATTTTCATCAGGTGGATGACGGCTATTCACACCTAGCGGTTCAAATGCTAAAGCCATTGCTTGAGCAATATGACATTGAGCTGGTGTGTCATCTGGTTTCAGGACCACAGGGTGATAACGCGCCCGAGCCGGAATTGCTTTTGGCGTTATCTCGGCAGGATGCGTTTCTCATTGCCTCTGAATATGGTGTGAAATTTCCGAATCACCCACAGCCGCTCGCAGAGGAATCGGTAGACTTGGCGAAAGCCGTGCTGAGCAACCTAAGCAATACCGATCGCCTTAACGCTATTACCGAAATTAGCGCCGCGCTGTGGAATGATGACACGGATAGCTTAGCTGTATTGGCAAAATCCTTCGGCCAAAGCTCTGCTGCCGATAGTGAAACAGCCATTGCCAGCGGCAACCAACGCCGCGATAAACTCAAACACTATTCAGGCGGAATGTTTTATTACGAAGGTGAATGGTACTGGGGAATCGACCGCTTACACTATCTGGAAAAACGCCTAACAAGTTTAGGCGTTAATAAAACCAATAAACCCCTTCTGGTCCCTCGCCCCACGATCGCCAGTGGCCCTAATCAAGATAACGGTAGCCTGACGCTGGAAATATTTCCCTCATTACGCAGCCCTTACACCGCGGTAATTTTTGATAACGCCGTAAAGCTAGCCCAAGACACCGGGGTTAATCTGGTGGTTAGACCCGTACTGCCCATGGTCATGCGCGGCGTACCCGCTACGCGCGAAAAAGGCATGTATATATTCTCCGACTGTGTACGTGAAGCTGACGTGCAGGGTGTTGCCTATGGCAACTTTTATGACCCTATAGGTGATCCTGTTCGGCGCGCTTATTCACTTTTCCCCTGGGCCTGTGAACAGGGTAAGGGCACCGAATTTATCAGCGCTTTCCTTCGTTGCGCTTTTGCTGAAGGTATTAATACCAGCAACGATAATGGTCTAAGAAAAGTCGTTGAAAAAGCCGGACTCGATTGGCAGCAAGCTAAACCTCTCGTTGGTCAGCCGGGCTGGGAAGAATTTCTGGAAGAAAATCGCCAGGTTATGTACAAGGCAGGATTATGGGGCGTACCAAGCTTTCGCTTATTGGATAAAGATGGCCAACAACAATTGGCCATCTGGGGACAGGATCGTTTATGGTTAGTCGCTCGTGAAATTCAACGCCTGTTATCGTAGCTTAGTTAAAACAAGAAAGACTCTAAATAATCTTGAGGAGAACCGCTGTGCTAGTTGAAAATAAGGTAATGCCTGATGAAGAGCAGATGAAAGGATTTCTGGAACCCGATGATGGTAAGCCTATCTATATGCTGAACCTGCTAAAATACAAAGACAAGGCAGAATATAAAGACGGCCGAGAGACTAACCTTAGTGGCAGAGAAGCCTACCATTTATACGTCGAAGGCGTAAAAAAGTGTCTCGCAAAGGTAGGCGGCGAGATGACATTCTCATCAACAGTTCGCCGTTTAACGCTTGGCAATATAGATGAACTCTGGGATGAAATCGCTGTTGCCATGTACCCTAATAGAACTGCCATGATGCAGATGATGCAATTGCCGGAGATGGCTGATATTGGAATACATCGTAAAGCTGGCTTGTCTGGTCAACTTAATTTGGAAACTGTGGATGCACAGTTCTCATAAACAGGCAGCGGCGTAATCGCGAGCGAAGCGCCAAAGTAAGTGCTTTAGGTAATCCACCACGTCAAAGATGTAAGAAAAGTAGCGATAAATTATGACATTTACTCGAGATTTTCTGTTTTGGCCAAATTTGATTGGCATGATCCGGCTATCTGAATATTTTGACTTTTTCTTTGCAGAATCTCCAGTGTATAGGTTACGAGAAAACTCTACTTTTAACGAAGATGGTTTTATGGAGGGTTACCAGCTAACTTAGCCCACACGCAATCGCGCCATAAAAAAATCTACTGCTGCTGTCACTTTAGGAACTTGGTAACGCTGTCGCTGATACAAAAGATAAATCGCTAGATCGGCTTTTTGGCTAATCTGCAGAGGCGGATCAAAAAACAGCTCTTGCAGCTCTCCGCTGTTGAGGTAATCGACCAGTGACCAACGTGGCGCCATCATTATCCCTACCCCAGAGACCCCTTGAGCGCCCAGCCACTTACCATTGTTCGATACCCCCACTGGGACTTCTGAAACGTCATGCCACTCACCTTCGATCTGACAAAGCCAAGGTGATGGCTCGCTCGGTGTGCGGTAAAATAGCCCGTTGTGGTGCCTGAGTTCTAGGGCATTCGAAGGCGTGCCATGACTTGTATCCATAGAGGTCACATTTCCACTACATAGATTCTGAGCCTTAAACCCTTCGCCTCTATCTGCTCGCCTCTGCCGACAAGCAAATCCTAGTAAGCCATTGAACCTACGGCTCCTCATAACTGCTATCGATTATTCCGGTAGGTAAATAATTTCACCGTTGTCCAACTGATACGCGGTACCTACTCGCTTCCCCCGCTCTCCCGTTGCGGCATCCGAATTAGATTGCGCACTGTAGCGGACAATTATTCCGTCTTCTTTTGTAACGATTTGCATCGCCTCCGTGCCTGGGTTCTTAACCATTGTGAAGCTGTCGCTGAACAGCATGTCGGCAACGTCTAGATAGCTGACCAATGCCACCATCAGCGCCACGGAGAACACCATCGCCACGTCGAATAAGTTGCCAATAACATTCATTGGATCCAAATCGTCCTGTTGAGCCATCAAGCGTCGCCGATCGTTAGCGCGTCTCATCAGAACGTTCCTCCAAAATGCTGTTGAGAAGATCGAGTAACGCCAACTCCTGAGTCGCTCTCCGACGTTCAATTTGATACATAGAAAAACCCAAACCGCCAATCACCAAACCCACTACAGTGGTGGTAAACGCCACTTGCATCTGCGTCGCTAACTGTGCGATATCGCCCGTAGCCAATCCCTGTAGAGCGGGGCCCATAGGAATCAACGTGCCCATCAAACCTATAATAGGGCCCAGTTTCGCCTGCGTACTAAAGCGAGACACATACTTATCCAGCGTCACCTCATACTCTGTAAGTATGTGATTTGCTCGACTGCGACTGGTGCAATGCAGTATTTTTTTAATAACTTCTGAAGTGCGCCATCGATTCAGCGTTGAAGGCAAGTTCATAGGTTCTGAAAAATCAAGAGAGTGAACCCACTGCGTCAGTTCATTAAGGCCTTCAGCTTCTCTGTGCTTTCGCGCGACGTAACCGCCAACAGTCATGAGACTTTGCAGCAACAAATACAAAAGGTAAGCCACACACGGAATTAGCAGCCCTGAGGTCACCAAATACAGACCGTCAATTAAATAATTCATATTCTATTTCCAAAAAGAGAAATTAAAGCGCTGCGCACCAATGCGACGACCCACATACCCCAATAACAGCACACCGGCAAAAAGAAGAACCGTCGTCAACAGCGCCTCAGCACTAGTGTGTATTTTTACATCGTGATTTGGCCGCGTAGAAAAGCAGCCGAAGATGAACACCCACTGCATTAAAACCAGCAGTGTAGTTACTGATTGCCGGTATCGCTTTGATATAAAAAAGAGCACGCCATAAAGAATGACTACCGAGCCCCCAAACATCATTGCTTGATAATCAAACGTTACCGCCATCCAACCAACTTGATAGAAGTGCATCTGTAAATACAACAAAGCCATCCAAAACCCAGGAAGACATACCACCCCCCACTCAGCCAGAGGCATCTGCCAACGACTCAACAATAGAGATTCAAACAACAACCACCCAGCCCAAACACCGGCAACAGGCAGTAACCCATTGTGTAAATCCAGCACGCTAAAACGAGCAAGCGTATCAGCAAGGGCGTAAGTTGCGCTCAAGATGAGTAACACCACAATCCACAGCGTGCGGGATCGAGACAGTGACCCCGCTTGTAAACCCACCGAGATAATGGCGCTCAATATCAACCAAGATTCAACATCAATCACGTCGGCGCCCTATCAATCCGGCAGTACCCAACACTAGAGTTAGAAGCAACAATGCAATGAACCATTGATAACGCCATTGGTTCTCAGTCTCTGCTTTTGGTTGATTACTATTGCTCGTTTTTTGCTCTTCACTTGGCTGCCCACCTTCGCTCTCGGCGGAACCGACTGCATCGGCATCACCGACTTTTTCAGTGTCGATTGACTCTTGTTTCTTCAACACTAGAGCCTCGGACGCCTCAGAGTTCGTCTGTACTTTATCGAGTTGCTTTTGATATTTAGCCATCAATTCAATCTGCTCTGAGTTTTTCGAGAGCACATTATTGATGTACTTTTGCAGCGCTTTATTACCACACGTAAAGCCACCGCAACCCGCCTCGTAGTCTGCCACCAGCTGCGCGTGTAACTGCGCCAGCTCCGCCAGCTGTCGTTCATCTGCCAACCACAATTTTTTGCGAGAGGCCTCCAACATGACACCGGTAAACTCTTGCAACGCGTACGGATTTTCCCGCTCGAAGAACGCTTTCAAGTTAAGTTCATGCTTATCTCGAATATAGACATCGTGTAATTGATTCCAAAGGCTGTCATCAATACCCTCTGGCTTCATCACATTCCAACCAAACGTATTACGCAATGATTCCGCAAAAGTCTCGGCACTGCTTGCACCGCCTTGACTCATATCACGAATAAATTTTGGGTTGAGCAAGGTAGTACGCGCCTCCTCCCACACGGCCTCGTTGTGGCTTTGCAGGCGTGCTTTGTGGGGGTTTCTGTAATCGCTAAAGTACGCTGCCGGATCTTTACCGGTCACTGAACGCACAGCCATGTTGAGTCCGCCCATAAATTCATACACATGATCAAGACTCAATACACCCCAAGTGTTACTGCTTCGTGGCTGTACCACCACATCGGTATTGAGCAGAGCCGCAGAAAACAAATGGGGTTCAAAATCTCCCCACTGCTCTCCATCACCGTAGTTGGCGCCCATATTGTGGATGTACTGCTGGGCTATTTCACTTTCTGAGCGCCAGCTCCCACTAGCTTCGACCATGCCCATAATCCCGGTGCCATAGGCTCCGTTTAAACCTCCAAAGCTTCGGCGCGTGGATAACGCTCGAGCTTTTGCCGGGGGCAAACCCTTGTCCAGAAGATAGAGTTCTGCAGCACGAGTACCCTGCGCCACATAGTTTTCCATAG
>Ga0209081_1002655_pt1 | contig 10309 bp, 5 predicted proteins | sample GOMGulsemesocosm_4_FD_184636 | JGI IMG/M metagenome (GOLD analysis project Ga0209081, IMG submission 184636) | Methane-oxidizing microbial communities from mesocosms in the Gulf of Mexico - GOM15B Gulf of Mexico (SPAdes) (version 2) | ecosystem: Environmental > Aquatic > Marine > Cold seeps... | reverse complement strand
ACACTGGCGAGCTGAAGGTTATCTGCCCGGCTGGCACGCTGGCCGGCACTCCTGCTGCTGGCGGATTGGGCGGCACTGGCCTGGCAGCTGGTGCTGCGGCTGGCGCTGCGGCTGCCCTGGTCGTGCTCGTGGTTATTGTTGGTGACGATGGTACCACCACCACCACCACCACTACCACCACCACTGGTAGCTGATACTCTGCTCTAGCAGTATACGATGAGGTATGAGGGCAGGCTATTTGGCCTGCCCTTTGCCATTTCTGTCCCATGGTAGCGGCAGAGGTAAACACCCTGTGAATCATGCGCGCGGGGGATTCAACCCTTCTGCGGATATTGCCGCGATACTGCTCTTCTCAGTTTGATCTGATTTGGAGCGGATATGACCGAAGTATCGCCAGGGCTGGGGCTGCCATATCTGCAGCCATCGCAAGCCCAGAAACATGTTACCCATAACCAAGCGCTGCAACGTCTGGATCAGTTGGTACAGCTGCGTCTGATCGCGCTGGATGTCAGCACACCGCCAGCGGACCCGACCGCAGGAGAGTGCTATGCGCTGGCCTCCAGTCCCAGCGGCATCTGGGCCGGGCAGGGCGATCAGCTGGCCTGCTGGGATGGGGCGGCCTGGCAGTTTCTAACCCCGGCAGAGGGCTGGCTGGCCTGGGATCTGGCGGCAGGGCTGTTGCGCGTTTGGCAGGACAGCACTCTGTCCTGGGAGGTCGCCGCGCCGGAGCAACTGCAGAGGCTGGGCATTGCAACAGATGCAGATGCCACCAACCGGCTGGCGGTGGCGGCCCCGGCAACCTTGCTAAGCCATGATGGGAGCGACCACCAGTTGAAGATCAACAAGGCCTCGGATGGCGACACTGCCAGTCTGCTGTTTCAGTCCAATTGGGCGGGCCATGCCGAGCTGGGACTGGTGGGGGATACGGCGCTGGCACTGAAGGTGAGCGCGGATGGCAGCACTTGGCAAGAGATCATGCGTGCTGATCCGGCGCTGCAACAACTGGACTGGTCTGTCGCGGGTGCAGCCCAGATGTCGTTAAGCCCGGGCAGTTTGCAGCTGGATGTGCCTCTGGCTGGGTCTGCGGTGCAATCGGATCTCTCGGATGCCTCGTCCGGGCGTCTGATGATGGTTGGCGCCTTTGGGTTGGGTGGGAACGCCATTAAAGCGGAGGGCAGCGATCTCAACAGCATTGCCCACAACGGCCTGTGGTATGCTGATAGCACAGTGGCAAACCGTCCGATTGGGAACGGAAACTGGCTGGTCCTGCATATACAGCAGACCTCGGCCGTGGCGGTGCAAGTGGCGCTATCCAGAACCTCGGTTGCTGGAAATGCTATCCACAACCGTTACCTGTCGTCTGGTGTGTGGACCGATTGGGCGCTGCTTTATTCGCAGGCCACGGTCCTTGGCAGCGTTAGCCAGTCTGGCGGCACGCCGACAGGGGCGATGATCGAGCGCGGCAGCAATGCCAATGGAGACTATGTCCGCTTTGCTGATGGGACCCAGATTTGCAGCTTTGCCATGGCCGCTTCTGCCACGCAGAGCAGCACCTGGAGCTTTCCGGCCGCCTTTGTGGCGTCGCCGCAGCTGTCTGTATCACCCATTTCCACCAGCGCGTGTTTTGCCACTCATCATGGGGGCTCTGCTGGGGCGAGTGATTTTGACGTTTGGGATATTGCCGGATCCCGGGTGGCGCAGAGCTGTGATCTTATTGCCTCCGGTCGCTGGTTTTGAAGGAGATCGACATGCAGATTACATTTGAGCCGCAGCGTCGGGATAGCCGGGATGGTGCTGCTGCAGGACGGGCACCTTCACCCGAGCCTGATCTTTCCGCATGGGGTGATCCCACTGCCGCCCTGCGAAATGGAGGGGTGTTCAGAGCAAGACGACTGACGCTGAACACCCCTGACCAGGGGTTAATCCGATCCGAATAAATCCCGGGTGAACAGCTTGTCAGCCACGTTGTCCAATTCTGGTGCGACGCGGTTGGCGATGATGATATTGGCGCGGGATTTGAAGTTGTCCAGGTCCGTGACTACCTCGGATCCAAAGAACTCGGTCTCGGGCAGGGCGGGTTCATAAACAATAACTTCAATGCCCTTGGCCTTGATCCGCTTCATGATGCCCTGGATCGAGCTTTGTCGAAAATTGTCGGACCCCGCCTTCATCACCAGCCGGTAGATGCCAACACATTTCGGATCGCGCGACAGGATTTGATCGGCGATGAAATCCTTGCGGGTGCGGTTGGCATCGACGATGGCGCGGATCAGGTTCTGTGGCACCTCGGAGTAATTTGCCAACAGTTGTTTGCTGTCTTTTGGAAGGCAGTAGCCGCCATAGCCAAAGGACGGATTGTTGTAGTGGCCGCCAATACGGGGGTCGAGGCTGACGCCTTCGATGATCTGGCGACTGTTCATGTCATGCGCCAGCGCATAGCTGTCGAGTTCGTTGAAATAGGCCACCCGCATGGCGAGGTAAGTGTTGGCGAACAGTTTGATGGCCTCGGCTTCGGCGGCGTCGGTGAACAACATTGGCACATCTGTGCACAAGGCACAGTCCTGCAGCATACCAGCAAAGATACGGGCCCGTTCCGAGCGTTCACCAACCACAATCCGTGAGGGGTGCAGGTTGTCGTGCAGGGCGCGGCCTTCGCGCAGGAACTCGGGGGAGAAAATCACCTGATCGGTCCCCAGCCGCTCGCGCAGCCCATCGACAAAGCCAACCGGGATGGTGGATTTGACCACGATGGTGGCAGAGGAATTGCAGCGGATCACCTGTTCGACCACGGTTTCTACGCTGGAGGTGTCAAAAAAATTGGCCACCGGGTCGTAATTGGTGGGGGTGGCGATGATGATATAATCGGCATCGCGATAGGCTGCGGTGGCATCGGTGGTGGCGCTGAGATCTAAATGGTTCTGTGCCAGATACTGTTCAATATCCGGATCCACGATGGGGCTTTGGCGGGCGTTGACCATCGCCACCCGCTCGACCGAGATATCGGTGGCAACCACGGTGTGTTTCTGGGACAATAATACGGCGTTTGACAGGCCCACATAGCCCAGCCCCGCGACTGCAATTTTGGTTTTGGACATTGGTTTTGACCTCTATTGTCTGAAATGAATGAAGTGCCAGCCAGCCTGCTCAGCTGCGGGGCAATAAGGCGCGTAAAGCCTTGCTGGTGTGGCCAAGATCGCATTGGTTTAGGTAGCGTAGATAGGAGGGAGGAGCCTTTGGCCCCAAAGAGACCAGAGTTTCCACCGCCCCCGAGGGATCAGTGATCAAGCTCGGATTGTATTCGGGTATCAGAGCTTTCAGCTGGCTGACGATTCCCGGATCGTGGGGCTGCAGAATGCTGGCAACCCCAGGGGTCCAGTTTTTGCCGGTCTTGTCCCAGGGTTCCTGGGGAACCTCCAGGGCTTCCATCATGCGCAGGTCCGCAAAGCGGTTGTCCAAGGCTCGGATGAACCGAGCATTCTGTCCGCCGACGCAGGCAACGGCCTCGGCGGACAGCTTAGGCTTGGTCCCAACTAGGCCGACTGCGGCATTCAGTTCTTCAAAGAACCGCACGAGTTTGTTTGACGGGGGCATGAAGCGGCCATTATGAGCATCCAAAAAATCTCTGCGGAAGGATTGCATCAAGATGATCTGTTCGATGGACAGAGAGGTGTTTTCGTTGGCATCCGGTAACTCGGGCAGGTCGTCCCCCAGAAAACCGCGCAGGATGGTCGTGAATTCGGACACCACCGAGCCGCCCCTTAGCCGTTTGCGGTCAAACAGGCGGGTGGTGATGCTTGCGCAGGACGGAAAGGCCGCCCAGCGTTTGAACGTGGCCGGGGTCGCGCGGACATAGTTCTCGGGTGGGATAAAGTCATGGCTGGCCCTCAGGGCTTGCTGGACACCAGAAAGATAGAGATCAACCGGATGGCGCAGGAGAGTGATGACATGTATCTCATTGTCTTCGCCGGTGATTTTTGAGAGCAGCGGGGTAAGATCTTCAGGCGCAATGTTGAACAGGTTTTCGCCTGAAATCAGAAGGTATTCGGGGTTGTGCTGCTGGATAAGCGCACGGGTCTCGGCGATGTTTTCATGCGCAATTTTCTCCTGCACGGTATTATCACCCCGGGTCTTACCGTTAAGCAGTGTAATGTAGCAAAAATGCCCATTTGTGGGGCGTGGTGCGTGATAGAGCAGCCCCTGTTCTAGCAGCAGGTCGGCTGAGCTGAACAGGCTGGCCTGAATAGAGCTGCTACCGCATTTTGCGTCACCGATATGAAGCAGAACTTTCATGTACTCACCTTAGGTACTGGTTGATGGAAAGAGGTTAGGGCAAGCTGCCGTGGCTTTTTCCCGGGGCAGGAAAAGCCTATGAACACAGCGCCGAAAGCTCCTCGTAGACGTCCCGTGTTTTATCAATCATACTCAATGCGCCCGCGTCGTGCGCTTCGTTCAGGTCATATTTGTCGAAATACTCTGTGTTGAAGCGATTGAATTTATTCGGGTGGTTGCTTGGAAAGTTTGCATTGCCCCTGTTGATTTTCATTTCAAACTCTTCCCGGGATTTCACCATGTAGTGGTTGAGCTGAAGGGTTTTGGCCGAGGGAGACCGTACAGTTCCGGGCGCTGGGGTGCCGTTCGGCTTGTTGAAGGTGACGGGACGGCCTATTTCATCGCCGTAACGCCCGGATTTCAAGTCGACATAGTGGGTGAACATTTCGCCGGCAGCTTCTGGTTTTACAATCGTTTTAACGACGTTTGAGGTTGTCTTCCCGGCCATCAAGAACCGCTCGGTGACAAAACCCGCCTTTTGCTTGGCATGGCCCGATGATCCGAAAATTCTCCAGTTTACTGCCATGGCTGCCATATCCGGGTTTTGGAGAAAGACCTGTTCAATATGCTTGGGAATGTCATCGCCGGATGGTGATGTCAGGAACTCATCTGTATCAATGAAAGTGATGAGGTCCGTTTTATCTCCGTGGTGGGTGAGGCAATGATTATAGGAGAGACGCTGGGGCGAGCCCTGGCGGCTTTCGGCTTGTAAATGGTACTTAATAATGCCGGCGCGCTCCAGCGCCTTCAGCATGTCGGTGGTCCCATCTGTGCTGAGATTGTCGTAAATGACAAAGGAGTGGATGCCCATGGCCTTGTGGTGTGCAATCCATTCGAGAAGATAGGGCTGTTCATTTTTAACGATAAGGCAAAGTGTATTTTTCACAGCGGTGTCTCCGGAGACGTGTTTAGGGCAGTTGCAACCGCCATGCGCAACGCGCGCATCTCTGGCGCCTCAAAAGCCTCTTTCACCAGACCAGCATAGTCGGGATAGCGTTTGGTCACCACATCAACCCCGGCCTGCACCAGCTTGGTCTTCTCGCCTTTGAAGCTGGCGGTGCGTTCGTGATAGACAAAGGACCAGGGCGAGATCAGGTTGACCCAACCGGCCTTCATGGCGCGCATGCAGAAGTCATTCTCTTCGCCGTAGCCACGTGGGAAGCCCTCTTCATCGAATAGGCCACATTCCTCGATCAAAGCGCGGCGGATGAACATGCAGAACCCGGATCCGGTGGGGACCTCGGGTGGCGGGCAGTCAAATCCGGCCTCAACCATCAAAATGGCGTATTCATCCAGGCTGAGATGATCGGGCTTGGGGCAATGTGCGTTGAAGGTTGGGAAGGAGAAGGCTCCGGCATTGTCGCTCATGGCCGTGACGGTGGCAATCTTGTCGCGGCTATAGGCGGTGGCGCGCAGGCCCTCCAGCCATTTTGGGGTGACAATGGTATCGCTGTTGAGCAGCACCACATCATCATTCCCGGCCTCGCGGATCCCGCGGTTGATGGTTTTTGTGTATCCGATATTGGGATCGTTGTGCTGGATGGTCAGCCCGAGAATACCCTCAAATTCGGCCAACATGGGGACCACGTCTGGTTCCGGGCTGCCATCGTTGATGATCAACACCCGTGTGTGGCTCAAATCGGTGTGGCGCAGAACCGATTTGATACAGTCGCGCGCCTCCTTGGCTGCATTGTAGATCGGGATCACCACTGTGGTTCTGGGCGCCGGGGCAATAGGCATCAGTGGTGTGGTCGAAAGGGGGGTGTCGGCGATGATCGTGTCAAACCCCTGCTTTAGAGCCGCTCTGATGCTGCTCTGCGAGAAGTTATCACAGATGAAGGCACGACCCTTTTCGCCCATCTGGGGGATCAGATCGGAGGTGGCACAAATCTCGGCCACCGCCGCAACCACACCATCAATATCCCGGTAAGGGATCAGATAGCCGGTCTCCCGGTGCTGGATCAGCTCGTCCAGGGCGCCCCATTCATAGGCGATGACCGGGCGTCGGGCGGCCAGGCCTTCGGCGACGGTGCGGCCAAAGGATTCGGCAAAGCCAGAGAGATTCAGCAACACGTTGATTTCGGACATGGCGGCGCGTGGCGTGTCCCGGTAACCGGCAAAGACCAGATTGTCCGGGCGCTCGCCGCGTTCGACCTCGGCGGCCCAGCCACGGGTCTGGTCATTGTCGGGACCAATCACCACAAATTTTGCCCGCGGGGCCTGAGCGGCAGCGCGGCGCGCCACCTCGACAAAATCACCAACACCTTTGGCCGGGATATTGGAGCTGACAATGCCAAATTTGATCGCATTGCCAAACTTATTGCCCATGTCAAAATCTTCGGGGCTGACTGCATTGGGCACATAGAGGGTGCGGCCCTGGCGGTGGAACATGCTGCAGGTGGCCTGGGAATTGCCGACAATCCAGTCCGAACGCTGCAGCACCTGGCTGATGATTTGCGAGGTGGGCACGTCAATGCGGTCGCGTAGCTTATCATCCAGCGAGATCAGCTCTCGCGAATGGATCAGCCGTTGCCGCCCCAACCGCTGGGCTGCGGCCAGCGGCTCCAGCAGCATGATGGTATTGGCATAGACCAGACCAATGCCGTGGCGGGTGAGGATATCGGCGAAGTTGAGGGTCAGCCAGCCATAGGCCTGACGCGCATCTCTCCACTGTGGATAGGCAAAGGCATAGGTGCCAAGGCTTTCGGCGCAGATGTCTTTGACATAGTCCGGGTTGTTGTCGCTGGGCAGGGTGACCACGATGTTCAGTGGCAGTTTGGCCATGGCGCGCAACACATCCAGCAGGCTGCGTTCGCCGCCAAACAGCTGGTGACCCGCAACATGGGCGCATAGCAGCACTGTTGGCCAGTCCGGGTTATGGGTTTTTTGGCCAGAATGCCACCTGGGATGATTTAGGGCCGCCCCGTGCTGGTCCAGCGGGCTGCCATAGGCCCTGAGAACCTCGCCGTGGTGCGGCTGTTTTGCGGTCCCTTTTGCGGTTTCTTTCAGGGCAATGCCCGGTACTGATTTGGCCGCCGAGGCAAAGGCCTCGAGGTAGCCGTGACCCCAGCGCTGATCTGGCTCAAGATAGGTGCCTTCGGCCCATTCGTTCCAGGCGTTGATGAACAGCAGGGATTCAGGGGCCGGGTTGAACTGGTTTTCCTGCTCCAGAATCGATTTGATCCAGGTGCGGAACCCATAGGGGGTGGCGCCGTGGAAGATACGGGCATCGGTCAGACGGCGGGCGGTGTTGTCCCAGCCCAGCATGGCACCGCGATGCACTGGCCAGTCATAGCCCTGAGCGTATTTCTCGGTATCGCCTTTGACCACCGCTTCGTAGCTGAAAATCTCGCCGCCAAAATCCTTATGCAGGTCCAGCACCGTGTCGCGCAGATCCTCGCGCGGGGCTTCGTGCGGCGGAAACAGCACATAGGCATCCAGCCCGTGAACCTGGGGCTGGCCATCCAGCATTTCCAGACCAAAGCGTACCGCACAGAGATGGATTTCGCCGAGGCCGGCCTTGCGGCATTCCTCGCGCCAGATGCGTGCGGTTTCCAGCCAGTTGGGGATGATCGAGATGCGATAGACCACCATCACTGGCTTGCCCTGATGGCGGATCCAGCGCGGGTCCTTCATCATCGGGATCATTTCCAGGATCAGCGCCCGATTGCTTTCCAGTGAATAGTCCTGCTTCATCAGCACGTGGCGGTTCTGCCCGTCCCAGTTGCGAGACCAGTTTTCATTGGCCCAGCAGACACAGAAGCCGGCATCGGTGCGACTGGAGCGCGCCATCTGTTCGATCGGCTGGTTCAACAGCTTTTTGCCGTTGAACCAGTAATAGTAATAGCAGAACCCGTGGATGCCGAAATCGCGGGCCAGATCCGCCTGCGCCGCTTGGGTGTCTTCGAGCCGCAGGTCGTAATAGCCCAGATCGGCGGGTACTCTTGGTTGATTGTGATGACGAAACAGGGGCTTGCCACGCGTCACATTGGACCACTCCGTAAAGCCCTTGCCCCACCATTGATCGTTTTCCGGGATCGGGTGGAATTGCGGCAGGTAGAAGGCCACTGCTTTGACTTCACGTTTGGCCACTTGGGCCGGGGCCGCAGCGGGACGACCGGCCGCGAGGCCGCGCACCTGCAAGCGGGCCTGGTCTGCGAGCAGACCCAGCGCAGCCTGTACCGAAGCGCGACCGGGGAAGCTGCCATTGGCCCCATCTGCAGTCATCTGGGCAGGGTGCAAGATTTGCCCCAGAGCCCGCAGTAACAGGGGTTTGATTAATAGCGTCGCACCACTGGCATAGGGGGTGTCTTGCTGTGGAACCGTCAAACCCAGCCGTGGGAGGGCTATTTTCATTGCCGTTGTTAATGGGCTGTCGATATTGCGGGACCATTGTTCCAGCTGTGAGCCCTGCACACCGCAATCGCTATCCGCCGAAAAGGCTTCAATCTGGGCTGCATCTGGTGTGGCCAGCGCGCCATCTGACGGTGATAGCCACAGAACCGCTTTATAGTCGGACAGGGCGCCAGAATGGACAAACCGTACAAATCCCCTGGCATTTCCGGTGTCATCAGCCGCCCCAAGATAGGCCAGCGAGACCATTGGAGGAGGCATGGCGGAAAAGTCGAATTGATTGGAGCCAAGCAGGAAAACGTCATGGGGGAGCGTGAGATTTTCCAGAACGGTGCAGGCGGCTTGCCAGTCCGCAGGGGTGGCTGCATTGATCACCACCGCATAGTCGGCACAGGGGCGCAGACCACGATGCATAAAGGCATCTGTGGCCAGACGGAATGTCCAGTCGGCATTCGCTGGCATGGTGGCCAGAAAATGGGGGCTACCAGTGTCGGTTGAAGCGGCAGCCGCAGGGTCTTGGCCATTTACAGCAATGCCCGGGCGGCCTTCGGCGCGGCCATAACGGATATAGTGCTGCAGCGGATGCAGGCCGCTGGCGTGAATGTCGGGGTTGGCTTTGGTGTAATAGGCGGTATCGAAGGCGGGGCCAGGGCTGCGGTTGAGCCGCAGCCCTAGCCAGGAAAAATGCGCGATTGGGCTGAGCTGGGACTGTGCTGCATCCTGATAACGCTGCGAGTACCAATCCGGGTCAAACAGTCCTGAGGATTCAATTTCCCTGATAAATCTTTGGTCGCTCATGTTTCTGCTCTCTTGCCAGTGTGGCGCTTTGGCTCAACCTGTCAGTTGCCGCGATAGGGATCAGCCCTGTGTCGCAGCAGCCCGGGCTTGCAATTGGAAAACCAACCGATTGGGTGCGCGCGTCTCTGCGTTACCAAATAGGATGAAATGCATTTCGGGGTTGAGGGCGGCCTGCGGTACGTCTTGATAGTGGTTTTGGTACCATTCGGCATCAAAAATGCCGGATGCGCGCAGCAACGCCACTTGGCGCCCAAGCAGGATTCGCTGTGGCAGGTAACGCCGTTGCGCGCCAGCCAGCATAGCGCCAATTAGCCCCCGGATCCGGTTGGGCAGATTCGCTTCATCCTTTGAACCGGTGCTGATGGCATCAATCAATTCCGCCAAGTCAGTGCGTTCTGTGTCACTGACGCCCAGCATCTCTGATACTATCGCAAGTTCTTTAAACGAGATGTCTAACTTCTGGGTTAGCTCGGTTTCGAGCTCGGTCAGAGCTTTGGCATGGAGACGCTTTGCCTCGTCTTGATCCTGGGCCGTTTGATGGGTCAAATCCGCCAGGGCCTGGACGTGGAGCCGCGTCTTCTGGGTTAGCTCGGTTTCGACCTCGGTCAGAGCTTTGGCATGGAGACGCTTTGCCTCGTCTCGATCCTGGGCCGTTTGGTGGGTCAAATCCGCCAGGGCCAGAGCCGTCTGATCGCTCTCATGTCGACGCTGGCGCAGAGCGCTTTCGGTTTGGGCCAATTGCCCTTGTATTTCGACACGAGTGGCTGCCTGTCGCTCCTGCTCGGCTTCGGCCTGCTGCAGCGATTGATTGAGGTCAGATGACTTCTGG
>Ga0209081_1002654_pt1 | contig 10313 bp, 9 predicted proteins | sample GOMGulsemesocosm_4_FD_184636 | JGI IMG/M metagenome (GOLD analysis project Ga0209081, IMG submission 184636) | Methane-oxidizing microbial communities from mesocosms in the Gulf of Mexico - GOM15B Gulf of Mexico (SPAdes) (version 2) | ecosystem: Environmental > Aquatic > Marine > Cold seeps... | reverse complement strand
CCAGCGCTTCGAACTCGCGCCGCCAATGCGCCCCCTGGTGAAATACATCACTCAGAACCTGGGTAAAGAAAAGGGCCGCAGCATTTATCTAATGCAATTATTCCCACCCAGTCCGGCACGCGTTGCGAGTAAGATTGCCGGGCTGCCAAGGCCAGAAAACTGTTTATAAACGACGGGCAGCGAAAGTCATCCAATCAAAAATAAATTATTGTTTGAGTTTTTTAAATAATCTTTTGACTACTTAACTTCTCAATGCGCTCTTCACTGTAGCCCAGTTCGCGCAATATATCGGGACCACTGGCACCAGGCTCCGGCCCAATATGAGCAGGCACTTTATCGGAACCCTCTACCCAGAACGGGCTATTCACCGCCTGACCTCGTCCATAGTTGTGGCCTTCAACATCAATCAACATATCGTTGGCTAGTACCTGGGGATCATCAATGACCTCCTCCATAGTGGCCAATACGCTGAAGGTTAACTTTTCAGCCTGCAGACGTTCGCGCCACTCAAATAGATCGCGCGTTTTAAAGGTCTCTGCCAAAATAGGCGCGAGTAATTGAGCATTATCGTTACGCTGTTTGATATCAGTAAAACGGGGGTCGGCAAGTAAATCATCCCGCTCTATAGCCTTGAGCAGGCCCGGCCAATGTTTATTCTGGTGCAAAATAACTAGCAACAACCAGCGCCCATCGCGTGTTTGATAATGGTTAAGCAAGGCATTGGTGGGCCGATCGAGACTCGGGTTTTCGACTACACTCCCACCTGCCAGCACACAGGACAATGAACTAGAAGCCGTCCACAAACCGTTAGCCAACAAACTGCTATGCACCTTACCACCGCGCCCAGTGCGCGTTCTTTTATAGAGGCCGGTCATAATGGCTGCGTACATGGTCATGGCGCTGGGATGATCACCCATACCTGGAGAAGACATACAGGGCTCGCTGTCGGCAGTATGAACGGTATCCATTAAACCCGAGCGCGCCCAATAGGCCGTGGCATCAAAACCCGGCGCGCTGGCTTCGGGGCCTTTTTCACCGAAGCCGGTGATTTGCCCATAGATTAGGCCTTCGTTTTCGGGTGCAAGATCCTCGTAGCGAATTTTTAGTCGCTCCAGCACATCGGGGGGAAAGTTAGTGATTAAAATATCCGCCTCTCTCACTAGCTTTAAGAGTATCTCTCGACCCTCGGCCGATTTCATATCGAGGCCAATACTGCGTTTATTGCGGTTATCCTGCTGCCAGATATAGCCAAACTCCAGGGGCATAAAGGGCGGTGATTTGTGGGCATAGCGTAGCGGATCACCGCGCCCCGGCGCTTCAATCTTGATCACATCGGCACCAAAATCCGAGAGGATGGCGGCGCTACCGGGGCCAAAAATATAGGTCGCTATTTCTAAAACTTTAATACCTTCTAACAGAGGCTCTGACGCATTCATTTTGGCCGTCCTATAAAGTTATAAACAATTCAAATCGACTTTCTATTCACTTACCCTGCTTCATTCTCTCTTTTAAATCCGCGAAGGGATTAAATGTCGCTGCGGCAACTTCACTCTCTTCACTGCTGCCGTAGCGAATGAAATCAACAAATTTGGTGTGTTCTTCGTCGTGACAATAAATACACAGCAACTCCCAGTTACTACCGTCAGAGGGGTTATTGTCATGATTGTGATCACGGTGATGAACCGTGAGTTCACTCAGATTAGCGCGGGTAAACTCGCGGGTGCAACGGCCACAAATCCAGGGGTAGAGCTTCAGTGATTTTTCGCGATAACCCTTTTCACGCTTGGCGATATAGGCTCGCTGCTCGGCGAGGTGTTTATCCAGCTTAGTAGAACTTGTTTTTTTATCCGTCATGTTTTTAAGCTCCCACTTCATTCAAAGGGTTATTGTGAGACACCTCAGAGAGTAAGCCGCCGCAGACCTGGTTGCGTCCGGTATCTTTCGCCTGATAGAGATATTTATCGGCGGCAGAGATCAACTCATCGAGGGACTGATTACCCTGATCATTTTCTGCGGCACCAAGACTTACCGTTAACACCAGGCTTTGCAGAGGATCTGGCAAGACCATAGTTGCGACCTTTTCTCGTAGCCGTTCAGCAATGTCAAGAGCCGTTTCACAGGGGGTTTCGGGTAAGAAGATCACGAACTCCTCCCCTCCCCAGCGCGCCAGAAAATCTCCCAGTCTTATTTCCTTACTCAATACATCGGCGATCCCCACCAAAATCTCGTCACCCTGAGCATGGCCATAACAATCATTGATGTTTTTAAAACGGTCGACATCCATCAAAATAACCGACATCGGCCAACCCTTACGCAGCCCAATATCCCAAACAGGATTAACCAGCTCATAAAAAGCCCGACGGTTGTTGATCGATGTTAGTGGATCAAGTTTCGATAATATTTCAGCCTGTAGTTTTTCTTCCTGAACAATACGAAATTTATCGGCCAGAGCCATCGCCAATAAAACCGCATCCACCAACATGCCAAATTCAACGGCACGGTAAGCCAAAGTGCTATAGGGGATAAAACCCCATACTGCCATCGCGGTAACGGAGGAGGCGGTAACATGGGTGATGGAACCGATGAGGAAATATTTGGCCGCTTGATTACCCTTGAAAAAGGCCACCGCACCCAGCAATACCATTAGCGCCGAAAATACGAATACTAATGAAAATGAAAGCAACAAGGCTGACACCCGGCTTCCCATACCGATAGCAAATAATTCAGCAAGGAGAAAACCGCCACCTATCACGACAACTGCGCGATGGAGTTTGGGGAAGGCCTCTTTTGTATTGAGGAAACGCGTCGCGAATAAAAGTCCCGTGAGAGAAAAAAGCATCATCAACACCGGGTTTGACCATGCCTGCCAGCGCGGGGAATCTGGCCAAAGCCACATAAAACCATGCCCGGTATAAGCCACATTCGCAGCCAAAAAACCGCAAATGTATAAACTGTAATAAAGGTATCGGGAATTATTTAAACTGAAAAAAATCATCAAGTTATAAGCGAGCAGCGTAAACATGCCCCCGTAGATAAACCCATAACTATAGTTTTCAAATGTCTTAGCCGTAGCTACCTTTTTAACATCATCCAGATAGATAGGCAGCAGCATAGGGTCTGGCGTCTCAGCCCTAATAAAAACCGAGCTTACTCCAGACGAAAACTCATGATCGAAGACAAAATAGCGGCTTTTCTGAAGCCTTTGAGAAAAAGAAAAACTATCGCCAGCGTGATATTCCTGCTCGACTTTCCCTTCATTTAAGAAATAGACGTCGAGCCTGTCAAGCCAGGAAATTTTGATCGAGAGACGCTTAAACAAAGCCGTGCTTTCTGAGTTACTAAAATCAAACTTAACCCAAACCGGATTTGAGCCAATACCAAGACTTAAGGGTAATGTTGCATCAACGAAAGACTTACTTTTTAAAAGTGCCTCCACCTCGCCCAGGTTCAGCGGTCTGTCATCCTCTTCGAGATAATAAGCAACCAGGGCAATACTCTTTTCTGGCCCGTTACTAACGAGCAGCGAATCACAGGTCGCGAAACAGCTCCACAAGAATAATAAGACAGCAGCAATGCTTGGCGATGTTAATTTTCGTGCGGTCAGCGGTACATATTTAGAGCAGATTTTTATTTTTCTCCTGCAACTGTATTTACTTTGACCAAACGAAATCCTTTTAACGCAATAAACGCTTACCGCTTATTTAAAGTGATCAAAAACAGTTTAACCTGCAACTGTGACTGGGCGTAAATCAGCCATCTCTTCATCAGTAAAAATTCGCGAACGAATCATAAAACGTAGGCCAAGGGGGATTTCAAGAGAGAAACTGGAACCACGCCCTTCAACAACATCAACTGTCGTATGAGTGTTTTTATAATATTCAAACTGATCGGCATGCATATAAAAGCCGCAGCCGTGGATGTCACCCAGATAGAGATCGCGACCACCGAGGCGGAATTCGCCCTTCGGGTAGCACATAGGCGATGAGCCATCACAGCAACCACCACTAAGATGGAACATCAGCTCACCATGCTCGCTGCGCAGGCGGTCGATTACTTCGGCAGCTGCCTCAGTCACACTCACTCGTTCAACGGGCATGGTTAGCCTCCAGCTATATAACAAGTCGACTCGGCATTTAGCCGAGCCGCATTTAAGGGCTGTTTAGAAAAAGCCCAGCTTGTTTTTATTGTAAGACGTTAATATGTTTTTGGTGTGGCGATAACCATTCAACATCATTGCATGGTTTTCCCGCCCAATGCCCGAGTTCTTGTAACCGCCGAAGGAAGCGCCCGCGGGGTAAACGTGATAGCAGTTGACCCAGACGCGGCCAGCTTGAATACCTCGGCTCACTTTGTGCACCTGGTGCATATCACGAGACCAAAGGCCTGAACCCAGACCGAACTGAGTATCGTTGGCAATTTCCAGCGCTTCCTCTTCATCTTTAAACGTCGTAACAGCCAGCACCGGACCAAAAATTTCTTCCTGGAAGATGCGCATTTTATTGTGCCCTTTAAAGATAGTGGGCTTGATGTAATAACCATTGGGATAAAGTTCATTTTCGTAAACCTCACCACCACAAAGTAGCTCAGCTCCTTCTTGTTTACCGATGTCGATATAGCTGAGGATTTTTTGGTACTGATCATTCGACGCTTGCGCACCCATCATTGTGCTCAGCTCATAGGGGTCGCCCATGATGATGGCCTCAACCCGAGCCAGGCACTTCTCCATAAACTTGTCGTAGATACTTTCCTGAATTAAAGCTCTGGATGGGCAAGTACAAACCTGACCCTGGTTCAGGGCAAAAAACACCAGGCCTTCGATGGCTTTATCCAAAAACTCATCGTCTTCATCCATCACGCTTTCAAAGAAAATATTCGGCGACTTACCACCCAGCTCTGTTGTTGCAGGAATGATATTTTCAGCCGCGTATTGCATGATCAAACGACCGGTACTGGTTTCACCGGTAAAGGCCACCTTTTTAATACCGGGATGAGAAGCCAGAGGCTTGCCACATTCGGCACCAAAACCATTGATCACATTCAGTACGCCAGGCGGCAATAAGTCTGCAATGAGCTCCATCATAATCAGCAGTGAGACAGGCGTTTGCTCAGCCGGCTTGATAACAACACAGTTACCTGTAACCAGAGCGGGTGCAATTTTCCAGGCTGCCATCAGCAGAGGGAAATTCCAGGGGATAATCTGGCCAACGACACCCAGGGGCTCGTGAACTTCCATCGTTACCGTCTCGGCATCAATGTTGCTCACAGAACCGGCTTCAGTACGAATACAACCACCAAAATAGCGGAATTGATCAATAACCAGGACTAAATCGGCACCTAAAGACTCACGAATGCCCTTGCCGTTGTCACAGGTTTCAACTGCCGCCAGTAATTCTATGTTCTCTTCAAGGCGATCGGCAATTCTGAACATCAGCATGCTGCGCTCAGCCGGGGAACTCTTACCCCAGGTCTCAAAGGCTTCCCAACCTTTTGCTATTGCAAGATCAACATCTTTTGACGTTGATTGAGGAATGCGCGCGATAAAGCTTTCATCAATCGGCGATGTATTTTCAAAATATTTACCATCGATTGGGGCAACCCACTCGCCACCAATGTAATTCTCGTATTGCTCTTTAAACTCGGGCCGTTGATAAGCCATGCTGATCTCCCACGTATCTAATTAACGGTTATAGTTATTCACCCTGCAGGCCTTTATCGACCTGATCTGGCAATCCTTGTCCAAAGGACAAACATCTCACTCAAACTGTCTGGTTTACAATCACGCCAAAGGCTATCACCAAACTAAGCCGATTATGTCGCGAGTTTTCGATGAGTACAAGAACTAGCGGGTAACCTCTTCAACAAGTAGCCCGCCCCTACGTCAAGTGAACAATGACCTGTCGCCTGCCTGGCTGATGGCGATGCTCCCAAAGATAAACACCCTGCCAGGTGCCTAACGCCAGTTCGCCATCTAGCACCGGGATCGAGACACTACTCGCCGTCAGCGCCGCTTTAATATGAGCGGGCATATCGTCGGGGCCTTCAAGCGTATGGGTGTAGAGTGGATCGTTCTCTGGCACCAGACGATTGAGCCAATTCTCAAGGTCTCTGCGCGCCGAAGGGTCGTAGCTTTCCTGAATCAGCAAGCTCGCCGAGGTATGCTGAATGAAGAGGGTGCACAGGCCCTCATCCACATCAGCCCGGCGTATCAGGCTATTAAGCTCGTCGCTAAAGTCGAGCAAGCCCTGCCGCGTAACATCGAGTATCAGTGTGCTAATCATTGGTCCAGCTCATCTATAGATCACCACTGATATAAAACTCCGCCGATTGTTAAATACTGCTGTTTAAGTACTGTTATTGACTGCTGCCAGTCAGCTTAAGCCTATCATTTAACGTTATAATAAGCGTTTTTCCGGAGCCACTGTGACTGCTATCGATCCCGCCACCTACGACCAACAGTTACAAGAAAAAGTGGCCGACCTACAGGCGCGCTTTCAGGGTCTTGCACTGCCAACCCTCGACACCTATCCCTCAGCCCCACTCAACTATCGCATGCGCGCCGAATTTAAAATCTGGCAGCAGGACGGTCGCGCCGATTACGCCATGTACCGCCAGGGCGAGCACAGAAAAGCTTACATCATCGATACATTCCCGGCGGGATCAAGCACTATCGCAGCCTTAATGCCGTCATTGCTTGAGCAAATCAACCAGTGCGACATTCTGCGCCGGCGCCTGTTCAGCGTGGAGTTTTTAACAACCCTCAGTGGCGAAGCCGTCATCACCCTGCTCTATCACCGCCCGCTGGATAGTGTTTGGGAAGAGCGCGCCAACGAACTCGCCACCAACATGAAGACAGATATTATTGGCCGCAGCCGCAAACAGAAAGTCGTTATTGGCCGAGATTATGTGATTGAAAAACTAGAAGTCGACGGGCGTACCTACACCTATCAGCAAAAAGAAACAGGCTTCACCCAGCCCAATGCCCGAGTGAACGAAAAAATGCTCAACTGGGCGCGCCAACACAGCACAGACTTTGGCGGCGACCTGTTGGAACTTTATTGCGGCAACGGCAATTTTACCGCCGTGCTGGCGCAGAATTTTCAGCGCGTGCTAGCCACAGAGATCGCCAAAATATCGGTGAATTCAGCGACCTATAATTTCGAAGCGAACAAGATTGAAAACATTGAGATTGTGCGCCTATCCAGTGAGGAAATCACACAGGCTCTGAACGAGATCAGACCCTTTCGCCGCCTGCGCCATATCGATTTGAAGAGCTACAATTTTTCGACCGTCTTTGTCGACCCGCCCAGAGCGGGCCTTGACGACGACACGGTCGAACTGCTGCGCCGCTTTGACAACATTATTTACATTTCCTGTAACCCGGAAACCCTGCACGCCAATCTACTGGCATTAGATAGCAGCCATAGCATTGAGCACTTCGCCGCCTTCGATCAATTCCCCTACACCCACCACCTTGAGGCAGGTGCCGTGTTGAAAAAACGCGCAGCCTGCAAGGCCAATCAGGCCGAATAGAAAAGGGCGGAAGAGTCACCAGCGGGCTTAAACTTGGGCACGCCCTCGTCGAGTAGCTTCTTAGCGGCGTCGAGAACGAAATCCCCGAAGGCTTTTTCTGTCTCCAGACGCTCACGATCAAAGGCTTTGCGCTGCTCACGGGACAGCGCTTTCCAGGCATCGAGAATGGGAATATGGGCGGTGGCATCGGCAACCTGATAAAACACGCTGTAGGCCTCGGACTCCCGTGCCTCAGGGTTAATCTGCGTCAGCAGCCAGGAAATACGCAGGCAGGCCTCGGTAATACTCAACTCATCCGCCACTAAACCCTTGGCCAAAATAATGATGCTCTTACTCGTTTCTTCTGCTTTTTCCTGAAGCTGCTGCTCAAAGACCAGCCTTGCCGCTTCACGCTCTGCATCAAGCGCTTGTACTTTACGATGAAGGTGCAGTGCATAAACGCTCAAAGCCACAACAATCAACACCGCCAACACGATCAAAAAAACCACAAACCACCTCTGAATTAAAAATAAGAAAATTCGTTATATAGAGAAATTACGCCAGGCCGAGCGTTCTTAAAAAAATCAGGCCACAGACGACAATGACAAAGGAAAACAGACCCCCGAGTAAGACAATGTTGGCCGCCATTTTGGCATTGCCACCAAACACCTGGGCAAATACCACACTAATAGTAGAGGTCGGCGACGACAAAACAAGAAATACAATGCCCAGCTCCATCCCTCGCAAACCACAGTACCAGGCAATGGGCACGCCGAGCGCTGGCATTAGCAAACACTTATAGAGCGCCGCTCCCCATCCGGCCAAACTGGGGCTACGCAATTGGGCAAAATCCAGTGAGGCACCGACATTAATTAACACCAGGGGCACGGTCATTTGCCCCAGTAGCTTGCCACTATTCTCCAGTGCATCGGGTAATTGCAGCTTGAAAGCACCGGCTATCGTACCCAGTAGTACGCTAACAATAATGGGGTTTTTGGCGATGTCTGACAGATAGTTTTTAGCTGGGCTACCCGCTTGCTGACTATAAAACTTAAGCATACTGATGGAATAAATATTATTAAAAATAATAAAAATACCCATCGGCAGCGAGGCCAGAGCCACACCTTCAACACCGTAAACATTGTAGGCCATGGCGAGACCTGAAATCAGCAAGTTGCCCCGCGTAGCACCCTGAATGAAAACGCCCCTATCGGAGCGTTGCGAAACAATAATTCGCGATAAGACCCAGGCCAACAAGGATAAAGCAATCAATAGAACGACACTGACGGCGAGAAAACGTGGTGCCTCAGTAATACTTAATTCAGCACTCGACAGGGATAAAAACAGCATCGTCGGTGCGGCAAAATTAAAAACAATACGCGAGCTGTCCTCCAGAAAACCTTCACTCAACCAGCCCATACGGCGCAGCAAAACACCGAGTGCCGTGAGTAAATAGACGGGGAGAATAGCCGTAAAAACAAATCCTACAACCTCAAGATGCTGCAAGATTTAGCACTCTTAATTGCCACTCACACAGACAGCTCACTGTGGCGATTCACTCTCATCACTGATATTAGACAGCAGAGCTTGTTCGGCCAGCAGGCTTTCGTCACGCAGTGCTGCTGGCATATCACGGCGGGTTCTGGCACCCAGTGTTTTCAGATCCTCAACACGCTTAAGTAGATTTCCGCGCCCCGAAACCAGGCGCTTACGGGTCGTCGCCCATGCATCCTGACTCTTGTCCAGATGCTTGCCAATATCCTCCAGCCCCTCTGCCAGTAAAACAAACTGGTCGTAAAGGCCGCCAGCCTGAACGGCTATTTTTTCTGCATTCAGGTTTTGATCCGCATAGCGCCAGATATTATGAATGGTGCGCAAGGTGGCCAATAAAGTACTGGGGCTGACTAAAATAATACCCTTGTCGTAAGCGTCGCTAAACAGCTGATGATCGTGTTCAATCGCCAGCATAAAAGCCGCTTCGACAGGAATAAAGATCAACACAAAGTCGAGAGTATTGATGCCCTCAAGCTGCTCATAGGCCTTGCGATTAAGCCCCGTAACGTGGCCACGCAAGGAGGCAATGTGAGCTTTAAGGCTTTGCTCACGCTGACTTTCATCATCACTACTACAAAAGCACTCGTAATCTTTGAGTGATACCTTCGCGTCGATAACAATGTCGCGCTGATCGGGAAGGTGCAAAATCACATCAGGATTACGCCGCCGGCCCTCCTCATCTTGCAAGGCCACCTGGGTTTGGTACTCCCGTCCTTTGCACAGACCAGATTGCTCAAGCAGGCGTTCAAGAATCAACTCACCCCAGTTGCCCTGAAACTTATTATCCCCTTTTAGAGCATTAGCTAGCTTTATAGCATCCTGCCCAATCTGCTGGGTCTGCTGTTGCAGCTCACCAATCTTGCCTTCGAGGCGGTTGCGCTCAGCGCTCTCCTTGTCATAAACGTCTTCCACCTTCTTGCGGAAATCAGCTAGATCTTTGCGCAAGGGGGCGACAGTGCTATCTAGAGCCTCTTTACTACTTCGCGAAAAAGACTGCTGCTTATTATCAAATATACGATTAGCAAGATTCTCAAACTCCTTGCCGAAAGAACTGCGCGCCTGCTCAAGTAAAGTGGACTGCTCAAGAGAGTGAAGCCTTGCAGATTCTAACTGTGCAGACTGGGCGCTATTGCTTCCATGTAAGGTGAGGTTTTGCTGTCGCAGATCAAGCACTTCGGCCTGCAGGTTTTCTACAGTTTCTGCCAGGTGTTGCTTATCGCGAACTAAAGTGGCAACTTCAACGCGGGTGG